>Ga0172371_10013109_pt1 | contig 10832 bp, 2 predicted proteins | sample Lak12m_FD_114543 | JGI IMG/M metagenome (GOLD analysis project Ga0172371, IMG submission 114543) | Freshwater microbial communities from Kabuno Bay, South-Kivu, Congo - kab_022012_12m | ecosystem: Environmental > Aquatic > Freshwater > Lake | place: Democratic Republic of the Congo: South-Kivu... | reverse complement strand
CCGCCTCTGGCGTTTCGCCTACGACCGCCGCGACGTCTGCATCAACCCCTATATCATGGTCGGCCTGGCCCCCTTCGGCCCGGGAATCGCCTTCGAGTCCTGACCCCGGCGAAATCCGGTCCGCAGGGGTGGACGGGAGGGCTGGACTGGTGATATAGTCCAGGCTCTGGGTTCACTTTCCCCATCAGTGCATTGGCCTAACAGCTCAGGTTTACCCTCGAATATTGCAACAAACCAGGTGTCCTTCTCGGCGACGGACCGGGAGGAGAGGCGGAGGGCGGACACAATGCGACGCATGGCTCTGGTCCTGGCGATGGCGGCGGCGGCCTGGTCGTGGGGAGCGGAGAGCCCCTGGCGGCTGCAGGTGGGCGTAGCGTGGCGGGACTTCGGGGATGTGGAGTTGGACGGGTTCAAGCTGCGCAACCATGATTCCATGTATAAGGAGGGGGGTCCGTTCGGGATCCAGAACTACTCGGAGCTGCCGGGGCTGCGCGACGGCAGCGGGGTGACGGCAGACCAGGTCAGTTTCCGTGGGGCCGAGGACTCGGCGGACGACACCTGGGCGCCGGTGCTCGGAGTGCAGCGGGAGCTGTGGCGGCGGGGGAGCCTGAGCCTGAGCCTGACGGGCAGCCTGGCCTACTACCGGATCGAGGCGGAGTTCGGCGCCAGCGGCTCGGCGGGTGCTCCGGGGGCGTTCCGGGCCTCGCACTTCAACTACCTGGTGGCCGAAGAGCAGGTGCTGGCGCCGCCGATCAACGATGACCCCCTGGCGGGATTCTCGCCGGGGACCTCGGCGGCGGTGCAGTTGAAGGACTTCCGGGCGGACGTGCTGATGCTCGACGCGGGGTTGCGGGGCCAATACGACTGGAAGCGCTTCTACGTGACCGCGGGGGTGGGCCCGGCGTTCTACTGGGCCCATGTCGACAGCGAGGTGGAGGAGAGCGGCTCATGGAACGCGATTCCGGGGACCGGGGACCCGGGTTCGTACCGCCTGGCGAGCAGTGACTCAGGCTCGGACACGGCCCTGGGCGTCTACGCCACCATCGGCGCCGGGGTCCGGGTGAGCGAGCAGATCGCGGTGGAAGTGGAATACCGGTGCGACGAGGTCGGCGGCCTGGTCGGCACGTCGCAGGCGGGGGTCGATCTGAGCGGCCAGACCGGCATGGTGAAGGTGATCATCGGCTTCTGACCGGCGCCGAGGAGGTCCAGTATGCGCTCCCGTGGTCGTACCATTCAGGGGTGGAAGGCGGTCGCTTCTGCCTCGTGGACCGGGGTCCTTCCGTCCTTCGGTCGTTCCGTGCCGTGCCCGGCCCGGCCCGGCAGCGGCACGCCACCGCGGCGGTGGGTCGCCGGGCTGGTGGCGGTCGCGGCTCTGGCAGGGCTGTCGCTGCGGGCGGCTTTCGTGGACCAGACCGCGGCGCGCCTGCCGGTGGACTCCGGGGGGCTCTATGCCGCCCTGGGCTGCGACGTGGACGGCGACCATGACACGGACCTGGTCCTGGCCACGCAGACGGGCCTGCGCCTGCTGCTGAACGGCGGCACCGGCACCTTCGCCGACGCCACCGCCGCCCGGCTGCCGGCGCTGACCGGGGCCTTCCTGACCGTGGCGGCAGCGGACGTCGACGCCGACGGCGACGCGGACCTTTTCGCCGCCGGGGCCGACGGCATCAGCCGCCTGCTGCTGAACAGCGGCACCGGCACCTTCGCCGACGCCACTGCCGCGCGGCTCCCTCCGGCCACCCGTATCGCCACCGGGGCCGCCTTCGTGGACGTGGATGCCGACGGCGATCTGGACCTGGTCGTGGCCTGCCGCGACGATGCGGACCGGCTGCTGCTCAACGACGGCCTGGGGACCTTCTCCGATGCCTCTGCCGGCCGCCTGCCAGGGGATGCCGGAGCCACCTCGGCGGTGCTGGCCGCCGACCTTGACGGCGACGGCCGTCCGGACCTGGTGTTCACCCGCGAGGACGGCTCGCCCAGGCTGCTGCTCAACGCCGGCCTGGGGACCTTCTCCGATGCCTCTGCGGCCAGCCTGCCGGCGGGTCTCCCGGGGGCCCTGGGCCTGGGTGTGGCCGACGTGGACAGCGACGGCGACCTGGACCTGGTGCTCGCCGGTGGCTCGGCCGGGGTGGGACTGCTGCGCAACGATGGCACCGGTCACTTCGCTGCCGTCGCCCCCACCGCCACGGCCCTGCCGCCGCTCCATGCCGTGGCGGTGGCCGTGGCCGACCTCAACGAGGATGGTCTTCCGGATGTGGCCGTGGCCTGCGCCGGCCAGGACCGGGTGCTGCTCAACACCGGCGGCGGCCTGTTCGTCGACGACACCGCCGCCCAGATCCCGGCGGACACCGAGCGCACCTTCGGGGTCCTGGCCGTCGATGTGGATGGGGACCTTGACCTGGACCTGCTGCTGGCCCGGCCCGAGCACCAGACCCGGCTCCTCACCAACCCCATCGCCATCCCGCGCGTGCGGGTCACGGCTCTCCCGGCCCTGGTCGAGGCCGGCCAGACCGTGGCCATCCACGCCGAGGCCTTCGACGAGGACGGGATCGCCTCCCTGACGGTGACCGTCAACGGCACCCCGGTGGCCCTGGCCGCCGGTAGCGCGACCTACGTGCCGGCGGCTGCGGGGCCCTACACCGTCGTGGCCACGGCCACCGACGCCCTGGCCAACCCGGGCACGCGCCAGACGACCTTCCGGGCGGTGGACAACGTGGCCCCCGTGGTCCTGGCCGGGCCTGACGCCACCGCCTTCCGCGGCCAGGCCTTCACCGGCAGCGGCGCCTTCACCGACCCCGGAGAGGACACCTGGACCGGCACCGTGGACTACGGTGACGGCAGCGGCGCGCAGCCCCTGGCCCTGACCCCCACCAAGACCTTCCAGCTCAACCACACCTACAACGCCTTCGGCACCTTCACCGTAACCGTCAGCGTCAACGACGGCGACGATACGGGTACCGACGCCCTGACCGTGACCGTGGCCAACCAGCCCCCCGTGGTCAGCCCCATCCCGCCCCAGGTGGTGCAGTCTCCCCTGCCCTTTGCCGCCCTCAACCTGGATGAGTATGTAACCGACCCGGACCATGCCGACAACGAGATCATCTGGGGCGTCACCGGCAACACCCTCCTGGCCGTCACCATCAGCTCCGGGCGCATCGCCACCCTCACCTACCCCGCCGAGGTCACCGCCGCCGCCGAGACCCTCACTTTCACCGCCACCGACCCCGAAGGCGGACAGGATGCGACCGCGGTTCTCATGGTGGTGACCCAGAACACCACGGACTTCCTGCGGCCGGTGGTGACCCTGACGGCCACCCCGGAGGCCGCCAACGCCGGCAGCACGATCCAGTTGGCCATGGGCGTCACCGACGAGTCGGACATCCTGCTGCGCGAACTGAAGGTCAACGGCCAGACGATCCCCCTGGACGCGGCCGGCCACGCCAGCTTCAGTTCGCCGACGCCCGGCCTGTTCACCGCTGTCGCCAGCGCCATGGACGCGGCCGGCAACCGGGGCGAAGCCAGTCTCGAGCTGCGTTTCCTCGTGCCGGGGGACACCATCCCGCCCACCCTCGCCATCGTCGACCCGGCCGACGGGGACGAGGTGGCCGCGGCCATCGACATCCTCGGCACCGCCGCCGACACCAACCTGACGCGTTACACCCTGGCCTACTCGGTCAAGGACCGCAACGAGTTCCAGGGGTTCGCCACGGGAACTGCGTCGGTGACGGATGGCGTTCTCGGCCAACTCGATACCAGCCTCATGGAGAATGGCATCTATGACCTGCGCCTGGCCGCCGAGGACAGCGCCGGCAACACCGCCTGGACTCAGGTGGCCATCCAGGTGGCGGCGCAGCTCAAGGTGGGGGCCGTCTCCCTGGTCTTCAGGGACATGAAGATCCCGGTCTCGGGGATTCCGCTCATGATCAACCGCCGCTACGACAGCCGCGACAAGGGCAAGGGCGATTTCGGCTACGGCTGGCGCCTCGATGCCAACAGCGTCAAGCTGACCCTCAGTGGCGCCCTGTCCGAAGGCTGGGACCAGTTGCGCACCGGGTCCTTCATCCCCACCTGGCAACTGGTCCCGTCAGCGGCCCACTATGCCATGGTCGACTACCCCGACGGCTCCTGGGAAGCCTTCTACATGAGTTTGAGCCCCACCCTCTCGCAGTTGTTCAACTTCGTGGGGCTCGATATCAACGTCTCTTTCAGCGCGTACCCCGGCACCTTCTCGACGCTCACGCCCCTGGGCTACAACGTCGTGACCGTGCTCGAAGACGAGATCGGCCCGGTGACGCTCTACGCCACCGACGACTACGACATCTACCAGCCCGAGCGCTTCCGCCTCACCACGCGTGAAGGCGGCCAGATCGTCCTGACGGCCAATGGCGGGGTGGAGAGCATCACCGATGCCGCCGGCAACGTCACGACGTTTACCCCCACGGGCATCACCCACTCCAGCGGCCGCGGCCTCCAGATCCAGCGCGATGAAGAGGACCGCATCACCCAGATCTCGGACCCGGTCGGCAACACCGTCCGCTACACCTACGACGCCTACGGCGACCTGGTGGCCGTCACCAACCAGCTCGGCGATACAACCCGCTTCGTCTACGACCGCGAGCATAACCTGATCGACATGGTCACCCCCGACGGCGTGCGCGGCATCCGCAACCAGTATGACGACGAGGGCCGCATCATCGGCTCAACCGCGCCCGATGGTACCCGGATCAGCTTCACCCGCGATGCCACCGGCCATACCGAGGTCCTGGCCGATGCCGCCGGCAAGCTGCACACCACCCGCTACGACAACCAGGGCAACATCACCTCGGTGACCGACCCGCTCGGGCGCACCTCAACCTTCACCTACGACGCCGATGGCAACCGGCTGAGCGCGACCGACCCCCTGGGCAACACGACCTCCTATACCTACGACGCCCGCGGCAACATGCTCACGGCGACCCTGCCCGACGGCAGCCAGTCGGTGAGCACCTATGACGACAGGAACAGCGTCACCTCCATCCGCGACCCTGGAGGCAATGCCACCCACATGACCTACGACGCCCAGGGCAACCTGCTGACCATCACGAACCCCCTGGGCGAGGTCCGTGCCACCTATACCTACGACAGCGCCGGCCGGATGACCAGTTCCGCGGATGGCCTCGGCAACACCTACGCTTTCGCCTACACGGCCACGGGCGATCTGGCGCAGGTCACTGACCCTCTCGGACACCAGACGACCTTCACCTACGACGCCAATGGCAACCGCTTGTCCAAGGCCCAGCAGCGCACACTGGGGGACGGCACCACGGTGACCGAGCTGGCCCGCTTCGAGTATGACGGTCTGAACCGACCCGTGGCGCTGGTCGATGCCGCCGGCCAGCGTACCGAGATGGCCTACACCAGCACGGGCGAGATCGGACAGGTCATCGTGCCAGGCGGACGCACCTATAGCACCGACTTCAGCCTCCGCGGCTTCGCCGAGAGAAGCACGTTCCCCGATGGCACGGAGCAACGTTTCACCTACGATCCCCGCGGGTATGTCGCGTCCATGACGGACCGGGATGGCACGGTCACCACGCAGGAGTACGACGATGCCGGGAACCTGATCCGCAAGACCCTCCCGGACGGTCGGAGCGTTTCCTACCTGTATGATGCGGCTGCCCGCCTGGTCGGCCAGACCGATAGCGTAGGGAGCACGATGTCAGCCGTCCTGGACGCGAACTCGAGGGTCACGCAGAAACTCGACGCCCTCGGAAACGCAACGGCACTGGCGTATGACGCTAGCTCGCGGTTGACCGGGACCACAGATCCCATGGGACGCCAGACCGCGCTCGCCTATGACGCTGCCGGCAGGATCACCACGCGCACCAGCCCCGGGGGCGGATCCCAGAGTTGTGCGTACGACGCCGCGGGCCGCTATACGGGTGGGACCAACGAGCGCGGGGCCCTGATGCAGTACGCCTATGACGCCACCGGGCAACTCGCGCAGGTCACGGAGCCGCTCGGCGCGCCGACCGCCTACGCCTACGACGAGGTGGGCAACCGCGTCACGGTCACGGATGCCCTCGGCAACACCACGCGCCACGAGTACGACGCCAACCGGCGGCGGGTGCGGCGCCAGTTGCCGCTGGGCCAGTTCGAGACCTGGACATACGATGCGGCAGGGCATCTGGCCAGCCACGGCGACCTGAACGGCGATGTCACCACCTATGCCTACGACGATGATGGCCGAGTCGTGACGGTGCACTATGCCGACGGCAGCGAGGAGCTCTACACCTACACGCCCACGGGGAACCTGGCCACCTACACCGACGCCGGGGGCACCTCCTCCTTCGGGTATGATGCCGTCGGCCGGCTGCGCCGGCAGACGGACCCCTTCGGCCAAGTCCTGACCTACACCTACGACACGGCCGGGCGCATCGAGACGGTGAGCTCGCCGGCGGGCACGACGCGCTACGCCTTCGACATCGCCGGGCGCCTGGTCTCGGTGACCGACCCTGGCAACCGGACCTACACCTACACCCGCAACGCCGCCGGCCAGGTGACCCAGGTCGACTACCCCAATGGCACCCGCACGCTGGTGACCTACAACGGCCGGGGCCTGAGAGCACGCGTCGAGCACCAGGCCCCCGACCACACCGTCCTGAAGTCCTACGACTACACCTACGATGCCGCCGGCAACCGCACCCGTGTGGTCGAGAACGATGGCCGCCAGGTGGACTACACCTACGACCTGCAGAACCGCCTGACGTCCGAGGTCATCACCCCCGCCGGCGGCGGCGCTACACGGACCATCGCCTACACCTACGACGCCGTCGGCAACCGCCTCACCCGCGACGATGCCGGCACGGTCAACACCTACACCTACGACGACAACAACCGTCTCCTCAGCGATGGCACCACCACCTACACCTACGACAACGCCGGGCGCCTCCTCACCCGCACGGCCGCGGGGACCTCCTGGACCCACAGCTACAACGGCCGCGACCAGCTCGTGCGAGCCGTCCGGGATGCCGGCGGCACGGTCACCACCCTCGACCTCGTCTACCACCAGGGGGACCGGATCGCGACCCTGGTCAACGGCGTTGAGGTCAGGCGAGAGATGGCCGACTCGACCATCGGCTTCACCGAGAAGGTCGCCGAGCTGGACAGCGGCGGCAGTCTGCTCGCCTACAGCGTCTTCGGCGACGATCTGCTGAGCCGGACAGCCGGTGGTGCGACGGTCTGTTACCACCCCGATGGCGCCGCCGGCTCCGTGGGTCTGCTCACCAACGCCGCCGGACAGGCCGTGGCCACCTATACGTATGACGCCTTCGGCCGGCTCCTGGCCAGCACCGGCGCCGCCGACAACCCCCACCGCTTCGCCGGTGAGCGCCTGGACGCGGACTTGGGCCTGTACGACCTGCGGGCACGGCTTTACGACCCCGAGAACGGGCGCTTCCTCACCCCGGACCCCATCGAGGGGATCGACTCCGACCCGTCCACGCAGAACCCCTACGTCTACACGCGCAATAACCCGGTCAACTCCACCGACCCGTCCGGCAAGTTCGACTGGAACCTCCCGTCCGTCCTGACGGCGATGGCGATCACGACCACCGTGATCTCCATCAGCAACAGTGTCCTGGCGATCACGGGGTGTCATCCCTTCCTCATCGGCAAGAGCCGCCACGAGACCAAGGACGAGACCCTGCCTGACGGCGGCGAGGGCGAGATCGGCTTCGGCGGCGAGTGGCTCCGGCTCTATTCAGAGGTGGACTTCAGCCTGGGGCCGGGCTGTCTGAGTCCGAAGATTCTGCTGTCCCGCGCCACCGGCATCAACGTCGGCGTCCGGCACCTCGAACTGGAGTTCGGCTTCAACATCCGCGACTACAAGGAAACCGTGGAGATTGCCAAGGCCCTGTGGAAGAGCGCCGACGTGGCCTCGCAGTTGGCGACCCTCCGCGCCGCCATGGCGTGCTGCACCAACCCGCCCGCGGCCCTGGTAGCCATGGCGTCCAGGCTCGACGCCTCCCTTCTGAGCGCTCTCAGCGGCTACGGGGCCAAGCTGAAGCCAAAGGCCAGCGTCGGAACCGCCATCGGCCTGGCCTTCGCGCACCAGTGCTATAGCTCCAAGGACTTCGAGGGACTCAACATCGGCGGCGAGCTCGGGGGCCAGTGGGCGGCGGGGCCGTGGGCCTGGGGCTTCGATGTCGGCGGATCGGTCAACGTCAATATCCCCGACCTCAAGAAGAATGGCTGGGCGGGCGGTCTCCTGGGCCCGGGGTACGAACTCCCCAGCGTCCAGTTCACCTCCGCCTGGGGCGGGGTGGAGTCCGAGTTCCACGGGGTGGTGGAACTCACCTACGGCTGGCCGTGGAAGCTGTGAGGGGGGCCGGGGGCGGTGCCCCGATGCTGCACCCGCAGGGCGCCGAGTCGCCACACGAGTGGATCCGTCAGCAGACTGGGAGCTGTGATCATGCATACCACCGGAACCCGAGCCCTCCTCCGGGCGGCGTCGTGGGCCTGGATTCGGGGTGCGTTGAGTGCGGCGGCCGCGTTCGGGGCGCTGACCCTGGCCACGGTCCCGCTGCAGGCGGCGCCGCTGGGGGGCGCCGACGGCGGCTTCGAGAGCGGCTCTGCCGGCATGACCACCGCCGGCGACGCCGGCGTCGTCAGCCGCCTGGGCATCCTCGGCGCGCCCCAGGGCGCCAAGGCGGCCCTGCTCACCACCGTCCCCGATAGCGGCAGCGAGCCCGCCGACGCCAGCGTGGCCGCGGTCACCTTCCCCGATGTGGCCCTGCCCGTGGGCGCTGCCGAGTTGCGCTTCCAGGCCGCCCTCCTCACCAACGAGCCCACGCCCAGCCTCACCAATGACCGCCTCGCGGTCATCTTCCGCAACCAGACGGACCTGAGCGAGACCAGCGCCCGGCTCCTCGATACCTTCGGACCCTTCTACCCCGCCCCCTGGACCGGCTATGCCGAGACCAGCGGCTGGCGCAGCCTGGCGGTGGATGTCTCCGCCCTGGCCGGCAGCCCGGACCTTTACCAGGTCGAGTTCCGCCTTCAGGACGTCGGCGATGGCCGGCGTAACTCGGCAGCCCTGCTGGACGACGTGCGCCTGCTGGGCGGCGGCATGCCCATCGCCGATGCCGGTTTCGATGTCGCGCAGACCGCCGTCGGCACCCCTATCGCCGTCAATGGCCTCGGCTCCCGTGACGACGGCACCCTCGTCGAATACCGCTGGAACTTCGGCGATGGCACCACCGCCACGGGCCCTGTCGGCAGCTATGCCTATCCCCGCGGCGGCATTTTCCAGGGGTCCCTGACGGTGGTGGACGACGACGGCAACCTGGATGCGGACGTCTTCACCGTGATCGTCGGCGGCAGCAACCAGCCCCCGACCATCACCTCCGAGGCCGTCCTCCTCGCCGTGGAGCTGCGCTCGTATCGCTATGACGTCGACGCCACCGACCCGGAGTCGCCGTTTGGCGACACGATCGCCTACAGCCTGGTCACGGCCCCGGCCGGAATGACCATCGACGCGGCCACCGGCGTCGTTTTCTGGCGGCCGACGGCCCTCTCGCCCCGCAGCAACCCGGTGACCGTCCGGGTGACCGACTCGCAGGGGCTGAGCACGACCCAGAGCTTCACCGTGACCGTGGTCGAGCCCACCGCCTTCATCGTGGTCACCGATGACAGTGGTGACCTCTACCTCGCCGATAGCAACGGCGCCGGCGGCTGGACCAACTGGCGCTGGCTGACCGCCATCGGCGGCAACGTGCGCTCTGCCGCCATCGCCGACTTCACCGGCGATGGGGCCCTCGACATTATCGCCGGCACCGTCCACAGCGGCAGCACGCTGACCCTCTACCTGTGGATCAACGACGGCACCAACACCTTCCGCAACGCCGGCCCGGTCGCGACGGGCAACAACGTGAGCTGGGCCTACGGCATGGCCGAGGGCGACTTCAACCGCGATGGGAACATGGACGTCGCGGTCTGCGGCGACAGTGCCTACATGCTCTACGCCTTCGGCAACGGCCGCGGCGGCTTCACCACCCAGGTGGTCAACACGGGCCGCGGCAACGGTCGCGGCCTGGACGCCGCCGACATCGACCACGATGGCGATCTCGACCTCGTGCGCGGGACCTACAGCAGCGCCAAAGTGTACCTCTGGCGGAACAATGGCTCCGGCGTCTTCACCGAGTCGACCCTCATCGGGAGCCGGACCGATCCCTACGGCCTCACCGTCGGCGATTTCAACAACGACGGCAACGACGATGTCCTGGCGGTCGACGGGAGCTCCGGCGACCCCAACCTCTACCTGGGCAATGGCGACGGCACCTTTGCCGCGCCGGTCTATGTGGCCAGCCTCGACGTCGGCAACCACGCCAACTACGACAACTTCGACTTCAATGGCGATGGCAATGACGACGTCGTGGTCTCGACCCACAGCAGCCGCGTGGTCTACTACTTCCCCGGGAATGGCAATGGCACCTTCGCCGCCGCGCTCCGGGTCAACCCCTCCGACACCGGCAACAACTGCCTGGGGATCGCGGCCCCGTCTGGCCCGGCGCCGGTGGGCGCGCCGGTGGCGGTGATCTCCCCCAACCCCGCCTTCGACGTCCCCGGGGCCACCATCACCTTCTCCGGCGCCGACTCGGTCCTGGCCACAGCCGGTCCCTGGTGGGATGCGGCCTGGACCAAGCGCCAGGCACTCTTCATCAACAACCAGGGCCGCCCGGCCCGGGCCGGCGCTCGAGTCCGTGTGCGCGTCCCCTATGCGACCGGCATGGCCACGGACTTCGCCGACCTGCGTTTCGTGGACCCCGCCGGAGCGCTGGTCCCCTACTGGG
>Ga0172371_10013106_pt1 | contig 10834 bp, 7 predicted proteins | sample Lak12m_FD_114543 | JGI IMG/M metagenome (GOLD analysis project Ga0172371, IMG submission 114543) | Freshwater microbial communities from Kabuno Bay, South-Kivu, Congo - kab_022012_12m | ecosystem: Environmental > Aquatic > Freshwater > Lake | place: Democratic Republic of the Congo: South-Kivu... | reverse complement strand
TGAAACCCGACATCGCCATGCCCTTGATCGTCGGTCATAATCAGGATGACATTGGGGCGCGGCGCCGCCATGGCGCTGGCCACGAGCGACGCGAGAAGGATCAGAATGTTTTTCATTTGGCGTATCACCTCGGCAATTCGGCGCGCAACGTCACCACGCCCCACGCAGGCACGGGAATGTCGCCGCTGATTTTTCGCAGCGGCTTCTCGCTGGTGTCGCTCAGCCACAACTGGCGTGACCATGCCAACGTCGCGCCCGCCGGCTTGGCACCGGCGTTGAAAAGACGGACGATCAGCGCCTTGCCATCATCGCTCGGCTTCAGCGCGGTGACGAGGACATCGGCAGGTTCGACGCGCAGCAACGGCGTTGACGTTGGCGCGCGACCGCGCGCGGGCGTGGCGACGAGCGGTTGGCTGAACGCGGTGGCGAAACGGGAGTTCTCCGCGTCAGTGGCGCGGCCGCGATGCGGGCGCAGGACATACCGGAACAAAACCGGACCCTCCTGATAGGCGCGGTAGTTGGTGTGCCAATGGTTGTTCATGGCCCACGAATAAAGCTTCTGGGTCGGCCCGATCTTTTTCATCCAGCCGTCGGGATTGGTCTGCGAGTTCAGCAACGTCGCCGTGATGCCGCCGACCTGCACCAGGGGCGCGTCGAGCGTGACCCACGTGACGCCGAAGTCCTTGTTGGCCACGTCGGCCCAGCGACCGGCGGTGAGCCAGTTCTTGCATGCGCTCGGCATCTGGTCGGCGTCGGGGCGCATGACGCCGAGGGGCACATCGAGCCGCACATCGCCGCCGGGCACGTTGAACGGGAAGGCGATATTGATGCTCTCCTTTCCGTTCTTCGCCGTGTAGCTCTCGGCTTCGAGCCGTTTCTTGTCCACGGTGTCGAGCAACTCGACGTAATCCGCGCCGGCCACAAGCCGGATTTCGCGCGCGAGTTTGTGGCAGCCCGGTGCGTCGGACTCGACCAGCAGCGACGCGACAAGCGGGCCACGCTCGCGCACAGTGATCTTGACCGGGCCGTTGCGCTGGAGGGAGGCGAGGTCGTCACCGATGAGATAAAGGTAATCGTTGAGCGCATGGCCGCTGGCGGTGTCGGCGAGGTTGGCTTCGACGCCGGTCGCGCGCAACTCGACGATGCCGCCGCTTTTCTCGTCGAGACGGACACGGAGCTTGTCGTTTTCGATCACCGCGCCGCTGGCGGTGAGTTTGGGCGCGGCTGGGGTTTTGCCTTCTTTTGAAATGGTGTAGCGTCGCCCGGAGAATGGCGGCAGGTCGCGCACGAACACGGCGAGGTCACGGCTGCTGAGGCGCTGTGCGGGAACGGGCTGTCCTTGGGCATCGGCGATGAAGTTGCGGCCTTCGGAGATTTCGTGCGGGATCAGCGCCAGTTCGTTGCGGGGCCATGAGGCGGTGTTGAAGATGTCAATGTGGACGGAAGGGGAGGCAGGTTGAAAACCTGCCCCACATTGGACGGCGTCGCTGAGCAGTTGGCGCGACTGGAGGTTCGCGACGGTCGCGTAGGACTGTTTGATGTTCCATTGGTCGGTCGTGAACGGATTGGCCGGCTGCGAGACGCTGCAATACGCGCCCCACGTGTGCTCGGAGTACAGCAGCACGTTGTTCCACGCTTCCTCGAACCGTTTCGCCGGGTAACGCTTCGGATCGAGCATCGCCCAAAGCGTCTCGGCCTGAGCGAGCCGCTCGCTGCTGGCGCGGTTCATCGCGGTCTCGGCGGCGGACGAACCCGCGCCGTCCTCCCAATACGGCGTCCAGTCGCCGCGCACCTGCGGCAGCTTCTCGCCGTAGCGTTTCTCGAACGCGCGGAACGCCTCGCTCGTGGACGAAATCACAAACTGCGGCCACGCGTGTGTCGCGTTCCAATCCTTCACGAAATCGCAGATCGCAGGATCAGGCACCGCGTTGTCGCCGTGGCCGGCCCAGCGGACGTAAGCGATGTCGTACGGATACTCTTGCCTGTCCAACGCCGCGCAGAAATCCTCGACGAGCGACGGCGACATCACGCGATAACGGTGCGACATCGCATAGCCGGTAAACGGAATCCACACGAGCACTTTGCTTTTGCCGTCGGGGCCGATCCACCAGAACGGTTTATTCTCCCACTGCACGAGGATGTCGCCGATGCGATCAATGTAGTTCGGCGCGACGGAAAAATATCGGATGCCCGCCTGCGCCATCGCCGTGACGGTGCCCCACGTGTAGCCGGGCACGTCGCTGATCATCGCCGAATCCACCGGCACACCCGTGCGCTCGCCAAGCTGCGTCGCGTACCGGAACAGCCGCAGCAATTCCTCCGGCCGGCACAAGCCGGTGAGTTCGTTGAGATACATGCCGTTCAGCGAAACTTGGCCGCGTTTGACGGCGCCGAAAAACTCGGCGCACTGTTTCGGCGGAAGCCGTTGCAGGAACAGATCGGCAGCCCAGAGCACCTCGACGTTCCAAACAAACCGCGCGCCCGGCGGATAGCTCGCGGTGCGGCGCGCGTCGGCGAGACCTTGGAGCAGGTTGTTGATCTGTTTCTCCTCGATGTCGGTCTGGACGGCCGTGTACCCGATGTCGGTGTGCGAGTGCGGCAAGACATAAACCGTCAGCTTGCGCGACGGTTTCAGCGGGACGGCGCGCGACACGGCGTTCTCGATGGCAATGTTCAATGTCCGCTCCGTTTCGGCAGCGGCGATCGTGTAGTCAGATGTCTGGCTGCCAAATCTCAGTTCCACCGGACGCGGCTCCTGCCCCTCGACGCGCACCGTTGTCTTTAGCGGCTCGGCGTATGGATAATCGAGCGTCACCTTCAACGGTTGCAGGAGCGCGCCATCCTTGCGCTCGATCACGTGAACGAGCCGCGCAGCGATGCCAATGCCGCTTGGCGTCGGCTCCGCCTCGCCAGCAGCGAAAAACTCGATGCTCTGGCCGCCGACGTTGCGCGAACGATTGGGCGGAACTGCGGTCACCTGCCAGCGCACGTAGCGGGCTGTCACCGGCGCGAACGCCGCGAATGTCGTGGCGCCGGGTTCGGCGACGTGCTTGACCTTCACCGTGGCCAGCAGTCTTTTGAAGTCCGGCGCTTCGCTGAACAGCAGGTTCGCCTCCGCGATTTCGTCGGGCGTGCGCCGCTGGACATGCCGGAACGCCGCGACCGGCACGGCCCGGCCAAAGTCGAAATCAATGAACGTCCGCGTTCCCAAACCGCGTGAGGCGTATTCAGCGTGATGGCGGTGGGGTATGAACGGCGCGAGAATGTTCTCGGCGCTGTAACTTCCGTTGAATGCTTCCGCCGACGCGATGACCTTCGGCGGGGGCAACGGCGCAAGCCGCGTGAATGTTGACGCCTGCGCTGTAACAAGGGCCAGTGGAATGAGGACAACGCCAAACATCGTCTTCATGGCGTGCTTTCTAGATTGTCACGAGCCGGCAGTCAAGCCGCGCGTCTGCCGGAACAAAACGCAGGCCGGGCGCTCAGTGCCTGAGCGGTTCGGCGTTCCAGACTTTGATGTCGTCGAACCAGCCGTCCTTACCGGCGACGCCCAGTTCGATCTTCGACTTGGTGGCGTGGGCGATACCGGAGGACTTGAGGTGGGCAGCGGGTTTGCCGTCGAGAGTGACGCGCATTTCGTCGCCAGCGGTTTCGACGACGAGCGCATACCATTTGCCGGCTTCGAGCTTGGCCGGATAGGTCACCTGCCGGCCGACGAGAAGCTTGGCGACTTCGGCTTTCTTCGACGGGTCGTTGCGCATTTCGCGGATGTCGTTGCGCATGCCGCCGTCGCGCTCGTCAATGATGGTGACGCCGTTGAGGCGGACTTGGGCGCGGCAGAGATGACCGTAGTGCGAGCCGGTGTATTTGCGGTCGTCGAACTCGACGTCAATCATCGTGGCGCCGTCGAATTTGATCCGGCACTCGACGACGCTGTCCTTGGTCGGGATTTCCAAACCATGCACGGCGGCGTGGGCCTTGATTTCGGGTTTGCCCGCGGTGGCGGGGATGGTCTTGTCGCGGGTCTGCGTGCCCTTGAGCGCGTCCTTCTCGACAACGAAGGTGGGGACGACTCTGTGCCAGACCTTCGCCGGCGCGGAACCTTGGAAGTCGTCGGCGAACAGGAGCTGCGTCCTCCGTGCGATGGGCGAGGCGGGAATGGCGGGCGGGTTGGCCGCCACTGCCGCGGTGGCGACGAGGGAGAGAGCGACAAGAATGAGGTGCGTTCTCATTGTCGGCTCAGGCGAGCGTCTCTTTGCAATACTGAACGCACTTGGCCACTTCCGCCACGGCGTTGGAGTCTTGTGGAATCTTGTATTCAAGCTCGATGTCGGCGGGGAACGTCCATTTCTCCTTCCTCATCAACTGGAGAATCTCCTTGATCGGCGTCTTCCCCTGGCCCCAAGGCAGGTTGCCGCCGTCGGCAGTCCTGTCTTTCAGGTGAAGGCTAACGATGCGGTCGTGGTATTTCTCGATCACCGGAATCGGAGACAACCCCTTGGAGCCGGCAAAATAGTGGCCGACGTCGAAGTTGAAGCCGACGTATTGGCCGTATGCCAGAATCGGGTCGGTCTGGTCCATCACCGGGTAGTTGGTCGTGTGGTTGTGGAAAGCGACCCAGATCTTGTGTTTGTCAGCGAACGGCGCCAACTTCTTGACGACATCGTCTTTGCGCTCGGTGGTGATGCCCACGCAGCCCAGCGCCTTGGCAATCTGGAAATTGAAATCAATTTCTTCATCCGACTGACCAAAACCGGTCTTGTGGATGTGGATATTAACGCCGGCGTCGTTGTACATCTTGCGGAGCTTCCGGCATTTTGCCAGTTGCGCTTCGCGGTCGGCTTCGGTCGGCTTCGGCGCTTGTTTCGCGGGTTTCCCCTTGCCACCTCCACCGCTCATGCCGGCATAGGCTTGTATTGGTCCGCCCATCAGTTCCACTTCGCTGAGTCCGTCTTGAATCAGGGCCTTCAGCGTATCCTCCGCCGTGCTGACCATGCTGCGGTAGCTGTAGGTAATGCACCCGATCCGCACTCCGTGAAAAACGGAGTTGGGTTTGCCTGATGCGGCGCCAGCTCCCAGCAGGTGCCTTGGCACGAGGGCGCAGGTTGCCAACGCCGCGGCGCGGCTGAGAAATGTCCGTCTGCTTGTCAATTCATCGGTCGTGGTATTGGTTTTCATAGCTAAATCCGAAGCTGCCAGATGGCAGCCGTGATGTCAACCAGCCTCGGTGAGACTTCGCATGACTTTCGCATCCTTGCCATACCGAATCCATCTTGCTAGACTTCACTTGTTCGTTGCCGGTCACTTTGTGGAAAAAAACAATGGGCACAGAAGCTGATACCTGTCGAAAGCGCGTTCTGCCGAAATTGTATGCAGCAGGATGGACGGATGACCAAATCTGCGAGCAGCGATATTTCACAGATGGACGGATCGTTACTCTTGGCCGGAGCCACTACCGCAAGGCTGGCAAAAAAGTTGACTATCTTCTCCGTTACAAGCCGCATTATGCTCTCGCGGTAGTCGAAGCCAAAGCTTCCTATAAGAAACCCGGTGACGGATTGCAGCAGGCGATGGATTATGCCGAAGCTCTTGGTCTGAAGTTTGCCTACGCGACCAACGGACACGGGATTATTGAGCACGACTACCTTACCGGCAAACAAGCTGCTCTTGAGCGCTTCCCCTCACCGGATGAACTCTGGAAACGGCTTCGTGCAGGCAACGGGCTGACTGCCGACAAGGACGCCGAGGATGCCTTGTTCCCCTTCTATCAGGAGATCGGCGGTAAGGAGCCGCGTTACTATCAGGAGATCGCCATCCACCGGGCTGTCGAAGCGGTCATTAAGGGGCAAAAACGCATCCTCATCACGATGGCGACCGGCACCGGCAAGACGTTCGTGGCGTTCCAGATCATCTGGAAACTTTGGAAGACCAAACGCAAAAAGCGCATTCTGTATCTGGCCGACCGCAACTTCCTCGTGGATTATGCGAAGGACAGAGACTTCGCGCCTTGTGGCGATGCGCTGTGCAAGATTCAAGGCAAGGTCACGAAAAGCCGTGAAATCTACTTCGCGATTTATCAGGCCATCGTGGACGACAAACGGCGTCCGGGCCTTTACAAACAGTACCCACGCGACTTCTTTGATCTCATCCTCGTGGACGAGTGTCACCGGGGCAGCGCGAAGGACGAAAGCAAATGGCGCGAGATTCTCGACTACTTCAACACCGCTGTGCAGATCGGCATGACCGCCACGCCGCTGCGCAAAGACAACGTGGACACCTACCGGTATTTTGGCAACCCAATCTTCACCTATTCCCTCGCAAAAGGCATTGATGATGGCTTCCTTGCGCCGTATCGGGTGCATCGTGTCGTCCTCAACGTGGACGCCACCGGCTGGCGACCCGACAAAGGGCAACTCGACCGGTTCGGGCGCGAGATACCGGATGGCGAGTATGGCACGAAGGATTTCGAGCGATTGGTTTCTTTGCTGACGCGCACTGAGGTTGCTGCCAAGCATTTGACCGAGCACCTCAAGAACACGGATCGGATGGCCAAGACCATCGTGTTCTGCGTTGACCAGGAACACGCCGAAGACATGCGCCTTGCGCTCCACAACGCCAACGAAGACCTGACGAAGCAGTACCCGCACTACGTTGCCCGCGTCGTCTCCGACGAGAAGAAGGTTGGCCGCCATCATCTCGACAAGTTCGTTGACCCCGAAAAGGACGAGCCGGTCATCGTCACCACATCGCAAATGCTCACAACAGGTCTGGATGTGAAGACCTGCAAGAACATCGTCCTATTCAAGCCCATCAACTCCATCGTCGAGTTCAAGCAGATCATCGGGCGCGGCACGCGATTGTTTGCCGACAAGGACAAGCTTTGGTTCACCATCATTGACTACACCGGCGCGACCCGCCTCTTCAGCGACCCCGACTTCGATGGATTCCCGGAGAAGATCACCGAAGAACAAATCAATGAGCGCGCCGAGACCATCGGAGGCATCCAAGTCGTCACGCAGGAACCGGTCGAGACCGAAGAGCAACGCGAAGCCGAGATGCAGGCGTTGCTCCAAGCCGAACAAACGGAGGAAGAAGGCCCGCCCCGCAAATACTACGTGGACAAGACCGAAGTCCAAGTCCTGCAAGATGTCGTCCTTGAACTCGACGAGCACGGCAAGAAGCTCCGCACCATCAGCTACACCGACTACACCCGCGAACAAGTCCGCAAGCTTTACCCTTCCGCCACCAAGCTCCGCTCCAAGTGGACCGATGCCGAGGAACGCGAGGAGATCATCAGTGCCTTGAAAGAACGCGGCATTGAGCTTTCCCATCTAGCCGAGGCCACACACCTACCGGACGCCGACCCGTTCGATTTGCTCGTCCATGTCGCCTACAACAGCCCGCTCCGCACCCGCCGCGAACGCGCCGAACAAGTCCGCAAAGGCAAGCTGGATGCCTTCGACTACTTCAAACCCGAAGCCCGCGAGATTCTGGCGTTGCTGCTGGAGAAATACTGCGACCACGGCGTCGAGCAACTCAGCGACCTCCACATCCTCGAAGTCCCGCCAATTTCAGAGCGAGGAACACCGGTGGAGATTGCGCGGCTGTTCGGCGGAGCGGATAAGCTCCGAGGAGCATTGAACAAACTGCAGGAGATGCTGTATGCCGACTAGAATTGTAGGGCAAGCGCCCCGCTTGCCGTCGTTCTGTGACCCCGGATTGGCAACCGGAGCGGTTGCCCTACAAATGCAACCATGAAACCCAAACCCACCATTCCCACTACACCCGCCGCGCGCCTCTCCTCCGTCATCAAATCCTCCCGCGACATCATGCGGAAGGACGCGGGGTTGAATGGCGACCTCGACCGGATACCGGAGTTCTCGTGGATTCTGTTCCTGAAAGCGTTCGACGACCTCGAACAACGCCGCGAAATCACCGAGAAGAACTACAAGGCCGCCATCCGCAAACCGTTCCGCTGGCGCGACTGGGCTGCCGACCCGGACAAGGGCATGACCGGCGACGGATTGCTGAAGTTCATCAACGACGAGTTGTTCCCGCACCTGCGCGGCCTCGTCGGCACCAACGGCGAACGCGACCAGCGCGCCGTCATCGCCGAAGTCTTCCGCGAGACCTTCACCCGCTTCCGCTCCGGCTACCTCCTGCGCGACGTCGTCAACCTCGTCCACGGCATCAACTTCAACACCGCCGACGACATCCACACCATGGCGCACCTCTACGAGACGATGCTCAAGGAAATGCGCGACTCCGCGGGCGACAGCGGCGAGTTCTACACGCCGCGCCCCGTCATCCGTTTCATCGTCCAGATGGTCCAGCCCAAACTCGGCGACACCATCTTCGATCCCGCCTGCGGCACCGGCGGCTTCCTCGTCGAAGCCTACGAACTCCTCAAAAAACAGGTCAAGCACAACCGCGACCGCGACACCCTCCAGTACCGGACCTTCCGCGGCGTCGAGAAAAAGCCGATGCCCTACCTGCTCGGCATGATGAACCTGCTCCTCCACGAACTCGACCGCCCCAACCTCAGCCGCTCCAACGCCCTCATCCGCCCCCTCAACGAGATCGGCGACAAAGACCGCGTGGACATCATCGTCACCAACCCGCCCTTTGGCGGCGAAGAAGAAAAAGGCATCCAACTCAACTTCCCCGAAGCCACCCGCTGTTCCGAGACCGCGCTGCTGTTCCTCCAACTCATCATGCGCTCCCTCAAAAAAGGTGGCCGCTGCGGCATGGTCGTGCCCAACGGCACACTCTTCGGCGACGGCGTCTGCGCCCGCCTCAAAGAACAACTCCTCAAAGATTTCAACCTCCACACCATCGTTCGCCTCCCCAACGGCGTCTTCGCCCCCTACACCAGCATCCCGACCAACCTCCTCTTCTTCGACCGCCCCGGCCCGACCAAAGAAATCTGGTACTACGAACAACCGCTCCCCGAAGGCCGCAAGACCTACACCAAAACCCAGCCCCTCCGCTTCGAGGAATTCGCCGACTGCATTTCATGGTGGGGCAAGCGGAAGGAAAACGACCGCGCTTGGCGCGTTCCCGCCGAACGCATCGTCGAGAACGGCTTCAACCTCGACATCAAGAACCCCAACGCCAAAGACGACTTCGAACATCTCCCGCCCGAAAAACTCGCCGCCGACATCCTCCAGAAAGAACAGCGCATCGCCGAAATCATGGCCGGTATCCAAAAGGAACTCGACACGAAATGAAGAACGGCTGGCCAACCATCCCGCTCAGCAACGTCATCCGGCAGCGCAAGGAGTTCATCCGCATTGACGACATGCAGACGTACAAGCGGCCACGCGTCCAGCTTCACGCCAAAGGCATCATTGAGCGCGACACCGTTACCGGCGCCGAAATCAAAACCAAGACACAGCAAGTCTGCCGCACCGGTGAGTTCCTTGTCGCCGAGATTGACGCCAAGGTTGGCGGCTTCGGAGTCGTACCGGACAGCCTCGACGGCTCGCTCGTTAGCAGTCACTACTTCCTGTTCCAGATTGACGAGACGCAGCTTGACCGGCAGTTCTTGGATTTCTACAGCCGCACGCCGGCATTCCGCGACCAAGTCGCCGCGCAAGGCTCGACCAACTACGCCGCCATTCGTCCCGGTCACGTTCTCGGCTACACCATCCCGTTGCCGGCGGTGACGGAGCAGCGGCGGATCGTGGCGCGCATCGAGCAACTGGCCACCCAAATCGAAGAAGCCCGCCGCCTCCGCCACCAAGCCACCGAAGAAACCGAGGCGCTAATGGCTTCCGCAAGTGATGTTGCCTTCAAGCCGCAGAAGGGCTGGATGGAAGCTCGCGTCGCCGACTTTTGCGAGACGCCGCAGTACGGCTACACCGAGTCCGCCACGACCGAACCGGTAGGCCCGCGCTTTCTCCGCATCACCGACATTCAGAACGGTCGCGTGAATTGGGACACCGTGCCGTTTTGCCAGTGCCCCAACCCCGAAGCGTACTTGCTGAAGGCCAACGACATTGTCTTCGCTCGTACCGGAGCAACCACCGGTAAGAGTTTTCTCATTCGCGACTGCCCGGAGGCCGTCTTTGCTTCGTACCTGATCCGGTTGCGCGTTCAACAGCTTGTCACGCCCGAATACCTTTACCGGTATTTCCAGACGCCGTCGTACTGGGCGCAGATCACCGGCGAGAAGAAAGGCACCGGTCAGCCAAACGTCAACGGTAAGAAACTCGCAAACATTCGCGTACCGGTTCCACCTCCAGCGGAGCAACGGCGACTGGTGGGGTATCTGGACGGGCTGGCGGGGCCGGTGGCGCGGCTCGCGCGGCTGCAAACCGAGACCGCCGCCGCGTTGGACGCCCTGCTCCCCTCCATCCTCGACAAAGCCTTCCAAGGAGATCTGTGAAACAAATGACTGACATCGCCACACCCTATCAGCCGCCCGTGAACAAACTGTTGACGTTGGAGCAGCCCAAACGCCATGGCACCGAGATGGACTACGAGAGATTGGGCATCGGTGGCGAGCATGTGCCGGAGTTGATCCGCATGGCCACAGATGCGGCGTTGAATGGCGTCAGCTTCTCGACGGCCTCAGCAGCTTGAACACGAACACTGGCGGGCAAAGAGAACGCGGCAGCGCCTTCGTTTTCGACCTTCACACGGATTTCGGCGGCGTGTGTCTCGGCTTCCTCTTTGGTGGCGAACGCCTCACGGATACGCTGCCGTTGAGCATACAGGCGACTTGCCACGCGGTCTTGCCGCTGGTATAGGTGAGCTTATGAGCTCGGCGGCCACAGTTTGGTTTTGGTTTTGGTTTTGGCGGTTGTCATGGCGTTGGTTTCCTTTACGC
>Ga0172371_10013103_pt1 | contig 10836 bp, 8 predicted proteins | sample Lak12m_FD_114543 | JGI IMG/M metagenome (GOLD analysis project Ga0172371, IMG submission 114543) | Freshwater microbial communities from Kabuno Bay, South-Kivu, Congo - kab_022012_12m | ecosystem: Environmental > Aquatic > Freshwater > Lake | place: Democratic Republic of the Congo: South-Kivu... | reverse complement strand
TCGGCCATTGATTTTCCAAATACCTGGGCGGACAGGATCGCGCCCCCGAAGAGATTCAGGTCTATGACCTTCCGTATTGCGCCAAGTTCCATATCAAAAAATGAAAGGTCACAGGAAGTGGTTGCTTCTTTTAAATTGCCGCCTGCAGCATTTACCAGTATGTCGATACTGCCAAAATCTCTAATTATCTCATTTTTGCAATCAATAATTTTATTTTTATCCATTACGTCAATGCAATAGCCCCTGGCATTAATACCTGATGATTTTAAGTTTGTAACAATTGCACCTGTTTCAGCAATATCACAGATTGCAATACTTGCCCCGGCACTTCCGAGCCCTTTTGCAATCTCGGAACCCAGAATTCCTGCCCCTCCTGTAATTACTGCTACTTTGTGCTCCAGGCTGAATATATTAAGTTCTTTTTTCAATTATAACCTCTCTTGCCTGAGTTTATCGGTTTTTTATTGCCTTTATTCTTTATTTATATATTTATATTTATCTAAAAACATAAGAGAGTAATACGATTTACTATCAAAAAATATTACTACTACTGATTATTTATGTCAAACTTATCAGCATGCTTTGACCGTATTTTTAAACTGTTTGACAGATAATAAGAAAAATTATACCATATAAAATAGTAAATCGATATACTCAGTTAGTGAGAATCAGTCAACTAAAAATTTATTGCAGCATTTACTGTCTGACCGAATGAATGATTTTGACAGAACCTGCAAAAAAGCATGTAAGAATGGAGGGAAAATTTTAATTAACTGCGATAAAAAATTAATTGAAGAAAAATCAAAAAAAATCAGGTGCGATATTTTAAGTATGGTAAAAAATGCACAGGTGGGTCATATCGGAGGTTCTTTTTCTGTCACAGACATCCTTGCGGCCATGTATTTTGGCATTTTAAATATAGATCCTGCAAATCCTGATTGGCAGGACAGGGACCGGCTTATTTTATCAAAGGGGCATGGTGCCACGGCGCTTTACTCGGTCCTTGCCGAAAGAGGTTTCTTCCCTGTTGAGGAGCTTATGTCTTTTGCTAAGCTTGGAAGCAAGCTTCAGGTACATCCCGATAAACGCAAAGTACCGGGTGTTGAAGCTTCTACCGGTGCACTTGGACAGGGATTGTCCATCGGGATCGGTATGGCACTCGCAGCAAGGCTGGACGCTAAGGAATACCATACCTTTGTTATTCTTGGGGATGGCGAAATTCAGGAAGGCCAGGTTTGGGAAGCCGCCATGTTTGCGGCCCATTATAAACTTGGAAATCTAACGGCAATACTGGATTATAACAATGTTCAGCTGATGGGTTATGTATCTGAAATAATGGAAGTTGCGCCAATCAGAGAGAAATGGATTTCTTTCGGATGGAACACGATCGAAATCAATGGTCACGACCATGGGCAAATTATAAATGCTTCAGAGAAAGCAAAAAAAATAAAAAACAAACCTACTATAATTATTGCAAAAACAATAAAGGGAAAAGGTGTTTCATTTATGGAAAATACATGCGAATGGCACGGTAAAGTTCCCTGTAAAGAAGAGTATGAAAATGCAATTAAAGTACTTTCAGATTGATTGGTTTATTTTACTGACTTATTACAAGATTTGAAAGGCAGAAAAAACATATGACAGCAATGAGAGAAGCTTTTGGAAAGGCTCTTGCCGAGCTTGGAGAAAAAAACAAGGACATTGTGGTGCTGGACGCTGACCTGGCAAGTTCCACAAAGACTACGTATTTTGCAGCACAATTTCCCGAAAGATTTTTCCAGGTTGGTATAGCGGAGCAAAATATGATTGGGATCGCTGCAGGGCTTGCTTCTTGCGGAAAAATCCCTTTTGCGGCCAGCTTTGCAGTATTTGTAACTAAAAGGCCGGCGGACCAGGTTGCGATTTCTATTGCTTACCCTGGACTTAATGTAAAAATCGTAGGAGCCTATACCGGATTATTTAACGGATCCACGGGCGCTTCACACATGGCTGTTGAAGATATCTCCATAATGAGAGCAATTCCCGGAATAATCGTAATAGATCCTGCAGATGCAGAGGAAATGACTCAGGCAGTATCCGCTATAGCTGAATTCAATGGTCCGGTTTATATTCGGGAAACAAGGGACGAATGGCCAGAAATTTTTAATTCCGCATATAAATTTAAAATCGGTAAAGCAGCAACGGTCAGAGATGGAACCGATGCGGCAATTATTGCGTCGGGCGTGATGACTTCTGAATCAGTCAAAGCTGCAGATATCCTTAAAAAAGAGAAAATAAGCGTACGGGTAGTAAACATGTCCACGATAAAACCTATAGATAAAGATATGATAATATCCTGTGCACAAGAGACCGGTGCAATAGTAACTGCTGAAAATCATAATATTTATGGCGGTCTGGGAAGCGCCGTTGCGGAGACTATAGTTGAAAACTTCCCTGTCCCAATGGAAAGGATCGGCATAAAGGATACCCTTGGGGAAGCCGGTTCAAATTCTGAGTTGCTTGAAAAATATGAAATGGGTTCACGCTTTATTGCTGAAGCCGTCAAAAAGGTAATAAGAAGAAAAAAATAAATAAGGGAGACAATGGAACAAATGGCACCTGATAATATAAACAGAAGCAGTTCACTGAATAAAAACAATGATGATGCAAGCATGGGGAAAAAACGGGACATAATAATTGATGTATTAAAAAAAGATAAAAAAGATGCCTATCATCTTTATGGAAAATCAATCACGTGCTCAGGAGAAAATACCTATTTTCTCGTAAAAAAAGATATAAATGAGCCGCCAGGCATAGGAAATGGATCTACTGGTCCCATTGATATAAATAAATGGCTGGGCATATATTCAGAAAATGAAAAACCTGGATCACTTCCTGCCTTTGGACCCCTGGTACGGTCCATCAGTGACAACAGCAGCACCAAGGTTAAATCACTAAAACTTTACCCGGCAAATTCAAAAAACCTATCGGAGCTTAAGAAAATACTGCCGCACCTGTCCCCCTCTGTTTTAAGAACCGCAACTTCATTTGGTTTCGGAGACAGACTGGGAACAGCAACACCCGGACATATCAGGGCAATAAATAAACACAAAGGGATACTTCCGGTTTTTGCACAACAGTCCATAAGAGAGCTGACTAAAACCAAAAGAAATTACCATGACGTCATAGATTCGGCCGGCTGGAGTGTTTTCCAGGAAGGATACACCGGAAAATGGGGGGCAGATGCCGACCACTTAAAAGATGCAAAAAACCTTTTGCATGCAATAGAAGCAGGCTGTACGATGTTTACAATAGACACTTCGGATTCTCTCAATGAAAAAGTATTGACCGGCTCCGGTGATTTATCCGGTGGTAAAAATCAAAGAATAAATTCTGAAAATGCCGGTACAATAAAGAATATGAAAAGTCTGATAGAAAGATATTCAGGCAAAAAATTTAAACCGGGAAGACATGATTTAAAATTTGACGAAGACACGGTATTAAAGTTGTTTCTTGTCTATGGAAAGGCACTTGATTTCGTATCGGAGACATATGAATTCATAAAGCAAAATATTCCCATTTTTGATTTTGAAGTATCGTTTGACGAGACAAAAACCGTCACATCTGCCCAGGCGCACTTCTTTATTGCAAATGAAATGCACAGGCGGAATATAGATTTTACAGGTCTTGCCTTAAGATTTCCCGGAGAATTTTTCAAAGGTATTGATTATATCGGAGATATTGAAGATTTTAAAAGAAGTATTGAAATTCATGGGAAAATTGCACAAGAGGCAGGGAACTATAAATTAAGCCTGCACTCCGGAAGCGACAAGTTTTCTATTTATCCTGATTTTTACAAATATTCCTTTGGCAATTTTCATGTAAAAACATCCGGTACAAGCTGGCTCGAAGCCTTGCATCTGATAACTGAATGTGATCCTTCGCTATTCAGAAACATATATTCTCTTTCATTTAAAAGCTTTGATGAAAACAAAAAAGATTACCATATTATCCTTAAAATTTCCGAGCTTCCAAAATCGATACGGGAAGTTGAGGACCCGGAACTTGGGAAACTCCTATCTGACAGCAATATAAGGCAATGTCTGCATATCTCTTATGGAACAATACTCGATAAGCTTGGGAGAGAAGTATATAAGGTACTGGATGAGAACGAAGAAAAACACTATCAGTTTGTTTATGAATATCTGAACAAACACCTCGACCTCTTGCACTAAGCAGGCACTATTTTTTATAAAGGTTTGAGATTATCCTTTTTATGGATTTAAGATTATCTTCGCAGCTTCCCTCTTTTTAGCCATTTCGATTGCATTCAACCCCTCTGACAACGGAAATCTCGATGTTATAATTTTTTCGGGATGCAGCATACCTGCCGAAATGAGTCTTATTACATTTTCAAAGGTACCATTACCTGAATGACCCATCGAGCATATTATTTGTGAGGCCCTTGGAAACATTTTCTTAAAGTCAGTCGGAACAGGTTTGGGCGGCCATGCAAGCAGGATAATCTTTGCATTGACATTCAACGCATTCAGCATGGAAGGCATTGTCATTTCTGTGGACCCTGAGCTTTCAAGGTAAAAATCTGCTCCCTGGCCATTAGTTTCTTCAAGTATTACATCTTCCATTCTCTTACCTGACTTTTCAATTTCAGCTGGGTCAAAGACTTTATCTGCTCCCATTTCAAGAGCAAGTTGTCTACGGCCCTTGCCTAATTCAAATACCATAACCTTTGAGGCCCCTGCTCTTTTAAGCTGACTTATTCCGAAAAGGCCAACCGGGCCGCACCCAAAAACAACTGCTCTTTGTCCGGGCCTGATTCCTCCGCCTCTTTCAAACATGGCATTATATACGACACTATTGGGCTCTATTGTTGCACCTACATCAAACAATAAATTTTCATCTTTATATATATCCTTGAATCCGTTTATGCTCCAGCAGAGTTTGGCAGGAGCTACCAGGTATTCGGCCCAGCCGCCATCATAGGTAACACCAATCTCTTCAAGTCTTTCACACTGGTTTGGAAAACCATTCCTGCAGGCTACACATTCACCACACCAATTCATCTCCTCTACGGTCACATAATCACCCAGTTTAAAATCGACAACTCCTGACCCTGTCTCTACTATAACTCCGGACAGTTCATGGCCAAGTATAATGTTTTCAAATCGGCCATGACCCGGATAAAGTATATAATTATCTTGGTCATATTCTATAAAATGCAAATCAGAACCGCATATACCGCAAGACTTAACTTTTATTAAGACATCTCCTGGTCCTATTTGGGGAATATCAACCTCTACCATTTCAACCCTGGGGTTTCTCCATACACTGCTGGAATCCCATATTTTTTTAGTGGTCAATTCATATTTTGTGAGCCTGTAATCCTTCTTTGGCTCATAGTCACAAAACAACTTAATGGCCCTCATCTTACCCTTCATAATCATCTCCTTTTATAACAAGTTTATTATTTCTTTTTTTAAACTTTTAAAATTTATTCTTTTTACCAGAATAAGCGCGCTATACCTGGTTTATACCTTCTCCTGAACATCTAGATATAACATCAATTATTATTGATAATATTTATTCTTCTTCTTTCTCAATAAATCTTTTGCAGTTTTCACTATATTCTCAACAGAAATTCCAAAATAATTTAACTGGAAATCAAGATTTGCTGTCAGCCCAAACACGTCATTAAGTCCAATCCGGGTCACAATTGCACCGCAGCTCTCGCTTACCATCTCTGATATGAGCCCCCCAAGACCGCCATATACTGAATGATCCTCAATTGTGATTATTGCGCCGGTTTCAGCAGCAGCCTTTAATATAAGACCTGCATCCACAGGTTTTACAACAGGAAGATGGATTAACCTTGCATTTATGCCTTCTTTTTTAAGACCATCTAACGCTTGGACCGTGACAGATGACGATATACCGTTCGATATTATTGTTAAATCACTCCCTGTACCTATCTGATAACCCTTATCAAAACTGAATCTATATGAATTATCAAAAAGATTTTCAGGCAATACTCTTGGCATTCTTAAATAAAGGGGCCCAATATCTTTTGAAGCAAAAGTCAGAACATCTGCAAGCTCTCTATGGTCAGAAGGGATAATTACTTTCATATTGGGGAGACATCTCATTATGACAACATCCATAATACTGATGTGAGTCGCACCATTTTTTTCCTGACTCAGCCCTGAATAGCATCCAACAAGTTTTACATTGAATTTGTTTAATGCAACACTTATCGTTACCTGATCGCAAGCACGCTGGGAGAGAAAGTTAGCCATTGTGCAGGCAAAGGGTATCCTGCCCATCGCTGCAAGACCTGCTGCCACTCCTACCAGGTTTTGTTCCGCAACTCCGACATTTATATGTCTGTCAGGAAAAGCTTCCATAAATGGCCTGGTTCCGGATGCTTTCATAAGGTCCGCTTCTAAAACAAATATATCAGGATTGGCCTTACCCAGTTCGGTAAGCGTAGCTCCATAAGTTACGGCACATGGTTTTAATTCTGTTTTCATATCCCTGCACCATCTCCTAATTCCTGAAGACATGCTTTATACTGGTCCTCATCTATGCTCCCGCTGTGCCATTGCCATTTCCCTTCCATAAAAGATATCCCGCAGCCTTTTATCGTTTTTGCGATTATAACATTGGGTTTTCCTTTGCTTTTCTGCGCACCGGTAATTGAGCCATAAAGAGATGACACATCATGGCCGTCTGCCTCAGAAACATTCCAGCCGGCCGCGGTCCACTTGTCTTTTAATGGTTCAATCGGCATTATATCTTCAGTCAAGCCATCTATCTGGAGCATATTTCTGTCTACTATCGCTATTAAATTATCAAGACTATATTTTGATGCTGTCATAGCTGCCTCCCATACCTGTCCACTGTCAAGCTCACCATCCCCTAAGACTATATAAACAAAATTAGCTTTTTTTTGCTGTTTTAGCGATATGGCCATACCACATGCAACAGAGAGACCCTGACCCAGGGCTCCTGTTGACACATCTATGCCCCTTAACTTCAACCTGTCAATATGCTTAGGGAAATTAGATAGAGGCTTATCAAGATCTTTCAGATCAGATAATGGAAAAAATCCTCTCATTGCAAGAGCGGTATATAAAACAGGTCCGGCATGCCCTTTGGACAATACGAACCTGTCCCTGCCATAGTCATCCGGTTTTTTCGGGTCAATTTTCATAATGCCAAAATACAAGACTGCAATGATTTCTATTGTTGAAAGGCTCCCGCCATAATGACCCCCTCCGGCATTTGTAATTGCCTTGAAGGTGTTTATCCTCAGCTGCCGTGCAATATTTTTTAATTCTGTAATTTTACCTTCCATATAAATTTATCTTACGCATAAATATAAACATTTATTTTTATTATTAAATTTTAATTTTCCTATTACCTTTCAGCTCCGGTTTTTTGATTTAAAAAAATCAGATCTTTGATTAAAGCCAATCTAAAATCCGATTCTTGGGAGCCCGTATACCGATCTCCAGCCTTCACTCAAAGGCTCTTTAAGATACGGTTCCATTTCTTTCTCGGTTCTAAGTGTGACCTTCTCAACAGGTGGAACTTTTCCTGGTGGAAGTGCCTCAAGTATTTCGTCATTCAATAGTGTCAAATATTTTAATATTGCAGCAATTGGTCTTTTTGCCTTGTATGCTGTTGCTTTTGTGGCATGGCCCACTACGCCTTCAGGAGTTGTGGTAACTTCAAGGCCAACATGGCCCTCACATTCGGACCATTTCGAGGGTCTTCTGAATGCATCTGTCGGCGAGTCCATATGTCCGCCGGGAATATAAAACTCTGGCTCAGTATCGCAAGCATGCTTCATATCAACCATTTCCGGGAACATAAGAAGTGCCACTGATGTTTCTGCTTCATCTGCATGAGTAAACGGTGTGTCGTACTTGCCGCCCCTATCTTTTGTCCTGAAAAATTCCCTGACTGCTCTGTGCCAGTCAAGTACCCTGAATATACCTGGTATCTGGTATTTTTTTACAAAATCCTGAATTGTAGATTCAAGCATCCATAATTGTCCATGATTGTTTACAATTACCTGTTTTCTGAATCCATCGTTCCAGAGCCCTAGCATCACATCATGCAGAAATGCTTTTGTATTATCTTCCTGAACAACAACAGTTCCCGGCAATCCGACATGATGATAAGGATGAGTGCCGTACATAAGTGGCGGAAGTGCAATATTTATCGGTATTCCTCTTTTTGCAGTAAACCTTCTTACTCCCTCAAGTATCTGTGTAACAAAAAATGTATCTGTGGCACTTACCATATGCTGTCCATGAAGCTCGGTACAGCCCACAGGAATAAATACTATATCATTTTTCCTTCTCTGCTCTATTATCTTGTATCTTATCGTAGTCTGAAGGTATGTACCTTCCTTGGTCCATTCTGGGGCAGAAGGGATCTCGTAATCTGCAAGTATCTTATCAATTTCCTCATCGCTTGCTTCCCAGAGTTTCTTTTTCATTCTGCCCACTGCTGAATCCTCAAAGAACAGATCTTCTGTCCCCGGTTTTTTAATATCATTCATTCAAATACTCCTTTCGTTGATGTTATCTATCTGCACTTTTATCAAATGATCAAAAAAAAATGTTTATAAAAAATATGCATATATAATTTTTTTGTTACTTCATCCCCTATAATTTGAGCCTTTTTGCTTATACCGGTCCTATATCTCTTTAATCACCCTTACCCCATATCTCGTCATTTGTCGGTATCTTGCACGGTATTGGATAACCTATCCTTGTAATATTCATCAGATGTTTATACGTCAGATTTTCTGAGAGAATATTGTTTTCCCAGGTTCCGCATCCAAGCGTAGTTGTGGGCGCATATCCTATCGAAAAACCTCCTCCTGCATTAAAATTACTTGCCTGGTTTACAATAACACGTGATACATACACTGCTGCAGCAAGTTCTTCGATATGGTCCTTATTGTTTGAATGTATTGCAGCAGAATGGCCCTTTCCCTCAATTTCCATATTTGATTTTGCAATCTCTACTGCATGGCCAAAATCCGTATAGGTGTAGAGCATCGAGACAGGGCATAACCTCTCACGCCTGAAAAGTCCGCTCTGGTTTTTAATATCCCCTTTTACAAGAAGTATCTTTGCATCTTCGGCAACATTTATACCTGCTATTTTTGCTGTGTCGTGTGCAGACTTTCCAATGCACTTGCTGTTAAGAGTGTTTTCTATAAACAATGCTTTAAGCAGCTTTGAGATTTCTGTGTCATCTTTAATATATGCCGCACCATTTTTTATAAAGGCATTTACTGTCATATCAAGCATTTCTGCCGGTACTATAACGGCCTGCTCTGATGCACATGGGAGGCCATTATTAAAAGACCTGCTGGCAATTATCTTTTTGGCCGCATCATCAATGTCTGCGTCCCTGTCTATTATCGCCTGGACATTTCCCGGACCGACCCCGTAGGCGGGCCTGCCGCTTGCATATGCAGCTTTTACCATTCCCATTCCTCCCGTGGCAACCACCACATGGACCGAGCCCATAAGCTCCTGAGTAAGCTCCCTTGTGGGTTCCTTAATATACTGTATGAGGTTTTCGGGAACTTTATATTTTGATAATGCTCCTGTAATAAGCTCGGCCGTTCGTGCAATGGTCTTTTTTGCGCTTGGGTGGGGCGCATGTATGACAGCATTGCCGCACTTTAGTGCAAACATTGAATTGGCCATAAAGTTAGTGACAGGTATCGTTACGGGCAGCACTACCCCGACTATTCCCACAGGTTTTGCTATCTCTACTATATTCAGGTCTTTTACAGTATTTATTATACCTACGGATTTTTTACCCTTTAAGCTGTGCCAGATTATCTCTGATTTTCGTCTGTCCTGTACCACATTATCTCCGTAATTGCCCATACCCGTTTCATCAACAGTCAGCCTTGCAAGTTCTTCCGCATTGTCAAATACTGTTTTTGCAATTTCCCTTACCACTGTGTCTATTTCTTTCTGGGATGATTTCTCCCATTTGGACAAGGCAGCAAGAGCCTTTGAAACCATTTCTTTTATATTATCCATAAATTAACCCTCTAAAGTATTAAATTTTACTTACTGATTGCTATTTGGCCATATTATTTATTGTCTGTCTTATCAAGATAATCCTTGACAGCCAGTGCCCATTTAAGGTGCGGCGGGTCATACATTGTCCCGTCTATACTTACTACGCCTTCACTTTCAATTTTTCCCTTGTTGCTTAGTATCAGCTCCATCTTTTTAATATCTTCACCCGCCGGCATATAACAGGAATTTATAATATCGATCTGCATGGGATGGATAGCGAGTCTGCCGTCAAATCCCATGGCCGCTGACTTGCCTGTATCATTTCTTAAGCCGCCGGTATCTTTGAAATTTTTATAAACAGTATCGATTGCCAAGAAATTATTGGCTTTTGCATAAATAAGCATTGATTTTCTTACAAAATCAAACATATCATCTGAAATGCTGCCAAATGCAGTCATGCTTCCGGTAAAGTCTTCAAATCCCAGTGCTGCTGCAATTATCCTTTTAAAAAATGGTTGGCTCTCATGGCTGCTTATGCCAGACAGTTCGGTAAGCCCCTTGGGACTTTCTATCATGAGTATCAGTTTTGTTTTTCCGGCAGCAATACCACTGCTTTTTTCTTTTTTTTGCAGGCTATTTTCAAGGCTCTGCAAGGTAGCTGCATCCTCAAATTTCGGGATCATATAACCGCAGATCCCGGGCCTCAATGTCTCTTCAATATCTTTTTTTGCCAAGCTGCCTTCCAAATCATTTATCCTTATGAATATATCTTTTG
>Ga0172371_10013101_pt1 | contig 10837 bp, 1 predicted proteins | sample Lak12m_FD_114543 | JGI IMG/M metagenome (GOLD analysis project Ga0172371, IMG submission 114543) | Freshwater microbial communities from Kabuno Bay, South-Kivu, Congo - kab_022012_12m | ecosystem: Environmental > Aquatic > Freshwater > Lake | place: Democratic Republic of the Congo: South-Kivu... | reverse complement strand
CCGACAAGCGAGACGCTTGCGCCACTGTCCAATTCCAGCGTCCCAATCGTCGCCGTACCGGCGAGCGTGAACGTGTGGCTGCCGGCGTTGAACTCGACGGTCGCGCCGGCCAGTTGTAGGCCGGTCGGGTTGGCGCTCGTGAGGTCTCCGCCGATGACGAACACGTCCCCGGCACCACCGGCTAGGACACCGGTCGCGTCGAGCGCGACAGAGCCGTTGAAGGTGTTCATCGCCGGGTCGCTGACGTAGGTGCCGCCGATGGAAGTGATGCCGAAGAAGGTGATCTGGCTGCCGGTGTTCTTGAAGTAGGCGCCGCTCGCGTTGGTGAACGCGTAGAAGAAACTCGCGGAGGCGTGCAAGACTTCGGTCGTTGCCCCGGCGGAGTTGAGATACACGGACTGGATGGCGGTCTCGCCGCCTTGGAAGGTGGCGCGGGACTGGTTGACGATGAGGCTGGCTTTCAACGTGCCGTAGCCGGTGAGCGTGCCCGTGTTGGTCAGCGTGTTGGATTGGAAGTCAATGACGCCGCCGCTGGGCCGGATGATGCCTTGGTTGTTGAACGACTGGTTGAATCGCAATGTGCCGCCGGCAACGGCTTCCATGAACGCGTCGGGTTCATTGGCGACACTGGCGCCGGTCAGCGAGAGCAGGCCGTTGGCGGCGCGGACGGTGCCGCCGGCGCGGTTGTCCAACGGCGCGCTGATGACGCCACTGCCTTCAAGCAGGCCATCGTTGGCGACAGCGCCGCCTTTGAGTTTGCCGCCTTGACTGAACGAGACGGCGGCGGTGTTCGTCCACGCGGGGCCGACATCGAGGATGCCGCCGTTGTTGAGGTAGAGGACGCCGGAGCCGGTGTTGCCCATCTGGGTTTTGACTTTGATGACTTGGCCGGCGTTGATGGACAGGTTGCCAAGATTCTGGAGGCCGCCAAGCAGGCTGAGGCTGGCGCTGACTTGGATGTCACCCATGTTGCTGACGAGGCTCGAAACGTCGTGCGACAGTTGGAGCACGCCGTCGGGCAACACGGCGACAATGCCGCCGAGCAGATTGACGCCGCTATCGCTCAATGTGTCGCCCACGCGCAACGTGCCGCCAGCGACAGTCAGTGTGCCATCAGGGCCGATGGTGACGTTGCCGAGCGTGACGACGCCGGTATTCGTCACGATCAGTTGGCCAAAGCAGGCGGGGCCGATCAACGTCGTCGTGGCGCTGAGGTCGAGGTGTCCGCCGGCGACGAGGACGGTGCCGGTGGCGCTGGTGGTGGCGGCGACGGTGAACGGGGCGAAGACGGTCATGGTGCCGCCGTTGATGGTGAGGGTGCCGGTGGCGACGTTGCCGATGCGGGTGGGAACGTTGCTGACGATGATCTGTCCGTTGTTGAGCGTGACGAGGCCGTCCACGTTGAAGCCGGTGCCGTTCGTGGCGATGGCGAGGTCGGAGTGCAGTCCAAGAACGCCGCCGTTGATGAAGAGGTTGCCGACGCCGTTGGAGCCGACAGTGAGCGGCCCGGTGAGTCCGACGGCGCCGCCGGCGATGGTCAGGGTGCCTTGCGCGCCGGTGTCGGTACCAAGAATCGCGTTCTTCCCGAACCACGTGCCGCCGGAGACGGTCATGCGGCCGGTGCCGGCATGGCCGATATACGTAATGTCGTTGGTGACGGTCAACCGGCCGCCGCTCAGCAACACCGCGCCAACGGCACCGCTTTCGTCGCCGATGCGCAACTGGGTGCTGATCGTGTTGTCGCCGCCGGCGATGGTCAATGATCCCGAGCCGCCCGCACCGCCGGCTTTGCCGACAAAGACCCAGGAGTTGGCCTGCCACGTGCCGCCGCTCACGGTCATCGTGCCGCTACCGTAGTTTCCGACAACCGTGTAGCCGGCCATTGTCAAAAATGCATCCGTCAGCGACACGACGCCGGTGCTGCCGCCAAACTCACCCATTGCCAAGGCACCAGTGGAGTTGGTCACGTTGATCATCGTCAAGGCACCGGAACCGCCGCTATTATATCCGACGTAGATGAGACCCGAAACGATGGAGCCGCCGTTACTGATGACCAGCGAATTGCCGGCACTGGAATAACCAACGTAAGTGTAGCCACTGTTGTTCCAGACGGCGCCGGGACCGGTGACAGTGACAGTGTTGTTGCTGGCAGGGGCATAGTAGCCGATGTAGGCGTCGGCATTGTACACGACACCGCTGTTGGCGATGGTCAGTGTGTTGCCTAAACCGAATTTGCCGACGGTGAGGTTGCCGCTGTTGTTCCAGACCGAGCCGGGGCCGGTAACGCTAACGGCGTTGGAGTCGGCGGAGAGGTTGAGGCCGATCCAGCCCAAAGCGGTGTACACGGTGCCGCCATTGGTGATGGTCAATGTGTGGCCGAATCCGTTGCAGCCGACATTGAGGTCGTTGCGGTTGCTCCAGACGGAGCCGGTGCCGGTGACTAGGACGGCGGTGTTGCTGGATGAGGGCTGGGGGCCGATGTAACCTCTGGCGGTGTACACAGCACCGCTATTGGCAATGGTCAGCGTGTTGCCAGAGCCGAAATAGCCGACGTAGAGCATGGCGCTGTTGTTCCAAACAGAGCCGGGGCCGGTAACGATAACGGCGTTGTTGCTGGCGCCGCCGTTGTAGCCGATGTAGCCGGTGGCATTGTACACCGTGCCGCTGTTGGTGATGATCAGCGTGTTGCCGGAGCCGGAATAGCCGACGTTGAAATTGCCGCTGTTGATCCAAACCGAGCCGGTGACGGTGACGGCGTTGTTGCTGGCACCGGCGTTGTAGCCGATGTAGCCCCAAGCGTTGTACACGGTGCCGCTGTTGGCGATTGTCAGCGCGTTGCCAGAGCCGTTGACGCCGACGTAGAGATAGTGGCGATTGCTCCAGACGGAGCCGGCGCCGGTGACAAGGACGGCGTTGCCGTTGGCCGTGCTGTTGGAACCGATGTAGCCGATGGAGTTGAACACATTGCCGCCGTTGGTGACGACCATTGAGTTACCGCTGCTGGAGTTGCCGACAACGAGGTTGGTTTTGAAGTTGTGAGTACCGCCCAGCGCGATAAAGGTGGCGTTGCCGCCGGTGTCGCCGATGACGAAGTTCTGTCCGTTGCTGACGGTGGTGCCGGAACTGGTGAGCGCGCCGCCGTTGAAGGTGATAACACTCTTCGTGCCGTTGGTGGCAAGGAGTTGCTTGGCCAGCACGGTGCCGCCGGAGATATTGAGTTGGCCGAAGCCGGTTTGACCGACATTGATGGCACCGTTGGTGACGATAAGTTGACCGCCGCTGATATTGACGATGTTGTTACTCGAAAACACCATGGCACTGATTGCCAGCGCACTCCCAACGATCACCGTGCCGCCGTTGGTGACAATCAGCTTGTTGCCGACGCCATAAACGCCGACGCTGAGGCTGCCGCTGTTGTTCCAGACGGAACCGGAGCCGGTGACGGTGACGGTGTTGCTCTTGGCGGCAGGGTTGTAGCCGATGCTGGCGTGGGTGTTGTACACGGTGCCGCTGTTGGCGATGATCAGCGTATTGCCGTAGCCGTAGTAGCCGACGCTGAGGCTGCCGCTGTTGCTCCAGACGGAGCCAGAGCCGGTGACGGTGACGGTGTTGTTGCTGGCGCTCGCGGCGGAGCCGATGTTGCCGGTGGTACTGTACACAGTGCCGCCGTTGGTGACGGTCAGCGTGTTAAAGGAGGTGTAGGGACCCACGTACAGGATGCCACCACTGTTGTTCCAGACAGAGCCGGGATCGGCGACGGTGACAGCATTGCTGCCGACGTATAAGCCGATGTTGGCTTGGGTGTTGTACACGGTGCCGCTGTTGGCGATGGTCAGCGTATTGCCGTAGCCGTAGAGGCCAACGGTGAGGCCACTGCTGTTGTTCCAAACGGAGCCGGGGCCGGTGACGGTGACGGTGTTGGAGTTGGCACCGCCGTTGTAGCCGATACAGCCGCTCACGTTGTACACGACACCGCCATTGGTAATCGTCAGCGAGTTGCCGGAACCGTAGTAGCCGACGCTGAGTTCGCTGGCGTTGTTCCAGACCGAGCCGGAGCCAGTGACCACGACGACGTTGCCGCTGGCCCCGCTCGCGTTGCCAATGTAGCTGTACGCGGCGTTATACACGGTGCCGCTGTTGGCGATGAGCAACGCGTTGGCGGAGCCTTTATCACCAACGTAGAGATCGTTGCGGTTGCTCCAGATCGAACCCGCACCCGTCACGGTAATGGCGTTGTTGCTGGCGCTGGCTTCATGGCCAATGTAGCCGGAGGCGTTATAGACGGCGCCGGCGTTGGTGATGAGCATCGAGTTGCCGCTGCTGGAGTTGCCAACGACAAGGTTGTTCTGGATGGCATGAGCGCCGCCGAGCGCGATGAAGGTCGCGCCGCCGCCGGTGTCGCCGATGACGAAGTCCTGGCCGTTGCTGATGGTCGTGCCGGAACTGATGAGCGTGCCGCCGTTGAACACGATGCGGGCGTTGGTGTTTGTGGTAAACAGGCTATTGACCATCACGTTGCCACCGGCAATCGTCAACGTGCCTTGTGATCCGGGGTTGGCCCCCAAGGTCACGTCCTTGGCCAGCCAGGAGCCGTTGCTGACGCTCATCTGGCCGAGGCCTTGGTAGCCGACATAGAAGGTGTTGTTCGTTGTAGTTAGTTGGCCGCCGGTCAGCGACACGGTGCCGGTGGCGCTGGGGCCGACGCCGATATACGCGTTGGAAAAGAACTGATTGGTGCCACCGGCGATGGTCAGCGTGCCTTGCGAACCGGTGTTGTTGCCAACGTTGACCTGGCTGACATACCATGAACCGTTCGAGACGGTCATCTGGCCGACGCGGGCGAAACCGATGTACATGGTGCTGTTGCTCGCGCTGATCTGGCCTCCCGTCAAGAACAGCGTGCCGGTTCCGGACTCACCGACCGTCAGCACTGACAAGAGTCGGCAGATGCCACCGGCGATGGTCAACGTGCCGGCCGAGCCGGCGAGTCGTCCCACGTACGCTTGGTTGTTGACCTGCCAGGTCCCGTTGGAGATGGTCATCCCGCCGGTGCCGCTGTAGCCGATGTTGACTTCGCCATTGACGGTCAACTCCAGCGAGTCGCTGCTCAACCAGACTGCGCCGGCGGAGCCGGCCTGCTGGCCGACGGTCAGTTGCGAAAGGGTGCCGCTGCCGCCGGCAATGGTCAACGTGCCTTGCGAACCCGCCGACCGGCCGACGGAAACGTCCTTCGCCAGCCACGTGCCGTCGGAGACGGTCATCTGACCAACGCCCGAGTAGCCGATGTAGCTGGAAACACTTGCGGTGTTGAACAAACCGCCGTTGATCGTCACGGTGCCATCGTCGCAGAAGATGCCGCTGGACACGCCGAGGACGGTGGTGGTCGAGCCATTCTGCGTGAACGCGCCGTAATTGCTGACGATCAGGCTGTTGAGGATCGTGAAGTCGCTGGCCAGACCGGCGTTGACTTGGAGAGTGTTGACGCCGCCCGAACCGGCCAGCCAGAGGTTGCTGATCGTCAGCGTGCCCACCGGCGCGGTTGCGCCGAGGGTGACCGTCTTGGCGGTGGCATTGGTGATGAAGATAAAGCTGAACGTACTGGTGGGCACGCCGCCCGACCAGTTGCCGGCGGTTTCCCAAGTGCCGTTAATGCCGCTGGTCCAACTGTTATCCACAGCGTGCAGAACGACGGGAGGTTGCAGGCTGAGAAAAGACAACAGAAGTCCGATTGCGTAGAAGCGACGACACATGCGTTTTGCGTTCATGGCTTTCTCCTATGATTGCCCAGCACCATCACAGACGACAGCATGAAACCGCAAACCAAAGCCGATGTCGAGACGAAACATCTTGAGACCGCTAACGCTTGTTGGTGTCCCGACTTCAGTCGGCGGCACCGCGTGAACGCGGTACACCAACAGCACGCCGCCGAACGGCGCTTGAGACAAGCGCCGCTACGCCGAGTAACACCAACAGCGCGCTCGACGGCTCGGGAACGGCGGTCAGCGAACCGCCGCCGTTGAGCGCATAACTCTGCGCGCCGAGTGACGGATTCTGCGCGGGGTCGTAGTAGATCGTTTGTGCCGTCGTGAACTGGTTCGTCTCCGCGTTGAGCAACCCCACATACAGGTCGCCGCCGACAAGCGAGACGCTTGCGCCACTGTCCAATTCCAGCGTCCCAATCGTCGCCGTACCGGCGAGCGTGAACGTGTGGCTGCCGGCGTTGAACTCGACGGTCGCGCCGGCCAGTTGGAGGCCGGTGGGATTGGCGCTCGTGAGGTCTCCGCCGATGACGAACACGTCCCCCGCTCCGCCGGCGAGGACGCCGGTGGCGTCGAGCGCGACGGAGCCGTTGAAGGTGTTGATCGCCGGGTCGCTCAAGTAAGTGCCGTTGTTATAGAACACGTCGAAGAAGGTGATCTGGCTGCCGGTGTTCTTGAAGACTGCGCTGGCCTCGTTGGTGAATGCGCCGAAGAAGTTCGCGGTGACACGCAAGACGGTGGTGGTGGCAGCATTGCCGGTGTTGATGTAAACGGCTTGGACGTCGCTGTTGCCGGTTTGGAAAACAGCGCGGCTCTGGTTGATGATGGCGCTGGCTTTGAACGTGCCATAGCCGGTCAATGTGCCGGTATTGGTCAACGACACGGAGGAGGCGTTGAAGACACCGCCGAGGTTGTTGATAGCGCCTTGGTTGAGGAAGCTCTTGCCGACACGCAGCGTCGCGCCGCTTTCGATCTCGAAGATGGCGCCCGGTTGGTTCTGAATGCTCGTGCCGTTCAGCGACAACAGACCGCCGCTGGCGCGGACGCTGCCGCCGTTTTGGTTGACGAGCGGCGCGCTGATGGCGCCGTAGCCTTCGATGAGGTCGGCGTTGTTGAGGGTGCCGCCACTGATGCCGCCGCCTTGGATGCTGATTGGCCCGGCGTTGTTCCACGCGCCGCCGGCAGACAACAGGGCGGCGGTGGGCAGATAAATGCTGCCGGTCTGGCTGTCAATGGTGTCGGCGGAGAGAACGGCGCCGGGCTGGAAGATCAAACCGCCGCTGTTCGCAAAGCCGTTCTGGACCGTCAACAATTGACTGTTGTTCAGTGTGAAGTTGGCTTCATTGTCGAACCCGCCCCCAAAAGTGAATATGCCGGCTTGAACTTGGAGGATGCCTTGATTGATGACGGCAACGTTGACGCTGGAAAGGTCGCTGCCCAGACGCAGGACGCCGGTGGGAGCGACGCCGATGGTGCCGCTGAGCAGTTGAACCGCGCTGGTGGACATGCCGCCGCTGCCGAGGGCGAGCAAGGTGCCGAGGTTCAGTGTGCCGCCGTTAAGATTGAGCGCTCCGGAAAGCTCGAGCGTGCCGCTGTTGTAGTTGAACACGCCGTTGGTGTTGATGACGAGATTGCTGGCGGTCAGGGTCCCGCCGCCGAGTGTCAGTTCACCGCTGGAACCGGATTGGTACGCCAGATAGATGTTCTCAGCTTGGACGCGGCCCCCGTTGGCGACGATCAGAGTACTGGCAGCACCTTCCCAACCGACATACACATCGCCGCTGTTGTTCCATACCGAGCCGGAGCCGGTCACAAGGACAGAATTGCTGGTGGCGGTGACGAACCGGCCAATGTAGCCGTGGCTGTTGAACACGGTCGCACCGTTGGAGATGGTCAACATGTTGTAGTCGCCATAACAACCAATAGAAAGCTCACCGTTGTTGTTCCAAACCGAGCCGCCACCAGTGACGAGAACGGCATTACTGACGGCCCCGCTGGCGTTTGCCAAGAAGCCACCGCCGCTGAACACAGTGCCGCCGTCGGCGATGGTCAGGTTGTTGCCGGAACTGGCCTGACCGATATACAAACCGAGGCTGTTGCTCCAAACGGAGCCGGAGCCGGTGACCACGACCTTGTTGTTGTTGGCGTCTCCCATCTGGCCGATGAAGCCGTTGCCGTTGTACACGGCGCCGCCGTTGGTAATGAGCAGGCTGTTGCCGGTGCCTGAGTAGCCGATATTCAGCTCGCCGACGCTTCGCCACGTTGAACCCGCATCTGTGACTGTGACGGCATTGTTGCTTGCACTGCCATAGAAGCCTATGAAGCTGTTGGCGCCGAGTACACTGCCGGCGTCGGCGATGGTCAGCGTGTTGTCAGAACTGTACAAGCCGATGCAGAAATTACCGTTATTGTTCCAGACGGCGTTGCCGGTGACCGTGACGGCGTTGGAGTTGGCGCCGTTAAAAGTGCCGATGTAGCCGTTCTCGTTGTACACGGCTCCGCCGTTGGTGATGGTCATGGAGTTGCCGGAACCATAGTAGCCGACATGAAGAAAGCCGCTGTTGGTCCAAACGGAACCGGGGCCGGTGACAAGGGCGGTGTTGGCATTGGCCGGGTTGGTATAGCCGATGTAGCCGACTCGGTTTTCGAGAAAGCCACCGTTCGTAATGAGCATCGAGTTGCCGCTGCTGGAGTTGCCGACGACGAGGTTGGTCTGGAAGGCATGAGTGCCACCAAGCGCGATGAAGGTCGCGCCGCCACCGGTGTCGCCAATGACAAAGTCCTGGCCGTTGCTGATGGTCGTGCCGGAACTAGTGAGTGTGCCGCCGTTGACGACAATCCGCGCATTGGTGTTGGTGGCGACAAGGTTGTTCACCGTGACGTTGCCGCCCGCGATGGTCAGTGTGCCCGCGGAACCGGCGTTGGCAGCCACAATCACATCCTTCGCCTGCCACTCGCCATTGGAGACCGTCATCTGGCCGACACCCGAACTGCCGATGGACGTGGAATCGTTGGTCGTCACCAACTGGCCACCCGCCAGCCAGACCGAACCAGTGCCGCCACTAGTATAGCCTATGAAGAGCCGGCCACCGATTTGGACCAGGCCCTCGTCGGCCATCGTCAGAGAATTACCCGCACCGTCGCAGCCGACGTACAGGTCGCCGCCGTTGTTCCAGACCGAGCCGATGCCGGCTACCACCACAGCGTTGTTGCTGCTGGAACGGTTGAGGCCCAGATAGCCGAGGCCGTTGTACACGGTGCCGCCGTTGGTGATGATCAGCCTGTTGGCCGCACCGTCGTAGCCGACGACCAGATCGTCGCGGTTGCTCCAGACCGAGCCGGGGCCCGTGATCAGCACCGTGTTGTTGCTGCCACTGCTTGAGTAGCCGATGTAGCCGTAGGTGTTCTGTACGGTGCCGCTGTTGGCGATGGTCAGTTGATTGCCCGCGCCTCTGTCGCCGACTGTCAGATCCATTTGGTTGCTCCAGACCGAACCAGAGCCGGTCACCAGAACAGCGTTCCTAGAACTCCACTCCCCCACGAAGCCCCACCCGCTGTACACGGCGCCGCCGTTGGTAATCGTCAATTGGTTGGCCCCGCCGAAGTTGCCGACGTACAGGCCGGCACTGTTGTTCCAAATCGAGCCGGTGCCGGTGGCCAGCACCGTGTTGTTGCTGCTGGAACTGTTGTTGCCCAGCCAGCCTATGCCGTTGAACACGGCACCGCCGTTGGTGATGGTCAGTTGGTTGCCCGCACCGTAGTAGCCGACGGTCAGATCGGACAGGTGGCTCCAGACCGAGCCGGTGCCCGCAACCAGCACCGTGTTGCTGCGGCTGGAAGCGTTTTCACCCAGAACGCTGTGGTGGCTGTACACGGCACCGCCGTTGGTGATGGTCAGAGAACTGTCCATAACGTTGTAGCCAACGGTCATTACGGTGTTCGTGGCATAGAACCTGCCACCGGCAATGGTAGCGATACCCCCATCGATCCTGACCTCTCTGAACGACGCGCTGTCCACGCAAGTTGTCGAGCCAACCTGCAAGTACACGCCGCCATTGCCGATGGTCAGGCCGTTGAAAATGTTGAAGACTGCCGCCAACCCCGACTCGACGGAGAGCGTGTTGATCGTGCCAGCAGGACCGGAGATGAACAGGTTACTAATCGTCAACGTGTCCGCAGGCGCCGACGAGTCAATCGTCACCGTCTTGGTGTTGGCGTTGGTGAGATAGTGCCAACTGAACGTGCTGGCGGGCGCGCCGCCGTTCCAGTTGCCAGCGGCATGCCATGACCATGTGCCGCCCGTGACGTTGGTCCAGATGTTGTCTGTCGCCACGACAGGGCTGTTGAGTGCAAGGGTAATGCTGGTCACCAGAATAAAAGTGGCCAATGAGTGTGGGTACATCCTTTTCATTGCCGGCTCCTGTTGCTCGAAGACGCTGGTGCCGTATTGCCACTGCGCTTCTCCGTCGCGCAGTAAACCGAAACCGACTCCATTTGTCGAGACAAAAAACGGTTTTGAACAATCCTCGCCTGAAGGCGAGGGATTCGCGATGTCGCCCGATAGGGCGACGAACGGCACAGACCCCGTACACCCAAACGGATGCCCCATACGCCCTTCGCCTAAAGGCGAGGGGTTTACGGATCCCAAAGCAAAGACTCTAAAACCGGTTCTGCGAAAATCCGCCGGTCAGGTCAGTTTTGTGTTGCGTTGGACTGCCAAAACACGCTAAATGCGGCGGCCAACGGAAGGCGAGCATCATTTTATGAATTATGAATAATCACGGACTGGAACAACACGGCATCTTGCAACCGGGCAAGGTGCACTGGAATCTTTCGGTGGCACAACTGGTCGAGGAAGCTGTCCGCCGGCGCGAAGGCATCCTGACCGCCAGCGGCGCGCTCAACGCCATGACCGTGCCGCGCACGGGCCGTTCGCCGCGCGACAAATGGGTCGCCGACGCGCCGTCAATTCACAACGAAATCTGGTGGGGCAAGGTCAACGTGCCGATGGCCGAGGACGTTTATCTGCGGCTGCGCGAAGAAGTGTTGAACTACCTGAACGGGCGCGACCTGTTTGT
>Ga0172371_10013100_pt1 | contig 10837 bp, 3 predicted proteins | sample Lak12m_FD_114543 | JGI IMG/M metagenome (GOLD analysis project Ga0172371, IMG submission 114543) | Freshwater microbial communities from Kabuno Bay, South-Kivu, Congo - kab_022012_12m | ecosystem: Environmental > Aquatic > Freshwater > Lake | place: Democratic Republic of the Congo: South-Kivu... | reverse complement strand
CCGAAACGTTAGCTGAAATATTCCTTTTCTTTTTCGAGCCTTCTCTATTACGCTAAAATTACAGCAGATAGGCACGCAATTATTTTTTAAAACTTTTCCGGCTGAAATAAAAAGCTGCTACTCAGCCAAAAAACGCCCCACTAAATAGGGTGTTTTTTAGCTAAAAACGGCGGGAAATAAGGGACTTGACAATGTTTTCAGAAGGAGTATAATGTACGTGCTTTAAAAAATCATCATATTTCCCTAGAAACTATATGATAAATAACTCAAAAATAACTCAAAACCCCGGCCAATAGCGTGAGAGAGATTTTTTTGGACTTACAGAGCCGCCGGGAAAAGCGGCTTTTTTCTTTGAGAAGACTAGTCATCAGCGGTCAGTAAAGAATTGACCAGTGATGATCAGGAACGCAAATTGACAACTGAATCAAATTAAGAATTTTATTACAAAATTCGTCGAGAAAAAAGACAAAAAAACGCAAGGATTATATTTGCATAATTCTTGTGGTTAAACAATTAAGAGTGTATGGTGGATGCCTAGACATCAAAAGACGATGAAGGACGTAGCAGCCTGCGATAAGCTTCGGTGAGGTGGCAAGCAACCTTTGATCCGGAGATCTCCGAATGGGGAAACCCTTCCGAATAAACATCGGAAATCATGCGCTGAATACATAGGCGTATGAAGGAAACCCAGGGAACTGAAACATCTTAGTACCTGGAGGAAAAGAAGCAAACAATTTAGCTTATAGCGAATGGCGAATGGCTCCTAGTATTTTACTATCAGCTATATGCCATATGCTATTTGCTAATACATTCCCTTAGTAGCGGCGAGCGAAAAGGGATCAGCCCAAACTCAATCAACCAATTTCATTGCCGGTTTTATCTTCGGATACGATTGGTGGTGGATGAAAGGATGCAAGTCCATATGTTGATTGGGCGTTGTGAGAACATTACGCCGTTTTCCTTGCAGAAAATGGGTAGAGACAATCAGTATAGCATTCCTAGCAGAAGCCGCTGGAAAGCGGCGCCAAAGAAGGTGACAGCCCTGTACGCGAAAGGAGCTATAACTCTATGGTAGTATTTCTCAAGTACTACGAGACTCGTGAAATCTCGTAGGAATCCAGCACGACTATGTGCTAAGGCTAAATACTTTTGATGATCGATAGTGAACAAGTACCGTGAGGGAAAGGTGAAAAGCACCCCGGTGAGGGGAATGAAATAGTATCTGAAACCATATACTTACAGACAGTCGGGGTGACGCAGAAGTATGCTGACAAAAGCGGACTAACGCGGAATTTTTCCGCGTGGATCCGCGCTTCTTCCGCATACTTCTGCGTCATGACGGCGTGCCTATTGAAGAATGAGCCAACGAGTTTGTGAATGTTGCCTGTTTAATCCGCCGAGGCGGAGAAGGCGTAGTGAAAGCGAGGGTTAATAGCCCGTTATCTTTATTTTACTCTGTCGCAATTCTGGGCAGAGTAAAATAAGGATTAAGCAGCATTTACAAGACCCGAAGCCGTGTGAGCTAGTCATGGCCAGGATGAAGGTGCAGTAACATGCACTGGAGGTCCGAACCCATACGCTGTGCAAAACGTTGGGATGAGCTGTGACTAGGGGAGAAATTCCAATCGAACTCGGCAATAGCTGGTTCTCCTCGAAACAACTTGTGGGTTGACCTGCACAATGGCGCCTGCGGGGGTAGAGCACTGAATGGACTCTTGGGCCGAAAGGTACCATATCCAATCAAACTCCGAATACCGCAGTAACGTTTGTGTGGAGTTAGACTGTGGGGTCTAAGCTTCATAGTCAAAAGGGAAACAGCCCAGATCGTCATCTAAGGTCCCTAAATCTATATTAAGTGTTAAAGGTGGTATATTGACTTATACAACCAGGAGGTTGGCTTAGAAGCAGCCATCCTTTAAAGAAAGCGTAATAGCTCACTGGTCAAGTTGATATGCGCCGAAAATGTATCGGGGCTAAATATAGTACCGAAGATACGGGTTCTCCGACGCAAGTCGGAGAGCGGTAGAGGAGCATTCCTATCGCAGTGAAGCTCAAATGTGAGTTTGGGTGGAGCGTTAGGAAGAGAGAATGTTGGCATAAGTAGCAAAAATGGATGTGAAAACCATCCACACCGTAAGTCCAAGGTTTCCTGGGCAACGCAAATCGACCCAGGGTTAGGCGGTCCTAAGGCGAGGGCGAAAGCCGTAGTCGATGGATATGCAGGTTAATATTCCTGCCCTGCTGTTAATTCCCGCCTTCGCTTTTCGCTTCGCAAAAAGCTATGGCGGACGAGAGTTCTGTAGATAATTTAAATTATAGAATTTTCGTCCGCCGAAGCTCGGAGCGGAGCGCAGAGCGAAGGCGGATCCGATGTGGGGACGCGGTTATTGAGAAAGATCGTTTTTTGGCTATAGACGTTGTTGGCCAGCGGAATGGACCTTTGGTAAATCCGGGGTCCGTTAAATTCCAAGGTTGACAAAAGAGAAAACCCTCGGGTGGACTCAATTCTTTCAATTTAATCGCCAAGAAAAACCTCTAGGGTTAAATTAATAGCATCCGTACCGTAAACCGACACAGGTAGACGGGCATAAGTGTGCCAAGGTGTACGAGAGAATCCTCGTTCAGGAACTAGGCAAAAAAGCGGCCGTACCTTCGGTATATGGCCTGCCCCGCATTCGCGGGGCCGCAGCTAAAGATCTCAAGCGACTGTTTATCAAAAACTTAGGCCTCTGCTAACTCGCAAGAGGATGTATAGGGGCTGATGCCTGGCCAGTGTCAGAACGTTAAGGGGAGAGGTTAGCCGTACCTCACTGCGTTCGGTACGGAATGACCAAGCTCCAAACTCCAAGAACCAAACAAATTCAAAAAATGAATTCCAAAAATTAAATCATTTGGAATTTGAGTTTTGAAAATTATTTGGAAATTGGGATTTGGAATTTGGAATTTCCGCCCGAGCATAGCGAGGTACGGCGAAGCCTTGATCTGAAGCGCTGATGAACGCCGGCGATAACTATAATCGTCCTAAGGTAGCGAAATTCCTTGTCGGGTAAGTTCCGACCTGCACGAATGGCATAACGACTTGAGAACTGTCTTAACGAGGAACTCGGCGAAATTACAAGACCGGTAAAGATGCCGGTGTCCCGCAGCTGGACGAAAAGACCCCGTGAAGCTTTACTACAACTTGACATTGACATAAGATTATTTATGATCAGAGTAGGTGGGAGTCCGCCGCAAGGCGGACAACAATGAGACACCACCCTTAGATGATTTTATGCCTAATTCTCGCCCGTGAATCCGGGTGAAAAGACAGTGTCTGGTGGGTAGTTTGACTGGGGCGGTCGCCTCCCAAAAGGTAACGGAGGCGTTTACAAAGGTTGGCTAACTCCGAATGGAAACCGGAGTGATAGCGCAAACGCATAAGCCAGCTTTACTGCAAGACTTGCCAGTCGAGCAGTTGCGAAAGCAGAAGTTAGTGATCCGACCGTACGAAATAGGACGGCGGAAGCTCATCGGATAAAAGCTACTCCGGGGATAACAGGCTAGTCAGGTCCAAGAGTCCACATCGACGACCTGGTTCGGCACCTCGATGTCGGCTCATCGCATCCTGGGGGTGAAGAAGCTCCCAAGGGTTTGGCTGTTCGCCAATTAAAGCGGTACGTGAGTTGGGTTCAGAACGTCGTGAGACAGTTCGGTCTCCTATCCACTGTGGGCGCAGAAATTTGAGAAGTCGCTTCTCTAGTACGAGAGGACCGAGAAGCATGAACCTCTGGTATACCAGCTGTTCTGCCAAGAGCATCGCTGGGTAGCCAAGTTCAGTTAGGATAAGCGCTGAAAGCATCTAAGCGCGAAGCCGTCTTCAAGATTAGATTTCATAGACTCCCGAGAGACTATCGGGTTGATAGGCCGCAGGTGTAAGACCAGTAATGGTTTGAGCCGAGCGGTACTAATCAGTCATCTGTTTAACCACAAGAATTTTGTAAATATAAAATTTGTTAATTTAAAGAGCGGTAATATCCGGGTGCTTCGAGCGAAGGGGCTACACCTGTTCCCATCCCGAACACAGCAGTTAAGCCCTTCAGCGCCGATGATACTCTTCTGGGGAAAGTAGGCCAGTGCCCGGTTATTACCGCTTTTTTATTTGATTAAAACGCGCCGACACGCCCACTATCGCTACGCTTAAGCGTGGCGGGCGGGTGATAATCTTCTGGAAAAAGTTGAGTCCCACCAGGGCGGGACGAAATCCGCCTCGGGCGGACAGTTTTTTATTTCTCAAAACAATGCTAAGCTGGAAATACTAAAAGATTACCGCTTACAGCTTAAAGCTTACCACTCACCCCGACCCCGATTATTCATTATTCATTTTTAATTATTCATTAAAATGAAAATCATCGCCGACCTCCATATCCACTCCCGCTATTCCCGCGCCTGCAGCCAGGATTTAACCCTAGAGAATATTGCCAAATGGTGCGAGATCAAAGGAATAAATATCGTCGCCACGGCTGATTTTACTCATCCGGCCTGGTTTCGCGATTGCCAAAATCAACTCATAGAATCCGAACCGGGATTATATAAATTAAAAAGCTCCGACTCCCCTACCCGCTTCCTTTTTTCCACTGAAATAAGTTGTATTTATTCCAAAGGCGGAAAGACGCGCCGCCTGCATATTGTTATTCTCGCGCCGAGTATGGAGACAGCTGGAAAAATTAATGGCGCGCTCGACAAAATCGGCAATCTCAAATCAGACGGTCGGCCCATTCTTGGCCTAGATGCCAAACTGCTCGCGGAAATTGTCTTTGCGATTGATAAAAATTGTCTCGTTGTCCCCGCCCACGCCTGGACGCCCTGGTTCGCGGTTTTTGGCAGTAAATCGGGATTTGATTCGATTGAAGAATGTTTTGAGGAACTAACACCGGAAATTTTTGCGATCGAAACCGGACTCTCAAGCGATCCGGCGATGAACTGGCGACTATCGGCGCTCGATAAAATTACTCTTATTTCCAACTCCGACGCGCACTCACTCGCCAACCTCGGACGCGAAGCCAATGTTTTTGAATTAGAAAAGATTTCCTACAATGAAATTGTCAACGCTATCAAAAACAGATCCCCCCTTCAGCGCCAGTCCGTATCTAGTCCGCGTCAATCCGCGTTATTATACACGATTGAATTTTATCCCGAGGAAGGAATGTATCACTTGGACGGCCACCGCGATTGTGGTGTCCGCCTCACCCCTACGGAAACGAAAAAACAAAAAAATATTTGTCCGATTTGTAAAAAACCGCTAACCGTTGGCGTCCTTAATCGCGTAGAAGAACTGGCTGACCGACCGGAGGGCTTCACACCAAAAAACGCCGTTCCCTTTCGCCGATTAGTCGGATTGGATAAAATTATCGCCGAAGCGCTAGAGATTAAAAGTCGCTCCTCCAAGCAAGTTCAAAACGAATACAAAAATATAATTAAAAAGGCCGGCAATGAATTGACCGTGCTTACCGATCTTAGTCAAAATGAGCTGAAAAAGATCACCACGCCAAAAATTGTCGAGGGGATTATGCGCGCACGGGAAGGTAAATTAATTATTGAGCCCGGTTTTGACGGCCAGTATGGCACCTTAAAAATATTCTCTGAAAAAGAAAAGGTAAAACAAAATTCTCTTTTCTAATTATTTTATTTCTAAACCAACAACAATCCCCCACCTCGCGAGGTGGGGGATTGTTTTACCGTAGTACTACGGTTGGTAGAAAAAAATTTCACGAAGAGTTTATTTCCTCTTTTTCGCCTTCTTGGCAGGCTTCTTAGCAACTTTTTTCTTCGCCTTTTTCTTAGCAGCCATATTAATGACTCCTTTTTTCACTTCTGAAAATTTTTTAAAATTTTCTATGAAATGAAATTTATGAATTAATCTATCTATATTATAAAACATTTTTGACAAACAAACAATAATTTTTTATCAATACCTGTGGATAACTTTCAATTTTATTTACAAAAAATTTTTCTAAAATTCGGATTGACAACTTCCAAAAAAGAATATATCATACAACGGATTGATTGCCTCGGTTATTAATCTTCTTGATTGAAAATTGCTAATTGAAAATTGTAAATTATCTTGGGCCCTTAGCTCATTTGGTAGAGCACCTGCTTTGCAAGCAGGGGGTGACCGGTTCGAGCCCGGTAGGGTCCAAAAATCATTAAAAGCCGCCTCCATTTGGCGGTTTTTCGTTTGGCAATTCGCCTTTACATTAGCGATTTTTTTTGGTAAGGTTAGAATATTATAACCACCTAATTTTAAAAATATGACCGACGCCAAAAAGACCAAAACTGTGCCTGAATCCGAGGAAGAAATTTTGAAGTTCTGGCAAGAAAATAAAATTTTTGAAAAATCAGTCGCGAAAGAAGCGCCGTGTGGCGACTATTCTTTTTATGATGGCCCGCCGTTTGCGACCGGTCTCCCGCACTACGGCCATATCGTCGCTTCGCTCATGAAAGACGCGGTACCACGTTATTGGACGATGCGCGGTTATCGTGTGAGGCGCAAATGGGGCTGGGATTGCCACGGCCTGCCGATCGAAAATATCGTAGAGAAAGAATTTAATCTCAAAACCAAAAAAGACATTGAAGCGATCGGCATTGATAAATTCAACGAGCTTTGTCGATCAAAAGTAATGACCTACGCCGATGAATGGAAAAAAATCATTCCGCGCGTCGGCCGTTTTGTGGACATGGATAATGATTATAAAACGATGGATCTACCGTACATGGAAAGCCTTTGGTGGGTCTTTAAAATTTTGTGGGACAAAAATTTGATTTACAAAGGCTACAAACCGATGCATATCTGTCCGCGATGCGCGACCACGCTGTCCAACTTTGAGGTGGCGCAGGGCTATAAAGAAATTGAGGATATTTCTGCCACGGTAAAATTTAAATTGACCGAAGAACCAGATACTTATGTTCTCGCATGGACTACTACTCCTTGGACTCTGCCCGGCAATGTCGCGCTCGCGGTCGGAGAAAAAATTGATTACGTAAAAATTAAAACCGGTGAATCATTTTTGGTTTTGGCCGAGGAAACAACGGAAAAAGTTTTTAAGAACACTCCTGTCGAAATTGTAGAAAAATTTAAAGGTGGCAAATTGGTCGGTAAATCATACGAGCCGCTCTTCCCCTATTTTGACACCCCGGAAAATCGCGAACGCGGGTTCAAAATCTACGCCGCTGATTTTGTCGCGACCGCTGAAGGCACGGGGGTCGTTCATATCGCCCCGGCTTTTGGCGAGGACGATATGGCGCTCGGTCAGAAAGAAAAACTGCCCTGGGTCCAGCACGTCACCATGACCGGCAATTTCACGGACGAAGTCAGAGGCTTTGCCGGCGAATCAGTAAAGCCGATTGATAGCCACCGCGCGACGGATGAAAAAATCATCACTTGGCTGGAAAAAAACAATTTGCTTTTTGCTTCTGAAAAATATATTCACTCCTATCCGCATTGCTGGCGTTGCGATACCCCGCTTCTGAATTACGCCGCGTCTTCCTGGTTCGCGCGGGTGACGGACATCAAAAAATCGTTACTGAAAAACAACGAAAAAACCAATTGGGTGCCGGATCATATCAAACACGGACGGTTTGGCAAGTGGCTGGAAGAAGCTAAGGATTGGGCGCTCTCCCGAACCCGTTATTGGGGCACCCCCTTACCGGTCTGGGAATGCGCTTGCGGTGAAAAAATCGTTTTGGGATCAGTAGACGAACTGCGCCAAGCAGCACCGGATACCGTCACTAAAATTATTATGGTGCGTCACGGCGAAAGCGACAAAAATACTGCTCATATTTTTGATGCCAGCATTAAAAGTCCGCATGGTCTAACCAAAAACGGCGCAAAACAAACTAAGGAAGCGGCCAAAAAAATTTCCAAAGAAAAAGGTGAGCTGGTAATTTACGCCTCGCCGATAAAACGGACCAAAGAAACGGCGGAAATTATTGCCGCGGAATTAAAATTACCGATAAATTACGCCGAAGAATTGATTGAAATAAATAATGGCGAGTGGGAAGGTAAAGCCTATAACGAGGTAAAAGATCGGGAAGACCGCATAGCGTATAAAAAACTAACACCGGAGGAGCAATACACAGCCAAACGCGGAAAAACCGGCGAGTCGTGGGAAGAGCAAGAAAAACGTATGTATAATTTTGTCCAAAAAATTCTGGAAAAAGAAAAGGGCAAAACGATTATTCTCGTCAGCCACCAGGGTCCGCTTATCTATCTTGAGAAAGCGATCCGCAACTTGACTGTCCGGCAAGCGCTCGGCCTTTTTGCCGAAACCAAATGGCAGGACTACGCTGAGCCAATGAATCTTTATCTGGATCCGACAACCAAAAAAGAATTTGACCTCCACAAACACGTCGTAGACAAAATTAATATTACTTGCCCGAAATGCGGCGCCGACGTCAAAAGAATTCCAGAAGTTTTTGACTGTTGGTTTGAGTCCGGCTCCATGCCCTATGCGCAACTGCACTATCCTTTTGAAAATCAGGAAAAATTCAAAAATATTTTCCCGGCGCAATTTATCGCCGAGGGCGCGGACCAAACTCGCGGCTGGTTTTACACTCTTATGGTGCTCGCGACCGCGCTTTTTGATAAACCGGCTTTCCAAAATGTGATTGTTAACGGCATTGTGCTCGCCGAAGACGGTCAAAAAATGAGTAAACGGCTAAAAAATTATCCTGACCCGATGGAAATCGTCGCCCGCTATGGCGCGGACGCTATGCGCTATTATCTCTTATCTTCCCCGGTCATGAAGGCGGAAACTCTTAACTTTTCGGAAAAGGGCGTGGACGAAATCTATAAAAAAGTAATTCTTTTACTCCAAAACGTCTTCTCCTTTTTCTCGCTTTACGATAATAAACAACCGGGTAATAAATCGCAAAATGTGCTTGATCGCTGGATTAACGCCAAGCTGGAAAAGCTAATTCAAGAAATCACGGTTCAAATGGACAATTATGATCTGGTTCGCGCCAGTCGCCCTCTGGAAAATTTTATTAATGAATTTTCCACCTGGTACCTGCGTCGCTCCCGCGACCGCTTTAAAGGCGAGAATGAAAATGATAAACTGGCCGCGATCGCGACCACAAGAAATATTCTTCTGACGTTAGTGAAACTCATGGCGCCGTTCACGCCTTTCATCGCGGAAAAGATTTATCAGGAAATTAAACTGGAAAATGACCCGGAGAGCGTCCATCTCTCGGCCTGGCCGGAGTACGACGAAAAGCTGATTGACGAGGGACTAATTGATAAAATGACGCTCGCGCAAAAGATCGTTGAGGCCGGTCTTGCCGCTCGCGCTGCCGCCGGAATCAAAATCCGCCAACCACTCCCCGTCTACACGACAACACTCGCGAAAGATTTGGACCAAGAACTAATTGAGATTCTAAAAGACGAGCTTAATGTCAAAGAAATCGCGTTTGGCGAGGCGGAAAATCTGGATACGACGATTAGCCCCGAGCTCCGACTCGAGGGAATCACCCGCGATCTCATCCGCCAGACCAATGCGATCCGCAAACAAGCCGGGCTCACTATTAACGACCTGGTAAAAATTTACTATTTCACCGCCGACCCGGAGACCAAAAACGCCATTGTTGAATTCGACGAAAAATTAAAAAAAGAAACTCTAAGCGAAGAGTGGCTGGGTGAGAAGCTGGCGGTGGCCGAATTATTTCAGGCCGAGACCAAAATCAATGGCGCGGATATTTGGATTGGGATTAAAAAATAAATCGCGAATTTAAACAAATAATCAGCTAATTTATGCAAATTAATTAGCTTTTATTCGCTCTTATTCGCTTAAATTAGCTATATGTTTACCAAACAAATCTTTGAACTTGGATTAAAGCTCGGCATCGCCGCCGACCTACGCGGCGAAAAAGCCGTTCGAAAAATGCTCGCGCGGAAAAAAGAACAATATGACAAACTTGGCAAAGACGCTAAGGCGGAATTTGATCCGGAAGCATTAACCAATCCCTATCTTGACAGCCGCGTCCATTATGATTCCGGTAAACCGGTGAAAAAAGTTTTAACCGGCATTGATATGGAAGGCGATGAAATTCTCCTGGCCGACAAACTGGGTGACATTGACCTTATCCTCGCTCACCACCCGCGCGGCAAAGCCCTGACTGACCTGGCGGATGTGATGCATCTACAGGCCGATGTCCTCGCGATGTATGGCGTGCCGATCAATATTGCCGAAGGTGTGCAACGGGAAAGAATCGGCGAGGTCTCGCGCGGCGTTTCCGCCTCCAACCATTATCGGGTAATTGATATGGCGCGGCTTCTTAATATCAGCTATCTCAATCTTCACACACCGTGCGATAATCTGGTGGCAAAATTTCTGAAAGAAAAAATTGACAAAGCGCGGCCAGAATATGTCTCTGATGTTTTGAAGCTCCTGAAAGAAATCCCGGAGTATAAAGAGGCCATCAAGCTCGGGGCCGGGCCGCGGCTTTTCGCCGGCGAGCCGAATAATCGTTGCGGTAAAATCGCCGTTACGGAAATAACAGGCGGCACCGAAGGCAGCCCGAAAATCTATGAGAAAATGGCGGCGGCGGGCATCGGTACCGTGATCGCGATGCACCAGTCCGAGGAACACAAGAAAGAAGCGGCCGCGGCGCATATCAATGTCGTTATCGCCGGCCACATCTCGTCCGACTCCATCGGTATGAATTTATTTTTGGATCAGCTGGAGAAAAAGGGCGTCAAAATTATCCCCTGTTCGGGACTTATTCGCGTCAGCCGGAAGAAGAAAAAATAGCAAACTAAAACTTTCAACTAAAAAAACCTCGGACGCAATGTCCGAGGTTTTTT
>Ga0172371_10013097_pt1 | contig 10838 bp, 13 predicted proteins | sample Lak12m_FD_114543 | JGI IMG/M metagenome (GOLD analysis project Ga0172371, IMG submission 114543) | Freshwater microbial communities from Kabuno Bay, South-Kivu, Congo - kab_022012_12m | ecosystem: Environmental > Aquatic > Freshwater > Lake | place: Democratic Republic of the Congo: South-Kivu... | reverse complement strand
CCCTTATCCTCTGCCACCTCTGCTGTCCTATCCTCTTATTATTATATATGAATCAGTTATTTCAGATACAATACCATTTATTGAGCTGTGAATTTTGGTACCAAGTTTCCCTTCACAAATGTCAGCTGCAAGCTGTCCTTCAGTGACTCTTTCCTGCATTCTGACAACCGGCACCGAAGGTGAACCAACATGCTGGGAAAGATACAGTTTGATTTCACTTATTTTTTCATTGAAATCACATAGAGGGGCCAGGCTATGGTACCTGTCAACTTCCAGCCTTTTTTCAAGTCTGTCCACTGGTACTTTCCTGTAATCCCTGAAATCATTTACTGTCAAATCTTTCCTGTTATGGGAATTCTTTACACCCTTTTTACCAAACTCAGCCTTTATATAATTAAAAAGTGATCTTGCCGATAGATCCACGACACAACTGTAAAGCTCGCATAATCCGCAGTCACAGCATAAAAATGCAAAATCAAATTTTTCCAAATCTGAATCACTCAGTTCTCCCCGGTACATTTTTTTCATCATTTCATCCGGGAAAAGTTCATGTCCCAAAAGATATCTGGGGCATAAATCCGTGCACATCCTGCAGCTCAGACAAATTGCCTGTGCCCTTTTAACTGCCATATGTATGTTTCTCCTCTTATGCTCGACAACTATGGAATCCTCAGGCAGCACAATTATGGATTTGGTAGTTTTTTTAACGGCATATTTATCCAAATCTATGATTTTACCCATCATTGGTCCGCCGTCAATTACTCCGTAATCACCACCGGTTGTAACACCGCCGCAATACTGGATAAGTTTTTTTACCGGAGTTCCGACAGGAACTTTTAAAGTCATCGGTTTGGCAACTTCACCATTAACGGTGACATATTTCTGTGTCACATTTTCACCGCTGAGGGCATTTGAAATATTGAGAAGAGTTTCTACGTTTGTCACAATTACTCCTACCTGCAGCGGGATACCGCCTTCCGGTACTATTTTATGGGTAACCTCGTAAACAAGCACCTGCTCATCCCCTGCGGGGTAAAAGTTTCCGAGTTTGAATATTTCAAATTTAAGGTCATCTGATTTACAGATATTTCTAAAATCTTCTATTGCTTTTATGGCATCTTTGTATTTTGCTTTGAGAGCAAGAACAATTCTTTTTGCTTCAATCAAAGCAGCTGCCGTTTTTATCCCTTCGTAAACCTTGCTAAAATAATGCTCCAGTAAAAGCTTGTCAACATCAATCATGGGCTCACACTCGGCGCCATTTATTATCAGGGTGTCTGCCTTGGCATTAAATTTTACATGTGACGGGAAACCCGCGCCACCGGCTCCAACTATTCCTGCATTTTTTATTATTTCGATTTCCTGTTTATCCATTTTTAATTTAAATGCTTATTATCTATAATTTCCCGCTTTTATTAATTTCCTGTCTAAACCTTATGATTTATATCATCCAGATCTATTCTTTCCACTTTCGCCACAATAGCAGCATCAACATTCCTGTCTTTAGTTATATCAGTTCTTTTAGCGGTGCTGCCAGTAACCATAAGTCCAAGTTCTCCTTCCCCAAGGCCGACAGTATCAACTGCTATATAGAAATCCTTTTTTTCTGTAAGATCTATATCAATTGTTTGGACAAATAAAAGCTTTACATCTTTTATAGAATCGTCTTTTATGGTAGATGTAACACTGCCGATAACTTTAACCATTTTCATAATTTGTTTTTAGCCTTTTATTACTTTTTTTGATTTTTCCATATCTATTTTATCTATAATGCCGATAATCGAACCTCTTAGCGGTATATTTTCCACTCCCATGGCATCACATATAACACGGCCGTCAGCACACCAGATAACCAGACTGCCAACAGCAGAACCCAGAAAATCACCCACTATTTCTTCCTTGCCTATAACTTTCCCGTCAGGATCCAGCTGTTCCACAATCATCAGCTTTACACTTTTTAACTTGTCGTGCTTCATTGTTGAAATTATATTTCCTTTAACTCTTCCAAATCTCATTTTCTTCTTCTTTATTATAATATCTGTTAATAAAAAATGCTCCACCTTTTAAAACTGTATTGGCTCCGCACTTTGCTATTTCTGCACATAAGCAATGATTTCATCTTTGCGGCCTTCTCCTGTTTATGGATATTTTAAAACAATCGGGACGGAAATAATCCTTGCTGTAAACAAGTGGAACTCCTTTCTGATCGTACACTGTCTGCTCTATTACCAGAAGAGGTTTGCCTTCACCGTATTCAAGTTTTTTAGCAAGATCGGTTGTGCAGCATATTGGTGCTATTTCCGCCAGGCTGTTGCCTATCTTTATATTTAATGTTTCTTCAATACATTTATAGACGGAAATATTTTCGTCATTGCCGCTTATGAATGTATTTACAAGTGATGGTGTAAAATAATTAATTGAATATACGACTGGCTTGCTGTCTGCTGTTCTGACCCTTTTGCATACAAGTATATCTGAACCTTCGGAAACATTCAAAAACTTAACGAGATTAATATCTGCTTTTACTAATTTTCTCTCAAAGAATTTAACCCCTGCTTTATACCCTGCTGAAGTTATCATCTCGGTTGTGCCCAGATTTATATCGAGCGTATCGTTTATCTGTTCAAAATCATTTGACAAGAAAGTACCAATACCGTGAACAGTGTAAATGAGCCCTTCCTCCCTGAAAACCTTTAAAATTTCTCTTAGTGTCAGTCTGCTGACATTTAATATGTCTGCGAGGTCCGATTCCGGTGGAAGCTTATCGCCAACTTTTAGATTATTAATCCTTATATAATCCACCAGCGATTTTTTAATTACTGAATATGTTGACATAATCTTTTTTTAACACGAATTCTTATTTATTATCATCCGGTTATCCAAAGCTTGAGCAAATGGTAACCATTAAACTTTCTTGCCTAATCTCGCAAGAACTGCAGAAACATTGTCTCTATATGAACCACCCGGAACAAATTTCTTTTCAAAGAAAGCTCCCCCAATCGCAAATCCCCATACTCCCTGGTCAATTGTTTCCTGAAGTCTTGTAAAACTGTTTATGGAACCCGCCGAAACAACAGGAACTTTTACTGCATTTTTTACGGCGGCTATAAGCTCGTTTACTTTCTCGGGTCTGACATATCTATATGCAAGCAGATCAAACCCATTTGCACCTTCTGATTCTATTCTTTTTGCATCCTCAGCTATTTCTTCTATTGTTCCTTCAAGAATCGAGGGCCGCTCGTGAATTTTGCCGCAGAATGGGAAATAGTTAATTTTCTTGTCTATTAACTTCCAGATCGAAGGGTAATATACCGTACCCATAAGATAATCAAATTCCATATCCACCGCCATTTTGGCAGGCTCTAAAATCTTATCTTCGTCATATTCAACTACCTCAATAAATGATTGAAACCCTGCTTTATGAATTTTATCGTTTAGCAATTTCATTTTTTCCGGCGGCAGCCCTATTTCCTTAAAACCGAAAAAATCTACAGGTAAATCCTTAACTTCCTCGAAAGCCTCGATTGCGTTGGTAACCGTGATATCGTTTTGCGTAAACATCAATATCAGCTTTGGCGAATTAATTATTGGCTCCTTTAAAAAGTTATTAATAAATCATTGTATGATATCTTTTAATAGTCATCTGATATCTAGAGTAGATTTTAGCTTTTATTATTTTTTTAGTCAATAATTTTTCAAAATATAAGTTTCATAATAATTTTTTGTGGAAACTATTTTTAATAATAAAATTATTCTAAAATATAATTACTTAAAAATTTAATATTAAAATATTATGAATATAGCATATTTTTCTGATACCTTTTATCCGCGGATCGATGGTGTTGTGGTAACATTATTAAACTTCACACAGCTTCTTGCCGAAAGGGGCCACACAATAAAGTTGTATGTACCAAATTATAAAAATATAAAAGAGATAAAATTCCATGAAAATGTTTCAATAGAAAGATATACTTCTTTCAGACTGATAGGCTATCCTGATTTTAGAGTGGCCATTCCTGTTCTTTTAAAAATAAAAAGAAGTATTAAAATATTTAAACCTGATATTATACACTTTCACACTCCTGGTCCTTTAGGGCTCATAGCAATAAATTGTGCAAAACAATATAAAATTCCGTTAATCGGTACTTATCATACATCCTTAACCGATTCTCTTGTATGCATTTCTCCAAATAAAAAAGTTGACAGATCTGATAAAAAAGATCTTCCCAAGAAAATTGTCTGGAAACTGTCAAATTATTATCATAATAAATGCGATCTGGTAACTGCTCCTTCCGAATCAATGAAAAAAGAACTTAAAAAAAATGGATTAAAAGCTAAAGTTGTATTTTTAAGTAATGGATTGGCGCTGGATGCCTTTTCCCCAAAGGAAAAATATAATAAAAAAAAAGTAAAATTGCTGCATGTCGGGAGAATAAGTTTTGAAAAGAATATTGATGTAGTAATAAAATCAATAGCTGTTTTAAAAAATAAATTTCCCGATATACGGCTGGATATTGTAGGAGATGGCCCTGCGTTAAAAAGCTTGAAGTTGATGATACAAAAACTTGAACTTGAAAAAAACATTTGTTTTCTTGGCCGCAAAGAGCATATTAAGCTAAATAAGATTTACAAGGACCACGATATTTTCATCACTGCCAGTACAATGGAAACCCAGGGTGTTGTAATTCTTGAAGCAATGGCTTCAGGATTACCGGTTATAGGAGTAAAAAAATTAGCAATACCTGATTTAGTAAAAAACAATGTAAATGGTTTTGTAGTAAAACCATTTGATGAAAAGGGGATGTCCGAAAAAATAAAAATATTATATAAAGACAGCAAATTAAGAGAAAGGTTAGGGAAAAATTCTGCTGAATTGGTAAAACAGCATGATATAAAAAAAATAATAGAAAAACTGGAAAAAATATATTTTGAATACAAAGATACAAGAGACCTTAACAGAGACTGCATAAATGGTTACATATAATCATTTTTATCAATAGTACTCATGATGTAATCAACTGCCTCCTGCGGACTGTCAACAATTCTGTAAAGATTTTTATCCTCAGGGCTTATGCTGCAGTATCTTTCAAGCAGGCATTCATCGATCCACTGATTTAAGTCTTTCCAATAATCTTTCCCAAAAAGTACTATGGGGAAATGCTCAATCTTATTTGTTTGTGCCAATGTCAGAGCTTCAAATAGTTCGTCGAGTGTACCGTAGCCTCCCGGGAAAATAACAAATCCGACCGAATATTTCACAAACATCATTTTTCTGACAAAGAAATATCGGAATTCAAAAGATATATCCTGATACTTATTTGGTATTTGTTCAAGAGGAAGTTCTATATTACAGCCAATTGACAGTCCGCCCGATTCAAATGCCCCTTTATTTGCGGCTTCCATTATGCCCGGACCTCCACCGGTAATTATTCCCAAATCCTTTTTTACAAGCAGAGCCGCTGTTTCATAAGCAGCTTTGTAATAAGAATCATCAGACATCGTTCGGGCCGAACCGAAAAAAGATATGCATGGTCCTATTTCGGCAAGAGCATTAAATCCTTCGACAAATTCACTCTGTATATGAAGCACCCGCCATGGGTCCGACTTTACAAAATCATAATCTGTCTTTTTTGGCGCACGCAGTAATTCCTTATCTGCATTTTTACGAGGATATTTTTTATTCATTATTCATATTCTTTCACTATTGTTTTACTTTTAATCTGTCTGCAATATTATATCATTATTTCATATAGTTTCTTTTGTTCGCAACCTTCTTATTTATAGAATTCTGATATTATATTTTTTATGTTTGTTAAATAATAATAAATTATATAAAATTATGATTATAGATTTACCGGCACACCGCCGTGGAGTTACAAATTATTAATACACAATATTAAGAAAGAGGAAAGAAAAATGGATGTTAAATTACTCTACCAACCATCGTATACAATGGCTAATGTAAAACTTGCAGCAAATGAAGAAATCCGTGCCGAATCAGGGTCAATGGTTTCAATGGGAGAAGGAATATCAATTGAGACTAAAATGCAAGGTGGCTTCTTTAAGGCACTTGGAAGATCCATGCTTGGAGGAGAATCGTTCTTCATGAATACTTTCAAGGCTTCTGCAAATGGCGGAGAAATAAACCTTGCGTCAGCTCTTCCGGGAGATATGTTTGTTGTAAATCTTGAAAAGCCTATGCTTGTTCAATCAGGATCCTATGTTGCCTGTGAGCAGACAGTTGAAATTGATACAAAATGGGGTGGAGCAAAAACTTTCTTTGCGTCAGAGGGATTAATTTTGCTGCGTGCATCAGGTTCCGGCAAGCTATTACTTTCAAGCTTTGGGGCTATCCACGAAGTAATATTGGGAGCAGGCGAAAAATATGTAGTTGATACCGGCCACTTTGTGGCATTTGATGAAGGTATAGGATTTAGTGTCCGCAGAGTCGGTGGCCTAAAATCAACATTCTTCAGCGGTGAAGGTCTGGTTGTAGATGTTACTGGTCCTGGCAGGGTCCTGATCCAGTCAAGATCTACAGACTCATTCCTCGGTTGGCTGATACCGAAATTACCCAAGAACCATTCTTAAACTAAGAATAATCTTAAAATTAAAAATATAAAACCATATGGGAGCGATGGGAACTATGCAGAGTAGCATTTATATTTGGGCAGCTTATATTGGTATAATTATTATATGCTATTTTATCGGCGCGGTCCCATTCTGCTATATAATAGGAAGGCTCGCAGGCGGGAAGAAACTTACTGAAATCGGTGATAAAAACCCGGGAGGATGGAACCTTATTTTTAATGTTTCAAAATTCTGGGGAATTATAGGCCTTATATTTGATATTGCAAAAGGTTACCTGTCTTTTTTTCTTGTTTTCAAATTTACCGGTAATTGGATCATTGCATTGCTTGCGGGGTGTGCATGTATATTGGGTCATAATTATTCCCCTTATCTTAAATTTACGGGAGGCAAGGGCATAGCCTCAATGATTGGTTTTCTGATTGCAATTCATCCTCTGACAATTATAGCCTTTGCAATTGGGATATTATTCGGATTGTTTGTATTGAGAAATATGGTCTGGGGAATTTTTCTTGGAATAATTACAGCAACAATTTTTCTCGGAATTTATTACCTTGACCCTTTGACTTATATTGCATTGGCCATAATCTTAACTTTAATAATGATTCCAAAACAGATAAACAGGTCAATTAAACTGTCAAAGAATTTTCAATTCAGGAAAGAGTCGAGCGTAAAAGATCTCTTCACCCCTAAAACCAGGTAAAAAATCTGACTTAAAAGAAGAAACAATAAAATAGCATTCACCCATGCTGTTATAAACGCTTATTTTCTGTTCTTTTTAAAAATTCTTCCAATTTGATTATATATCTTGTATGGGTCCCGTCCCCGATTTTTTCTTTTTCGTCATAAGCTTCTATTTTGAACTTCAACTTGGCACCATCTATTTCAAGAAGTTCTGACCTGGCAATGACTTCCATCCCAATAGGTGTAGCGGCAATGTGCCTTATTTCAACTTTGGTCCCAACTGTTGCATATCCTTCGGGCAAGCAGCTGTCAACTGAATTGATTGAAGCATTTTCCATAAGACCAACCATTGCAGGCGTTGCAAAAACATTAATGGTTCCGCTGCCATAACTGATTGCAGTATTGTTGTCTGTAACTTTTGCCCTGGCTTCACCAAGCATTCCGATTTTTAAATTAAAATCATTCATTTTTTATTTTTTTGTGTTTAATGATAAAAAAATTGTAAAGTATGGATGATTCTATTCTTTTTTTTATTTTCAGTAAATATTAAAACAGAAAAATTATGAAAAGATAATACAAGCGGAACTTTTTTATTGTCTAATAGGCGTAGAGCTTGCCGTAAGGACGATGCGAGTGAGGTGTCAGTTTTATAAATTCCTGCAAATCAATATTATTTATTTCACTACCTCTAAACTCAAAATATTCAGAAAATTTAAAGATATATTTCTTTAAAATTTCAATATCCGTATTGTCAATTGAAGATTTATTGACCTCTCTGCCAAGTTTATAATCTTCAACTTTTTCCCTTATGTAGATCGTACCGCCATGCATTCCTGTTCCCACATAGTCACCGACAATTGATTTACTGCAGTTTATTTGATTATTCTTATTGTTTGCCTCACTTATACCGAGGACCATTATGATTCCCCCGGCCATATATTCTCCAAGAAAGTTTCCGGCTTTTCCTCCAACTACTATTACAGGTATCTTCTCAAGATAAGATTTCATATGAATACCACTCCTGTAACCTACATTTCCCTTAATATAAATCTGACCGCCTCTCATTGAATAGCCTAATATATCTCCGCAATCACCATGAATTATTATCTCGCCGGAATTCATCGTATTGCCAACACCATCCTGGCCATTTCCAAAAATTTCAATTTCGGGTCCATCCATAAATGCAGCAAGGTCATTGCCCGGGGTGCCATATATTTTTATTTTAGTTTCCGCTTTGATCCCATCCCCGATATACCGCTGCCCAAGTATATTTTTTAATTCAATTATTGTAGCCTGGTTGCTGCATCCTGCATCGGCAAGCAGCGCTTTTATCCTCAAATTTAAATCTCTGTAATTTAACCCATCTGAATCTATCGTATGGATTTTATTATCAGGTGAATTTCTGTATAAATTTTTAACTCCATCCATCTTTATACCTCTATTCCTTCACCTACCACCAGGTGCTTCCTGTAATCGGCGGGCAGCTGTATTATCCCGAAATCTTCCCTGGCAATATTTGCGGAAACACCGGAGATATCTATTTCATTGCTTATGAGCCCGGAGTAAATTCCAGCTCTTTCTATACCCCCAACCAGAATTATTCCCACAACTTTGTCATTTTTTATCGTAACTTTTCTGTAGATATATTTCTCGGGGTTGAACTGACTAAAGATTTTTACGCCTTCGATCGCTTTATCATCAAGATTATTGAGCCCTACAGATATTGATGGAATTCCAAGGATTTCAACAGAATTCATAAAAAATCCTCCCTGGTATCTTACTTTTTCTCCGGACATGTTCATTCCCGCAATACTGCCTTGTCTTATTGCAAGCGGCCATATGGCAATGTTTTTTTGTTCATTTGAGAGCCTGTCATGGCTGACAACAACGTCCCCGGCAGCATAGATATTATTCACCGAAGTTTTTAAAAAATCATCCACCACTATTCCATTGCTTAGCTTTATGGATTGATTTTGAATAAATTCAACATTGGGTTTAACTCCAACAGCTATTACAAGCAGACCGGTATCAAGCTTTTTCCCGTTTTTTAATGTTACACCTGTAATCTTGCCTTTGGTAACAATAATTTCATCAACAGTAGTATTTGTAAAAATATTTCCGCCGTTTTCCTTAATTTTATTTTCAATTATTTCAGAAGCATTCTTATCAAAAGAAGCAGCAAGTATCCTGTCTGAAAGTTCTATGATAGTAATCTGCGATCCTAACTCCAGCATAGCTTCAGCAGACTTAAGACCGATTAAGCCTCCGCCAAGAATAATAGCTGATTTTATGTTGTTTTTATTGATATATTTTTTTAGTTTTATGGCATCTTCAAGAGTGGTAAGAGTAAAAACACCCCCAATGCCGGAATAATTTACATATTCTTTCTTATTTTGATCCTCAACCACACGTATCTTAGGAGTCATGGGCTTTCCGCCACTGGAAATCAGAAGTTTTTTAAAACTTATCTGACAGCCATCCGATAATTCTGCAACCATCTTTTTTTCATCCAAAAAGACAACTTTTGAACTTAAAATGAGCCTAAGATTATTATCTTTATAAAAGCTTTCATTCTTGAAATAAATCTTTTCCAGTTCCACTTTGCCTGCAAGATAATATGTGATAAGCGGCTTTGAATAATTGGTATACTCTTCAGATGATACTATTGAAATGGTGCCATCCTTATCATTTTTTCTTATGCTTGCTGCAGCAGATAAACCGGCTGCAGAATTTCCTATGATCAAATAATCTGTTGTTTTATTTTTCATTTTTCACCTGTATTATTTTTCACCTGTATCAAAAAATTTCAAAGCTTCGTTGGGACAATTTCTTACACAAACCGGTATGTCTTCATCAACACACAAGTCACATTTGGATGCAACTTTACCTGCAGAATAATCTCTTTTTATTACACCATACGGGCAAACCATTATGCAACTCCAGCAACCGACACATTTGTCTTCACTGCATGTAACAACACCTGTTTTGTCATTTTTCAACATTGCCCCCGATATACATGCTTCAACGCATGGGGCATCTGCACAGTGACGGCACTGTATTGCAAAAGAATTGTAGCCGATTTCTTCAACCAGAACCCTGGAGATTATATCAGGCTGTTCTTTTTTGAAAGCCTTTATTATTTTTTTGCTTTTAGAATGCTTTACCTGGCAATAGATTTCACATAACCTGCATCCTATACAAAATTCTTCTTTTATATATATCTTTTTCATAGATAAATTCTCATATAATAATATATTAATTATTTAATTTACCATGCTTCGCCGGCATGCTTTATTCCAAGTATATCAAGCTCTCTGTTTGTAAGGCTGATTCCCCTTAAATGTTCCCTGTTGCCCCTTATGCTTTCAATAGCGTTAATACCTGCTCCGCCAAGCATTTCTTTTACTTCCAGTGACCAGGCTCTCAGCAACCCGATAAGGCGCCTGGTTCCGATTTCCGGATTCAGCCTTTTAGTCAGGTAAGGATCCTGCGTTGCAATACCCCAGTTGCATTTTCCCGTATAACATTTCTGGCATAAGTGACAACCCATAGCAACAAGAGCAGCT
>Ga0172371_10013096_pt1 | contig 10839 bp, 15 predicted proteins | sample Lak12m_FD_114543 | JGI IMG/M metagenome (GOLD analysis project Ga0172371, IMG submission 114543) | Freshwater microbial communities from Kabuno Bay, South-Kivu, Congo - kab_022012_12m | ecosystem: Environmental > Aquatic > Freshwater > Lake | place: Democratic Republic of the Congo: South-Kivu... | reverse complement strand
ATTGCGGATACAGGCACGCTTTTTTTAGACGAGATCTCCGAACTGCCTGTTAATCTTCAGGCAAAACTTCTTAAAGTCGTTGAAGACGGAGAATTCTTTCGCGTCGGAGGAACAAGGCCGATTAAGGTGGATGTCAGGTTTATTGCCGCCACAAATCAGAATGTCAAAAGGCTCATCTCCGAAGGCAGGTTCAGGGAAGACCTTTATTACCGCCTGAATATAATGGAAATGTATATACCGCCTTTAAGGGAAAGGGTTGACGATATTAAGCCTTTGAGTTCATTCTTTCTTAAAAAACACCTTCCAAAATCTAACAAAAAGATAACCGGCTTTACAAAAGAGGCCCTGGACGTCCTGATAAACTACAGCTTTCCCGGCAATGTAAGGGAGCTTGAGAATATAATTGAAAGGGCAATAATCCTGGAAAAGACCTCTCTTATAACTCCAGAAAGCCTGCCGAGGAGCATTCAGATTCTTCAGATAGAGACCCTTGATTATGGAAAGATAAAGACAGTTGACGAACTCACTAAGGAATATGCAGAGAAAGTTCTGAAGATGGTCGGCGGCAACAGGACAAAGGCCGCCGAGATGTTAGGCATCTCAAGAACAAGCCTCTGGAAGATATTAAAAGAAGATTAACTGTTTAGGTTGTTCATATTCTAAACACTTCATAGCCTTTCTCAATTTTGTCAAAAAATATATTTAATTCAATAAGTTATCCACAATATCGTACCTTCTTGCCGCTGTTCATATTTTAAACGCAGTTTCTTGGCGTTGATTTTTTCCCTTATTTATCAAGATGTTATATCTGGCATTCATTATGCTTTTAAGTATCTGAAAATTCAGAACAGGAGGCGTGATGAAAAAACAACTCTTATTCATTACCAGTAAAAACGGGGACAGTGACGAAGGCCTTTCTTATGCGATTGACCTCGCAAAGACCCTTGACGAAAACATAGCGATACTCCTTTTAAACAAGAAAACGGCTGAGCAGCGCTTTCAGGATATCATGACCGCCGTTGCATTTGCTGAGGAAGGCGAACATGGTACGGCAAGGGAATTTCTGCAGAGCGAGAAAACTGAAGAGCAATCTTACAGCATGGTTAAAGAGTGCAAGACCGCAGGCATTGACGCGAACATGCACGCTGTCAGCGGCGACCTTGTATCTGTTGTAAACGATTTTCTTAAAAAGAAGACTGCGGTTGATATGGTGCTGTTAAGCCCGACAATTACAAAAAACGGAGTGTCCGCAAGAGAACTGCAGAAACTTGTAAAGACTGCTTCACGCCCTGTCGTGACTATAGCAAAACAGGAAATGCAGCACGCATAAAAATTCAGACGGAGGTTTAGAAGATAATGTATTTGTATTTACCGGTGGCATTGACGAGTATCAACATTTTAATACCTGTGGGGCTGGGGCTTGCGGTAGGCCTGCTCTCAGGGCTGTTCGGAGTCGGCGGCGGATTTTTGATGACGCCGCTATTGATAATGTTCGGAATACCCGCAACGGTTGCGGCGGCGACAGATTCAAACCAGATAGTTGCGGCATCAACATCAGGCACTTACGCGCACTGGAGGGTCGGCAACGTTGATTTTAAGATGGGCATGTATCTGCTCATAGGCGGGTTCGTCGGCGGGCTTTTCGGAGTTCAGGCAATAAAGATTCTCAAGGCAACGGGGAACGCCGACTTTGTGATAAAGATGACATATGTTCTTATGCTCGGAATAGTCGGGACATATATGTTCATTGAAAGCCTGCAGAGCATAAGAAAGGCGAAAAAGGGAGACGATGCCCACAGTTCGGAATCCTCAAAAGAATCCGCATTCGGAAGGTTTCTTAAATCGCTTCCATTGCAGACCCATTTTGAAAAATCCGGAGTTACAGATTCGCTTTTGCTGCCGCTTCTTTTCGGTGGGTTTGTCGGAGTGCTTGCCGCCATTATGGGAGTCGGCGGAGGCTTTTTGATGGTTCCCGTAATGGTTTATATCCTGAGGATGCCGATGCATGTTGTCGTGGGCACAAGCCTCTTTCAGATACTCTTTAACTGCATAGAAGTAACGTTCCTTCAGGCATACACAAACCATAATGTTGACTTCATACTTGCGGTGCTTCTGCTTCTGGGCTCAACCGTAGGCGCGCAGGTGGGCGCGGTCTTCGGGAGAAAACTTAAGGGCGAACAACTGAAGATTATCCTTGCCATAATCGTGCTCGCGGTCACAGTGAAGATTATTTTTGAACTTACTCTAAGCCCGTCATTGATGTTGTCACAGGCAGGAGGGCACTAAGATGAAAGTTAGAACTGAGAAGTTAAAAGTTGCGGCATTCCTTTTATTCTGCGCCGCTGCTCTGCTGCTCTATGGTTCTTCCGCGCTTGCTGAACTTACTATCAACGCAAACCATGACCACATAAATATAGATTTCTTCTATAACGGCAGCACGGTGAGCGTAAGCGGGGTATCAGACCCTGACGTGGATTTGATTGTAAAGATATCATCTGCAGACGGGCATGAAGTGTTGAAACAAAAAGGCAAGGTCGCTGGTATTTTGTGGATGAACGTTGGAACTCTTGAATTTAAAGAAGCCCCAAATTTTTATTCTGTTCATTGCACAAAAAATATTGAAGACTTGCTTGATAAGGGTGAGGCGGATAAATATGTGCTGGGATATTCCGCGCTTGAGAGGCATGTGGAGATAATCCCCGCTTCAAAAGAGGAAGAAAAAGACAGGTGGTTCAATGAATTCGTGAAATATAAAGAATCGTCAAAACTTTACGCGTGCTCTGTCGGAAGGCTTTCTGCCCAGTCAAAGGGCGCCAAAGGTCTCTACTATATCAAGCTTGATTGGCCGTATCAGGCGGCTCCGGGCGATTATATCGTAAATGTCTATGCAGTGAAAAATAAGAAGGTTATTGAAAAGGCAGAGACAAAGGTATTTGTCGAGCAGGTGGGGATAGTGAAGAGGCTTTCAGAGATGGCGAAAGATAATGGCGCGATATACGGTATCATCTCAATACTCGCGGCCCTCGGAGCCGGATTCGGGGTCGGTTTGATATTCAGAAAAGGCGGAGGTTCTCATTAATGTATAAAACACTATTAGTAGGATTTGACGAATCGATACCGAGCAAGGCCGCGCTTACCGAGGCCTCTAACTGGGTTAAAAAACACGGCGGAAAGGTAATCCTTGTCCATGCGGTTTATTTTGATACAGAGGAATTCGGCATTGCGCCCGAGCAATTGGAAAAGCGGTTGAAGGTTGGCGAAAAGGCATGTCTTCAGACAAAGGAGATGCTGGCCTCAGAATACGGGATAGAGGCAGAGTCTTTGTTATGCGAAGGGGACCCCTCTGAAGTTATTCTGGATATCGCCGGAGAAAAAAAGCCGGATCTCATTGTCCTTGGCACATACGGAAGAAAAGGACTGAACAGGCTTTTAATGGGGAGCGTGACATCTCACGTTATTGTAAATTCAGACATGGATGTCCTTGTCGTTAAAAAGCAGTGCACGGAATGCACAGGAAATTACAAATCAATCCTTGTCCCTTTTGACGGGTCGGAATTCAGCAGAAAGGCGTTGAACCGCGCGTGCAATTTAGCAAAGATGGACGGCGGAAATATAACCATCCTATACGTAATTCCGCGCTATGAAGAGATGATTGAGTTTTTCAGGACAGATTCAATAAAGCAGAGCCTTTTTGCAGAGGCAGAAAAAATTATGGATGAAGCAAAAAAGATTGCTCTCCCCTACGGCGTTTCAATTGCCGCGATGGTTCAGGAAGGGCATGCCGCGGACAAGATTGTCGAGATTTCGGACAAACTGAAAAACGACATGATAATCATAGGCACTTACGGCTGGAAAGGCGTCAATAAGGCGATTATGGGAAGCACGACAGAGCGGGTAATAATAAACGCCAAACGGCCCGTGCTTGTAGCGAGGTAACGGATAATGAAAGGTTACAGAAAGGTTCTCATAGCGGTAAACGGCTCAAAGGAGGTTCTCCAGCAGGGGCTTAATCTGGCCTATGACGAAGACTGCTGGGTGACTGTTGTGAAGGTCATGCCGCCAAATGAAGGAGACCTGCATCTGACAGGAGTCAAGAACATAGGCGATGTGCTTTGCGGCGGGGCGGATAGGGCTATTTCGGAATTTAATGAAGTTGCGAAGTCCGGGGGCGCATTGATAAAGACAAGGCTTGAAGAGGGAGATATTCATAAAAAGATTGTCGAGGTCGCAGAGGAAGAAAAATGCGACCTCATCATAATGGGAAGCAATAAGACGAACCTGCTCAAAAAACTCCTCGGTAAAAATGTTGTGGAAAAAGTAATCAATCACGCGCCGTGCCCGGTGCTTGTGGTTGCGGCATAAAACTCTTCAGGCTTTCCCCAAACAGAAGCCTCAATACGAGATTTAAGAGTTATAATAATTATATGACAGGCTCGCCTGAAGATAAAAAGTCAGCAAAGATCCATAATCGCCGCGTTCATATGGCAAATGAGAGGACTTTTCTCGCGTGGATAAGAACCAGCATAGGCATTATGGCATTTGGTTTTGTCGTAGAAAAATTTGCTTTGTTTGTAAAGCAGATATCATTTTTCCTCGGCAAAGAGATTACGCCTCCTTCTCAAGGCTATTCATCAATCTTCGGCATAGTCCTCGTTGCCCTCGGAGCTTTAATGGGAGTGCTTTCGTTTATCAGATATAAAACGGTTGAAAAGCAAATTGATGAGGACACGTATCAGCCTTCGTCTATCCTTGACATACTGCTTGTCATATCCGTGCTTGCGATTGGCATTTTTCTCGTGATTTACCTCATTCACAGCATCTAAGGATAAACGGTTTGATTTTTATCTGCCTGAAGTATTATGCTGTAACAGCTTCGGTAAGTAAGAAAGGAGATAAGCATGTTCGGTCTTGGTTTGCCTGAAATGATGGTCGTTCTTGTCATTGCCCTTATATTTTTCGGGCCCAGCAAACTCCCATCGCTCGGAAAGAGTATCGGAGAGGCTATAAAGGGATTTAAAAAAGGGCTTGCGGAAGAGCCATCGGAAGAAAAAGCAAAGATAGAAAAATAAACATCCAATCCTTAACTTTTCCGTATTCAAGATATACAATTACCTCAAGAGCAGAAACTGCGAATGAGGGAAGATGAGTTTATTTCTTCATCAGAGAGTTAAAAGCTTAGCATTTATTTTTCCTTCCTTTGGTGATAATATAGGGCTGTATGTCCCTGAAAAAGAAGATAATCCTCAGCTTTCTTATAAGCTCCTTAATCATAGCCATCCTTGCCGGCTCTGCTTATATCAGTTTCGTTGAGATAAAAAAGGAGATAAGATTTCTTGAGCTGTCCGATACTATCAGGAGTAAATCCCTTCAGCTGCGAAGACATGAAAAGAATTTCCTTCTCTATGGAGACCTGAAAGAGATAGAGCAGGTTCATATTTATCTTGATGACCTGAAAAAAATTCTAAAAGAGGGGAAGGCTGCCTATAACAGCGGAAAGCTTCTTAATCTCAGCAATGAGATTGACGAGTACAGCCGGAGGTTTAACAGGATAGAGTCTATTTCGTGGGCATTCCAGAAAGACCTCTTGAAGCTGAAAGAATCGCACTCAGGGTACGCTGTTTTTTTTCCGCTTATTGAATCAACTTTTCTTGAACGTCCGCTTGTGAATGCGTATGTCATGAAAAAAGTATTTTCATTTAAGCAGGAACATCCCGCAATCAAAAGCCTGCATGAACTTGACAGTGAAATCAATGCCCTGAGAAAAGAGGGAGAGGAAATACTGGTTCTTTCAAAGGACCTCGACAGGGCAGCGAGGGAAAGGGTCGACAGAACTATTAGCGTCTCTCAGAATACAGCCCTTGTCCTCTTTCCCTTATTTCTTTTTGTCGGGCTTGCGGCGCTGTTTATCGTAAGCCAAAGCGTTGTAAAACGCATGAAACTTCTTGCGACCGCGATTGAAAAAACAGGCAAAGGAGATTTTTCAGCGCTTGAAATACCTGAGGAGAAGGATGAAGTCGGAGTCCTCATAAAGACATTCAACAAGATGGAGACTGACCTTATTACAAGAGACGAAGAACTTCGCAAGAAAAATGAAGAGCTTCTTCAGGGCAGGAAACTCGCGTCGATAGGGACGCTCGCGTCCGGCGTTGCTCATGAATTGAATAATCCATTGAACAATGTCTATCTTGCCGCTCAGATATTGTTAAGGGAGATAGAAAAGATGGAAAACTGCCCCCCTGTTATCAAGGGTTCTGTCAATGATATCTTTTCGCAGACCATCAGGGTGAAACGTATTGTGGGCGACCTTCTTGAATTTGCAAGGGAGAAACCGCCGGAGCTTAAGAAGGTTAAACTTTCCGGAGTGATTAACGACGCGCTCGCGCAGCTGGAGGTTCTAAGCGAGATATTAAACATAAGATTTGACCTGAAAGTGCCGGAAGATGCAGAGGTAAACGCTGACAGGCATCTTATTGAACAGGTTTTCATAAATCTTTTTAGCAATGCTGTTGACGCCATGGGAGGAGAAGGCACGCTCGTTGTTGAGGTTAAATCTCTTGACGGACAGGTAGAGATTATTATTTCAGATACCGGCAAAGGGATTTCTAATGAAAATTTACAAAGAATCTTTGACCCCTTCTTTACCACAAAGGAAAAGGGCACAGGGTTGGGGCTTGCAATAGTTTACAGTATAATAGAAAAACACAATGGGAAGATTGAAGTGAAAAGCGAAGCAGGAAAAGGCACGGCCTTTAGGATTATATTGCCGCGTTAGAAGGCGCGAATAAACCGGAGAAATAATGCCGCTTAATATCTTAATTGCAGAAGACGAAGCGATAACCCTTAAACACCTCGCATACGCGCTTGAGGCAGAGGGCTATAAAGTTACCGGAGTAAAGAACGGGCTCGATGCGCTTAAAGAAACAGGAAACCGTGAATTTGATATCTTGATTGCAGATATAAAGATGCCGGGCATGGATGGGCTTACCCTTCTTTCAGAGGTAAAAGAGAAATATCCCGAAACCGAGATTATCATCGTTACGGGATTCGGAAGCATAGACTCTGCCGTTGAGGCGATGAAAAGAGGAGCGGCTGATTACATCACAAAGCCTTTCAATCTCGATGAGCTTAATCTGAAGATTAAAAAGATTTTAGAAAAAAAAAGGTTAGAGGACGAAAACAAAGCTCTTAAGGTATCTCTCGGGCTTGGCAAGGAACAACCCTTCATAGCAAAGAGCAAGGCTATGAAGAGGATAGTTGATATCATATCAGGAATAAGAAATTCCGATTGCAATGTTTTAATCACAGGAGAAAGCGGAGTCGGCAAGGGACTTGTAACAAAGCTTATTCATAATACCGGCATTAGGAAAGATAAGCCGTTTCTTTCACTAAACTGCGCGACATTTACGGAAGAGCTTCTTGCAAGCGAACTGTTCGGCCACGAAAAAGGCGCCTTCACAGGAGCGGTGGCTGCAAAGCAGGGATTGGTTGAGATTGCCAATAACGGCACGCTCTTTCTTGATGAGATTGCCGAGATGTCGCCGAACCTTCAGGCAAAACTTCTAAAGGTCATAGAGGACAAAGAGTTTATAAGGGTCGGAGGCGTAAGGACAATAAAGGTTGACGTGAGGTTTATCGCTGCTACAAACCAGAACATTAAACAGCTTATCTCTGACGGCAGGTTCAGGGAAGACCTCTACTTCAGGCTGAATGTGATGGATATCCACATATCCCCGTTAAGGGAGCGCAAAGAAGACATTGTTCCGCTTGCTAAACTTTTTCTTGAAAAATATTCAAAGAAAGAAAATAAAAAGATAGACGGCTTTACAAAAGAGGCAATGGATATTCTTCTTTCATACGGATTCCCCGGGAATGTCAGGGAATTGGAGAATATAGTTGAGAGGGCCGTTATCCTTGAAAATACCTCGCACATAAAAGCAGAAAGCCTTCCGCAGAGCATAAAGCTTTTTCAGGTTGAGGCAATAGACCCTAACAGGGTTAAGACCATTGACGAGCTTAACAGGGAATATGCGGAGAAGGTTCTTGATTTGGAAGGGGGCAACAAATCAAAGGCAGCAGACATTCTCGGCATTTCAAGAACAAGCCTCTGGAGGATATTGAAGAAGTAGGATAAGGTGGTCACAATTGTTGACACATTTTAGTCAGGCTGCTATAATCATTTCAGGAGGAGATAATGAGAGTAGCAACAGTCAGAGAATTCAGGAATAAGGCAACGAGTTATTTTAAAAACGAAGAACCTATCCTTGTCACAAGGCATGGAAAAGTTACAGGCCTTTATCTGCCGATAGAACATCCCGAAAACTTTCCCGTAGAACTCAGAAAAGAACTGGTTATCCGTCTCGGTGAATCTATTAGCCGTTCATTGGCGCAAAAGGGTATAAGCGAGGAAAAACTTCTTGCAGACTTCGACACCTTTAAAAAAACTCGCCGCAGATGCTAATGTAATCCTGTCCGCAGTCGCGGGCAAGGCGGCGCTTCGCGTGTTCCTCAAAGAAGAAATCGAAATAGCAACAACACAATTCAATATTGAAGAAGTAAGAAAATATCTTGGCGTTATTGCAGAGCGATATAGACTCAGCGAGGAAATCCTTGAATCGCAGTTAAAACTGCTCCCGTTGAAAATTTATCCAAAACATTTTTATGAGGATCGTATTCCTAAGGCTACAAAAAGGATGGCGGGAAGGGATGAAGATGATGTCGAGCTTCTCGCCCTTGCGCTGAAATTGAATGTGCCTGTCTGGAGCAATGATAGTGATTTCAAAGATTCAGGACTTGAAGTGCATACAACGGCAAGACTCCTAAAAATTCTCAAGGCGTAATTTTTTTATAACACAAATTGCCATTGGGCATGGTTGGTTGATGCTTTAGAATCTCTTTTAAATCTTTTTCAAGATGTTTAGCCTCATCGCCAAGACGCGGAAGACTTGCCAATAAGTCCTTCAACTCGCCGAGTGTCTTTACCTTTAAATATTCTTCTGCTGGGTGTATCAAGGCAATCGTTTTCTTTTTCATAAATTTATCCTCATGAAATATGATAATCATTTTTTACGCAATTGCAATATTATTATCAAATCCAATAAGAAGCTAATCATTAAATAGGCTATGTCGCCTTAAATCGTTCATCTAAGTTCCAATTTGAAACAGTAATTTAGCAATACCAATCTCATTTTTCCTTTAATTTCAGCCAGTTACATTCTGGCACGGCTTTTGGGTTAACTAATGGTGAATCGGTGAATCGGTGAATCGGTAAAAGAGGGTAAATGATAAAAGAGAAACTTTTATTTGTGACAAAGGGCGGAGAAAAATGCGATGAGGGCTTTTCGTATGTGCTTGAGCTTGCAAAGTCATTGAACGCGGGGATTGAACTACTGATGATTTACGGCAAGGGAGTGATGGACAAATACGAAGACGTTATGGCTGCGGTCGCATTTGCTGAGGCAGGAGACCATGAAACTGTCAGGGAATTGATGAACTCGCAGCAGGCAGCGCTTAAAGATGTTGCAGGAAAAAAGATAAAAGAACTTACCGAAAAATGCAGGGAAACCTCTATTGAGCTTGGTTATCAAACAGCCTCGGAAGAGCCCATAAACGCGATAAAAAATTTTCTCAAAAACAGGCCGAGTATCAATATGGTTCTCCTCAGCCCTAATCTTTCAGCCGACAGAAAAACACTTGATATAAAAAGGATGCTTAAGAGCATAACAAAACCAATCGTCACGATAATGTCCGCAAAGGCAGGCGCATAACAGAAAAGGAGGAATAAAAATGAAGGGACTGAAGAAATTCTCAAAAAGATTTGAGACACTTATGACTGCTGTAACATTTGCAGAGGCAGGCGAGGCTGAAACAGCAAAAGAGATTCTAAAAGAGGATGCGCAGCCTAAGGCAAAAACAGCAAAGAAATCAGGAAGAGATTATACATCTGACCTTGCGGTTAATGCCGCGGGAAACAAATAAAAATCAAAAAACTAACGGAGGAGAGATGGCATCAGGATATCACAAAAAGAAACCGGTCGGGAAAATGCTCTTTATGGGGATTATCTCGATTGGATTGTATGCGACGCTGCTTTTAAAGCAGGACATAATCAATGATTACGTTGGCAGAGGCGGCGTATACGCATTCCTGCCGATTATCGTAGCGTTCATATTCTCATTCATCCACGGTTCTTTCACAGGAGATTTCTGGACCGTGCTGGGGGTAGAAGCGGCTAAAAAGAAGAAGGAGGTAAAGTAAATGCAGGATGTAGTTCAGGCGGTATCTAATTTCATAGACCTCAACTGGATGAATATGACTTATCTTTTCCTTGTTGGATTTGTAGGAGGCCTTGTAAGCGGATTCATTGGTTCCGGAGGCGCGTTTGTGCTTACTCCGGGAATGATGAGCCTCGGAGTTCCGGGCCTTGTCGCGGTTGCAAGCAATATGTGCCATAAATTTCCTAAGGCCTTGGTCGGCGCAATCAAACGCGCGAAATACGGGCAGGTTGATGTAAAACTCGGAATAGTGCTTGGAATTTCTGCTGAAGCAGGGGTATTATACGGAGCGCATATACAGGAGAGCATCAAGAAAAGTTTCGGGGATGCGGGTTCAAATCTCTATGTGAGTGTCGCATTTGTCGTAATTCTCGCGGTTGTAGGCGGCTTTGTTCTTCGCGACGCGTGGAAGACATACAGGGCAGGCAATATGCATGAAGAAGAAAAAGCAACAAAGCTTGCAAAATGGGTTCAGTCAATAAATATTCCGGGCACAATGGTCTATTTCAAAGCGCTGAATGCAAGGGTATCTGTTTTATTTACAATTCCGCTTGGTTTTGCAACAGGCAT
>Ga0172371_10013095_pt1 | contig 10839 bp, 12 predicted proteins | sample Lak12m_FD_114543 | JGI IMG/M metagenome (GOLD analysis project Ga0172371, IMG submission 114543) | Freshwater microbial communities from Kabuno Bay, South-Kivu, Congo - kab_022012_12m | ecosystem: Environmental > Aquatic > Freshwater > Lake | place: Democratic Republic of the Congo: South-Kivu... | reverse complement strand
TAGGTGGTGCAAAATATAGATTATTATCAACAAGGTCCCTGGCCGGAAATGGCAAAATATCCAAATCTTTAATCAGTTCTCTCGGTTCGTTGTGTATAATTGAATCATCTATGCGATAGCAAAGGCCCTTAATTGAGCTATATTTTTTGGTGCCATTCTTAAATTCATCGATCAGCTCGGCTAATGTTAATTCTCCCTCACCAATAGCCAAGAAATCAGCCTCACATTCGCGCATCGTCTGTTCCGGCAAAGCAGTGGGGTGAGAGCCGCCTAGGACAACGGGAACGTTGGGCATTCGCGACTTAAGCATCCTAACTGTGCTAATAACTGCATCGAATACGCACGTGTTGGTGGTAATTCCTATCATATCAGGAAAATAGGAAGTCGCTCGCTCAACCATTTCTTCGTGGCTGAACCTTTCGGCCTCGGCGTCAATTATTTTGACTTGCAACCATTTATGGACCTGCTTTGCATATGCCGCCAAATAACACAGATTTAGAGGAATCTGCGCCCCGCCATAACCCTTTAAACCACCGTAACGGTTGAATGGAACATTTAATAATAATAACTTCATAAATTATTACCTTTAACAGGTCTTTTGAAAACAATATATATTGTTTATCCAGAGAATAAATCTTTCTCTCTCAATCAGTTCGAAACCTTCACTCTTCATAAGCTTAATAAGATAGTCGTGGGTAAGGCCCATCTTTTCTCCGTCTTTCATTCCCCTGACATTTTGGTCATCATCCCACCATGCTAGTTTATGCCTCAAAACACCCCAAAATGGGTTCAGCATTGTAATAATGACCCTACCACCGGGCTTTAGTAACCGCTTGGCTTCTCTAACAACTTCGGAACGGCTGGGAATATGATTTAATGATGCAACAAAACTAACTGTGTTAAACGTACAGTCATTAAAAGGAATACTCGCTGAGTCATCGACAATCAGAGCATCACCTCCAAAACGCTGCAATTGCCATAGCCCTTGACCAATTCATTATTTCCGCATCCAATATCCAGCAAGCGGCCCTTGCAATATTTCCGAACAGTATTAATGCGCTCATCTCTCATCGAACGGAGCCCCATCTTATTCACCCACTCATGAGGCATAACAATTCTTATGGGCAAGAACAGAGCATTTATAATATTGATAAGAATATTCATATATTTTTCAATTAATGGTTTTTCAGCATACCCACCGCAGCGGTTACCATACCCCTCAACTGTTTCAAAGTTCTGATGTTTCTAATCTGTCTTATCATATATGATGGCCTCATGTAAAACTCTCTATAGGCAACGGCAGTAATATCAACAAGTTCTCTTTCGGAAAAGTTCTGCGTCCACACCGGGCCAACAAACTTTTTCAACGGATCTTTTGCAAAATCTCTCCAGACATCATCACGCAATAGTCCATTTTCCCGTCCTATCTGGTAAAGGGGGGTGCCGGGATAAGGTCTGCAGATACTATACTGTACGTAATCTGGCTTTATGCATTCAACTAATTTCAGCGTTGTCTCAATGTCTTTTCTGGTTTCATTCATACTACCTATCATAAAATCTGCAAGAGAGACAATACCCTCTCTTCGACAACTTTTAAAAACATCTATCACCCTCGATAACTCAATCTTCTTTTGCATGGCCGAAAGCACCTCGGGAGAACCAGATTCAACTCCAAAACTCAATCTCCTACATCCAGCCCTTTTCATGAGAGAAATAAGATCATCATCCACACAATCCACCCTAGTTCTAGCCTCCCAGACAATATCATATTTTCTCTCAATAATTCCTCTACAAATGGCCACAACACGTTCTCTATTCAGTGTGAATGTATCATCATGGATGAATATTTCGGCAATTCCTAGTCGGACAACACTCTCAATTTCCTTAAGCACATATTCTGCTGAATGGCACCTATACTTTCGACCCATTCGGTTACAAAATATACAACTAAATGGACAACCCCTGCTTGTGATCATCACTGTTATAGCTCTATTGCTTGATATTATAGAACAATACTTTTTATGCGGAGCATCTTCTCTCGCTGGAAAGGGAATAGAGTCGAGGTCTTTAAGTAGACCAGAAGAAGGGGTATAAATGACCCCCGAATTAAACTTATGAGCAATTCCTGGAGCTCGTAAACATTCTTTTTGATTTGAATAGGCATCCAAGAAATTGATAAAATCTATTTCACCCTCTCCGGCAAATGCATAATCTACAAATTCAAGAGCTGCTGTTTCTTCAGGAAATATTGTAGCATGGGGTCCTCCGATCACAATATCCACATCACTATTGATACTCTTAATTGCCTTGGCCAGCATATATGCATCGGGCATCGTAAAAGTCATAGCCTGAATCCCTATCAGATCAGGGTTGTGAACAAGGGCCATCTTTGCTGCTTTGGCATGATCATACCCTTCGACATTTGCATCAATAAAAATAGATTCGTGGCGAGACTTCTTAACGCTTGCATGAATGTACAAAAGCCCCATAGGGGGAAGAAAACCACTATTATCACTAATATATGCTGGCGTCGCGCCTGAAATGACATTTCGCAATGGCGGATTGATCAACACTAGCTTAACTCTAGATAAATTTAGTTTCATATCTCTAGTACAATTGCTCACCTTATCTCTCTTCTCAAACAAGATATTTGATCTGCTATAAGGCCAAAGAAGAATATTATAATTGATGATAATATGGTTAAAACTGCTCCAGCTGGTATATGTCTTATCATAAAAATATATAATACTCCATATGCTGTACCAGTGATAAATAGAAATAGACTTATTGGAAAGAATATCTTGAGAGGATTGAATAGAACAATGATTCTTAAGATGATAAGAAAGAATTTAAATCCATCTCTTAATACATTAACTTTTGTTTTTGAATCCTTGCCTCTTTTAGACATCTTCACAGGAACGAATTTAACATCATAGCCCGCACTAATGAAGGATAATATACTGGTGGTTGGAAAAGAGAATCTTTGAGGATATAAATGCATGAACTTAAGAATTTTATCCTTTTTAAATGCCCTAAAGCCTGATGTTAGGTCAGGTATGTCTTTCTCAACTAAAAATCCTGCTACTTTTTTTAAAAGGAAATTGCCTATCGTTCTTACTAAACCCTGCTCAGAGTCGCCATTTCTTGCCCCTACAACTAAATCATATTCCTTAAGGTTATCTACAAGCTTTTCTATATCAACGGGATTGTGTTGATTATCAGCATCAACAACTACAATATATTCGCCCTTAGCATTATTGATCCCTGTTTTAATGGATGATCCGTTACCCTTATTGTAATTGTGTCTGATCAATTTAATAAACTCATATTTTTCAACCAATTCGCTTGTTTTATCAGTAGATCCATCATCAACAACAATGATCTCCCATCTATTGTTAGATATTTTCCCTATCGATTCCACAACACCACAAATATTAGACTCCTCATTATAGGCTGGAATAATAATAGTTATCATATGAATTATCTCATTTTATGCCAAAATAACTTTTTCATGCCTAGGAAATACGTTTCTTGTGTCAACGATACACCTCGCTTCTTTAAGAATAAAATCATAATTAATACTAGTGTGATCAGTTGCGATCAAAGTGCAATCATGTTTAACACAGCAACCGATCTCCACTCCTTTTCTGCCTGACAAATTAGGATGTTCACGTGTATGTGGGATTTCAGGAATATAAGGATCATAGAAATTTACAACAGCTCCCATTGCTTCCAATAACTCAATCAATTTAAGGCTTGGGCTCTCACGTATATCATCAACATCTTTTTTATAAGCCACTCCAACAATTAATATACTACTGCCATTAATAGATTTTTTTTGTTTGTTTAAAGCTCCGATAGTACGATTCACAACATATAAAGGCATGCTAGAATTGATTTCGCCAGCCAGTTCTATAAACTTCGTATAATGACCATATTCGCGGGCCTTCCATGTCAGATAAAATGGATCAATTGGGATACAATGACCGCCCAAACCTGGGCCAGGATAAAATGGCATGAAACCAAAAGGCTTTGTTGAAGCCGCCGCAATAGCTTCCCAAATATCTATATCCATATCACTAAAGACGACCTTCAATTCATTCATCAAAGCAATGTTAACACTTCGGAATATATTCTCCAAAAGCTTAGATGCCTCAGCTACTCTAACAGAAGAAACAGGCACTGTTCGCACAACAATGTTATCGTACAAATTCTTAACCAATAGCAATCCATTCGGATCATCACAGCTCACAATTTTAGGTGTGTTAGAAGTATTGAACCGTAGATTATTTGGGTCTTCCCTTTCGGGTGAATACGCCAAATAATAATCTTTATTAATCATGAGACCGCTTTTAGAAAGGATCGGTTGTACAACATCATCACACGTTCCGGGATATGTTGTAGACTCAAGGATAATTATTTGTCCACAGTGCATGTAAGGAAGTATTGTTTCACATGCAGAACAAATATAACTCATATCCGGCTCACGATTTTTAGTAAGAGGCGTTGGAACACACATAATGATAACATCTATATTTTTAATTGCAGAATAATCATCGGTCGATCGAAAATGGCCTGAATTTACAATATTACGTACGGCCTCTGTTGAAATATGTTTAATATAGGATTTTCCTTCTGAAAGAATTTCAATTTTATTAATATCTGAATCAAAGCCAACAACTTCAAACCCTTTATTTGCAAACTCAATAGCCAAAGGCAAACCTACATACCCTATTCCTATGATACCAATTTTTGCTTCCTTAGTGCTGATTTTGTCTTTTAATAAATTCAAAATTTTTGACCTCCTCCTCAAACATATCTATACTCTTTTTAATTGAAGTGCCAATAAGCTTTTCTACACATTTCCTGTTATATTGATTATTATTATCTGATTTGACAATAACCACAACCGATAACTCCAATTATTCGAACCTATCAGATAATTTCATCAGCATTTCTAAATTATTTATAGATACGAACAATTGATAGTTCTTTTTTATCCAAGAGACGTTCATATTCCACCACTGGAATTGCAATAGTTCATTAATAATTCTTTCATCGAATCTATAGCGAATAAGCTTGCCTGGCACTCCTCCATATATCGCATATGGTGGAACATCAGATATGACAACAGCACCAGCCGCTACCATGGCCCCATGTCCTACTTTAACGCCATCCAATATGATAGCACCAGCTCCTATCCAAACATCGGAACCGATAATCGTTCTTTCGTTCTCCTTAAAAGTCCCTTCATCTACCCAGTGCTCTCCACATTGCGCATAAGGCGAATAGAATATTGGCGATGTCGACACTCTATCTATGGGATGTTTTCCAGGACCTATCATAACCCTTGGACCTATCGAGCAAAAACGCCCTATTTCAGCATGTGCTATCCAACTATTATGTGCAACATAGGAATACCTTCCGAATTGACTGCTCATGACAATGGTATTCCCCTGCAAGGCGACCGGTTTCTCGAATTTGCAGTGCCTATTGGTAAAAGCACCTCTTTCTACAAAAATTCCATGCCGTTTGTTTATCAACCATTTTTTAAAACTGTCCAGTATCACGCCGATCTCCCGCTTTTAAAATGCGCGCTACAAACTGAATGGGTCCAATCCAAATTAACGTCCGCAATACCTTCTAAAATCTTCGACCTGGCACTTATGGTCTTTGATCAATTGAGCTTCTACCTTGCTTGATTTTGCCTCTGACAAGATCGAAGTAGCGCCTAACCACCAATGTGAGTACAAAAGTGCCGAAGAGTAGCTGCCCCATATATTTGGCATTCCGGTCATGAGAACAATCAGCTCAACGGGCATGAGCCTGTTGATTGCACATTTAAAAGAAATAACTTTAAAACCACGACATTTAAAAAGATCTGAGATATCCATTGTTGAATAGTAATGATTCTTAATCAGAACACAAGCATTGCTGGTCGAAACATCACCTAACTGCTCTTCAAAATAAGGTCCATATTCATTGGGCGGCACCTCCACCGTTGGCAAATAAATGTACGTGTTATCATAATTGCCCATTTGAACCTTTACATTCATCATTTCACAGTATGCTTCCGGAAATTTCTTGGCATAGCCGAGCTCAAAGAATGAAAATATATCCCTTATAAGTTCGTCTCCTGATATCGAGACAACTGGAATCTGTGAATTATTCTTGTACTTCCTGACAATCATTGATCTGTCACCATCAATGAAAATAAACTTGGAAGGAATAACTCCGTCAACGCCTATAATTCGATATTTTAACAGCCTCGATAATAACCCCTTGTAAAAATCGGTCCACCTGCTACCGCTTAATATGTAATCTAAAAGAATGTACTCTGTCATTCCATGTTCTATCATGTTCAATTTAGCATCGCCACAAAATGCTAACGACCAGCATTTGGACGGCATACATGAATAAATGTTATCAAGCTTTCCATGTTTTGATATAGTTTTTACTATAAGTTCTTTAAAACCTTTATAGTATTTTATTCCCTTAAGATATTTAAGAGGCCGTTTTTTTGAAATTCCAGGGAGATCATCACGTTCGATGTAAACAATGTCACTCCACCCAAAATATCGTTCGATCAGCCCGTTAAGCTCATAGTAATCATCAGCAAAAACATTCTTCATTTTCTCTACAAAAAGAATATTAATATCCCCAACACACATTTTCTTGGCAACTACAGTTGCCGAAATCGTACTTATGAACCCATTGACAAAAAAAGCGTTAATCATAATTTAGCCTGCGACTGCAGTTAATACTGTCCGAACATTGCCCACTCTTAGAATCCTTAGCACAAACAGGAATGAAAAATATAGAGCTCCTGCAATTAGCATTTTAAGAAAGATATTTAGCTGACCATAGAAAGTTCTATCCATAATGAGTAACCCAAAGCCCATTAGAGAAGCTGATATACCCCCCCCCCTGATTATCCTGAAATTGTAAAAGATAGGCCAGTGCTTTTGAATTTGTCCGTGCATATAAGCATAAGAAACGAGATAACAGACCAAGGAAGTAGCCGCGGCCGCAATGATCGACCTAAACAAGTAGATAAAAACGATATTTAAGACGAGGCTTAGTGTAGCTGCAATGAAGTTCACTTTGAAAATGGCATCCGTCCTCAGCCTGACGAATAAAGCATTAGATAAAATAATATTCAAACCATAGAAGATGGACCCCAATGCTATAATAGGGACCACCATATAGGCCTTTTCCGCCACTTCATTATTGGCAAACAACATAAGCAGTTGTTTGCTCAGAAAACACGCTCCAAAGAAAAAGGGTATCGCGAACAACAGGAACACATCACGCGTTGCTGCTAGCATCCTGTTGGCATGTTCTACATTACCTGAATCAACGGCTTTAGACAACAAAGGAGTCAATACAACTCCCGACATTCTCGGAAAGAAAAGGATCGCTGATCCGAGCGTAAAACCCGGTGCATAGTAGCCAAGCGCAGCTACAGAGATAAATGTAGAGATAACGAACCTGTCATTTGCACTCATAATAGAGTCGATAAGAAAATTAAAGACCAAGGGATAACCCAGTTTTATGTCGGCGATGATAGCATTTATCCTTGGAAATATAAGAGAAAAACCAAGTTCCTTATAGAGCCTGTATGCCAAAATAACAGATATTATAGAATATGTAATAATTTGTGTTACTATCAACTTATCGACTGTCATCGTTTTCCTGACAAGAAATATCAATAAAATATTCATGTAAGGAGCCGCGGTTGTAGCAAAAGTATAACAACCCATTTTATGGGTATATCTAAAATAGTCTATCAGATGACTGAATACTAAGAATGTCATCATATATGGAATTATCAGATAGCCCGAAAAGTATAGATCGCTCTTGAAGATATGTTTTTGAACCAGTGGAAAGACGATGTAAAGAAAGAGCGATAATAGCAGTAAACTTGTAAAATGAAAGAAAAAAGCAGGGTAGTAAAGATCCCTACTCTCATCAATGCTCTTACTTGAAGGAAGGAAGCGGCTTCTTTTAAGACCCACACCAAATGACGATATCCCATATACAAAACCGGTGATCGTCAGAATCAATATATAGCCGCCATACACTCCTGCACCGACGTTCTTTATGATCAATGGCATTAAAATGATACCCTGCATATAAACAAGTATATGCCCAAGGGTAACAATGCCTGTGTTTTTAATGAATTCTTTGCTTTGAGACATGATGCCAGCGAAGGTTATTTTATTTGTGCAAATTGATTTAGCAGATCGTGATACACAACGTCGTCAGTTTCAGCTTTTTTGATGTCGCAGTAACTTTCCTTCGGCATTCGAATATAAAGTGGAAATGTCCTGAACAATCCGGCCAGTTCACCTTTCGTCATACCTCTTGGAATGAACTGAGGCTCATTCCACATTGCTTCATGATCAGGCGAAAGACCCTCATCTTCGCACAACTTACGAATCGGAGTTCCCTTATACGGTTCGAGCATCGTCACAGAAAATGAAGACGGCCCCGCCAGACGATTAAGCTCGATCGTGTCAAAAATATCATCTCGAGTTTCAGTTGGAAATCCAATCATATTATAGGCTGAAGTTCGAATGCCATATCTGTTCACCAACTGAAAACTCTCAATAATTTTACTATTCGACATATTCCTGCACAGGACTTCACGCCTTAGACGCTGACTCCCACTTTCAATACCCATTGCGCAGGTCTTGCATCCCATATCTTTAAGAACGGCTATTTTTTTTTCTGTTACTGTATCAACCCTAGCATAGATCAAAAAAGGAAGGTTGATATGTTTTTTATACTGCTCTGCATATTCTTCAATTACCTTGGCATTTAGCGAAGTAAAATCCTCATCCCAATAACGAATAAAATTGAACTTATGTTTTGTTATCAGTCCCTTCAATTCTTCAATGCTTTGAGCAACAGATTTAAACCGATGGTATCGCCCCTTGCCCTTGTACTTTTCTTTTAGAACGCCATTCACACAATATGAGCAATTGAATGGACAACCTCTACTAAATTCGTAGTTCAACATCTTGTAGCGTTTTCCATCAAAGGGACGATAGAAATGGATGGGGTCGAATAAATCAAAATCAGAAGGCGGAAGACGCGTTATGTCTGTCAAATTATATGGCTTATCGATAGTTGCATCTGAGATTAAGGATTTATAACCAGCAACATTGCGGATATCAGTCCCAGACTCGAGAGATGACAAAAGGTCTAATAGTGATCTCTCCGACTCACCTATTGCGACAAAATCATAGGCTTTACTGGCAATTGCCTCATCAGCTCTCAAAATTGCATGAATTCCACCAAGAACTGAAATAAACTTATGTCTTTGACGCAAGGTACTTATTATTTGCGTTATGAATTGGTAATCAACAGAAAGAGAACTAACCGCTACTACTTTTGGATTGAACGAATTAATAACATTTTCAAGATCTTCTAGATAATCCGTTTTTTTTAGCTCTAGACCGTTTGGAGCTAGGGGATCATCACAATAAAACTTCCTACGATCCTCATTTATTGATGAAAAATCAAAATCAGCCGGCTTAAAAAAGACGCTCTCATACTGCTTCGCACCTTCAAAAACTTCATAATCCGTAAAATCAAATAGTCTAACTTCATGCCCGGCCAGCTTCGTTACAGAAATGAGGATCGGTATATTGAGAGGGATTTGGCCTTGCCCTGCTCTAGACGGATTGATGAAAAGTATGCGCATTATTTATGTCTCCTCACTTGGCATCTGCCATCTTCTTCAATAAGATCTGCTCGGCGACCCAGAGATCGAACATATCGTTGATGTCGGTGTTCTGTGCCTTATCGATGAGATATCTTTCTATCTTTTTGCCATATTTCTCGTTACTCTTAATGATATCTGCGTTCCATATATACAGATTGCCGTCATCATAGAAGAAACCTTCCATATCCTGCCTTCTCTCTGCAGCCTTCCCGTATTCGGCATATTTGCATATAAATCCGGTCGCAAGAGTATCAGAACCTTTTTTGATATAGGCATCGATACAGTCATCTATCAATCCTTCGTCCCTGACAGGAGATGTAGGCTGCAATAGAACCACATGCTCTGCATCTATGATGCCAAGAATATGTTTCATCACAGAGAACGGGCTGGCATCATCTGTAGACAGCTCCGGAGGCCTCTTGATGACCTTTGCGCCGCATCCCTCAGCGATCGATGCTATCTCCGCATCCTCTGTAGAGACAACGAAATCATCCAGCATTGCGGCATTTCTCGCCGATTCTATGCTCCAGGCGATCAGGGGCTTGCCCGCGATAGGCATGATGTTCTTTCGGGGCAATCCCTTACTTCCGCCTCTGGCCGGTATTATGCCTAAGAATCTGACCTTTTTCATTGGGTCCATCGAGCTCAGTATGCTACATCGATCGCTACTATGACGCCCGAACTGTTCACAACAGGCACCAGAAAGATATGTTCCTTGTCGAATATAACCTTGGCACAACCATCCTTCTCATCCTCATTGACGGTATAACATCTGACGTTCATAACTTCGGTCACCTTCGTAGTCAGCAGGCACTCCCTCAAGATGGCCTTCCTGATATCCCCATCGCTGATACTTCCGATGACCTTCATATTGTCATCCACAACGATCAGGCATCTATGTTTGTTCTCATCGATGAGCAACATCGCATCCCGCAAAGAACAACCTTCGTTGATCACATAGCTCTCTAGGTTTTTTAGTCTCATTAGAATGTCATCCTTTTGAATAAAAGTTTCTCATTGATCGGAACGCTGGCAAGGATATCGACTATCCTTTCGCTAGACCTTCCGTCACCATATGGATTAACCATATTACAGAGTTTTTCTTT
>Ga0172371_10013092_pt1 | contig 10841 bp, 7 predicted proteins | sample Lak12m_FD_114543 | JGI IMG/M metagenome (GOLD analysis project Ga0172371, IMG submission 114543) | Freshwater microbial communities from Kabuno Bay, South-Kivu, Congo - kab_022012_12m | ecosystem: Environmental > Aquatic > Freshwater > Lake | place: Democratic Republic of the Congo: South-Kivu... | reverse complement strand
TGTTCGTGTCTTGGCATCCGCCCCATGACAATGGCAAGACCCGCGAGGGCGTCTGGCGCTATGACACGATCCCCGAACTGATGAACCTGTATGACCCGGACCGCATCCACTTCCGCGCCAATTTCGACTCGACCCTGCACGACAAGCGCTCCTACCACGAGCACATGGCCATGTGTTCAGGCGTGGACGTGGCCTTCGGCTGGCTGATGGAGAAACTGCGCCACAAGGGGCTCGACGAGAATACGCTGGTGGTGTTCACCTCGGACCACGGTGACCTGCTGGGCTCCAACGGACGCCCATGGCCCAAGGGATTCCCGGAGGATGGCTCCGTGCGGGTGCCGCTGATCCTGCGCTGGCCTGGCCGTCTTGCGGCCGGTCGGGCCAGTGACCTGCTGGTGGGGACGCTGGATCTGCTGCCCACACTGCTCGGGATGCTGGGGTTGCCCGTTCCCGGCACCTGCCAGGGGCAGGACTTTTCCGGCCCCATCGCCGCGGGCCGGGATGACGCGGTGGCCTCCGTGCCGCTCTTTCTGCTGAACGCCAACTGGCGCGGCGTCTACACGCGCCAGCACACCTACTCGACCTGTCCGGTGGAGAACGCGAAGATGCCTTTCCGGGTCCTGTATGACAAGGAGGCCGACCCTCTGCAGCAACGCAATCTCTACGACGATCCGGGGAACCAGAGGGTGCGGGGGGGGAACTGCAACGGCTCACCGAGGCCTGGCTGGAGCGGTTCCAGGACCATTTTCTGACCATCGATCGCATCCACCGCGCGTGCTTCGCCGACGGCAAGGCACCGGGTATGAAGAAGGGCGATACGGGCATCCTGCTGGGCCGCCCGATCGACTGCCTCCGCGCGGCGGGCCGCTGACGGTGCCGAGCTCAGGTCCCCTGGAGGCCTGTCCGCCGCTCCCCTCATCCCAGGGGTCGGGTCTTGCGGCTGAGTGCCAGCAGGCGTTCCCCCGCGGGGGTGCTGCGGCAGCGCTCGGCCCGTTGGGCGTGAGAGGCGGCGGCGCTGGCGTCACCGGCCAGCAGCGCGCTCCGCGCGGCCTGACGGGCAGCGTGGGCACTGAGGGCCAGGCGCATCAGACGGCGCAGATCAGCTCCACAGCGCGAGCAGTCTCCCGTGCCGCGGAAGAGCGCCTGGCACACGGGACAGCGCAGATCCTCGCCTGGAGCGGTCATGTTCCCTCCACGAAGAAGAGCAGCTCGCTCAGTTCCGAAGCGATCTTGCGCAGCTCACCCAGATCGCGTTTCGCCCTGGCGTCGGCCAGCCGCGCGGTCAGGCGCTCGGCCTCGGTGCGGTCGTCGGCGTGCATGGCCGGGAGTTTCCCGTTGGCCCGGTCTGCCAGGCGGTCCGCATGGGCCACGGCCCGCAGCCACTCCGCGCCCTCGGCGGCGTCCGCCGCGGGAGGCGCCTCGAGGGGCGCGGGACCGGCCCCGGCGGCCTCCGCATCGCGTTCCCGGAGAGGCGATGGGTCGAAGTCGATGACGCTGCCTTCCTCGTCCTCGTCGGCGTCCTCGTCCTCGTCCTCGTCGGTTTCCGCTTCCGGTCCAAGGCGGCTGGCATAGAGGGCTTCGAGACGGCGTCGGGCCTCGCCGATCTCCTCCCGGGTCATGGTCTTGAGGGCGTTGTCGATGACGATATGGGCGCTCTTGCCGGTTGCCTTCTCGATGGCGGTGACCTTGAGGATGCCGTCGATGTCCAGGCCCATCCGGCAGAGCACGGTGACCGGCTCCTCCTGCGGGGTCAGGCCGCTGAACCTGAAGTTGCCCACCGGCACATTGCGCAGGGCGTCCTCGTCGTCGCCCTGGAAGACCTCGATGTCCACCTCCTCCTGGTACGGTTGGGCCGTGAAGTACTGTTCGGTCCGGGTCACGGGCAGGGGCGTATTGCGCTCGATGATGGCCCGGTAGCAGTGCGGATAGAGAACGCCGCCGCGGGGGCCCAGGTGCGAGACGCCGAACGAGTAGGGGGAGACGTCCACCAGCACCCGCTCGACGGCGTGCCCACCGAGGCGGGAGGCCAGCACACCGGCGCCCAGGGCGACGCACAGGTCAGGGTGGACGTCCTGGCGCGGGGTCAGTCCGGACGCCTCCTTGAGCAGGTGGCAGACCAGGGGCGTTCGGGTCGAACCGCCCACCAGCAGGATCGCGTCCAGGTCGCTCGGTTTCATGCCGGCGTCCTGCATGGCCTTGGTCACGCTCGCCAGAGTGGACTCGGCGAGGGGCCGGATCAGGCGCTCGTACTCCTCGCGGCTCAACTCCATCTCCAGGTGCAGGGGCTTACCGTCCGCCACCACCAGGTTCTCCTCTCGCACCATGGCGAAGGGCTCGGCACTGAGCTTGCGCTTGACCTCCTCGGCCGCCCACCAGACGCGCGAGCGGGCCACGGCATGCCCAGGGTCCTGCCTGAGGTCGACGCCGGTCTTCTCTCGGAATGCCTCCTGGATGCGGCGGGCGAGCAGGTCGGTGAAGTCGTCGCCGCCGAGGCGGTTGTTGCCATGGCTGGCGAGGACTTCGGTAACATCGCCCTCGATGCGGACGATCGAGACGTCGAAGGTGCCGCCGCCGAGGTCGTAGACCATGGCCGTTCGGCCGTGGCCGGCCAGTTCGCCATAGGCGAGGCTCGCCGCGGTGGGCTCATTGAGGACGCGCACCACCTCGAGACCGGCCAGTGCGCCGGCTTCGCGGGTGGCCTGACGCTGCACGTCCGAGAAGTAGGCCGGTACGGTGATCACGGCCTTGCGGGGAGCGACGCCCAGGTCCCGCGCCGCCCATTGTGCCAGCTCGCGCAGGATCAGAGCCGAGATCTCCGGGGGCGAGAAGCTCCTGTCGCCCAGCAGGACCGGTTCCGCGCCGCCCATTCGGCGCTTGACGCTGCGGATGGTGCGGTCGGGATAGAGCAGTTGCTGGTTACGGGCCGCAGCGCCGACCAGCAGTTCTCCCGTCGGGGTCAGGCCCACGCACGAGGGCAGCATCTTGCTGTCCGCGGGTCCAAGCACGCGTACCCGGCCGTCGATGTAGGCCGCCACCTCGGAGTTGGTCGTACCCAGATCGATGCCCACCACGATGTCTTCGCTCATACGGTACTTTCCTTCAGGCCTTGCGGGCCACCCGCACCTCGGCGACGCGGACCACTTCCGTATCCGACTCGTAGCCCGGCCGCAGCACCTCGATGACGGTGCCTTCCGCCGCGGTGTCGGTCACCACGGCTTCGACGGCGCGCATGCGTCGGGGGTCGAAGGCGGCATTGGCGGTCGCGATCTCGCGGATCCCCTGTTCGCGCAGGCACTCATCGAGGCGGGCCAGGGCCATGGCGTAGCCTTCACGCAGGGCAGCGGCGGCCGCGGTCGCGCGCCTTGCTCCTGGCGCCAGAAGGGCCTCCCAGCGACCGACATGGATGGCGCCTGCGGCCTCTGCCGTGGCGAGGCCGCGCTTGAGCCGGTCACGGGCGTCCATGATGGCCTCGGTTGACGCCTTGCCAGCGCGGCGTTCGGCCTCGCGGATGGCGTCGCGCTGTCGTTCCTTCCGGCCCGCGTCCAGGTCACCTGCCAGGCGTATGGCCGTGGTCAGGGCCTCGCCATGGGCAGCAAGGGCCGCATGGACAGCCCCATCCAGTCCCGCGACTGGCGCCACGGCCTCAGAGAGCTGGCGGAAGGTCCTGCCCTGGAGCTTGACCTCCTGGGTCAGGGCCGTCATGGCCGCCCACAGGTCGTAGAGGGAGCAGCCGTCGGGCGGTTCGCCGGCCTCCTGGTCGGCGTCCGGGGCCAGGAAGTCGGCCACCAGGCCCTGGTCCAGCCCCAGGGGCAGGGCCTCGTCAGCCAACGCCTCGTCCAGCCAGGCCGCAAACTGGGCCAGCAGGCGTGCGCGGCAGTCGGCCCGCAGGTCTGGGGCCGAGCCCGTGGGGGTCGGGGCTGCCTGGACCTCGCACGCGGGCGGTTCAGCGGCAGCAGCCGGCGCGGCACCGGGTGGCACGGGGGTTGTCTCGGACGCCATCAGGCCTCCTTCAGGGCATCGATCCACTTCTCTACCGGCACGAAGCGCCGTGGTGGCGGTGTGCCATCGAGCAGCGAGACCAAGGGCGCGGTCGGGTCCACCTGCAGGAGCATCCGCGAGATGCGGCGGCCAGGGTCCCGGATGCACTCGTAGGCATCCCGGATGCGCTCGAAGGCCTCTGGGTCGCGGTCGGGCGGATGGCGCTTGACGCCGGCGAGGTAAGCCGCCCGGATCTGCTCATTTCCGGCGTCCAGGCCGATGCCGAGCGCCGACCAGGGGTCCTGCGCGGGGGTGTGCGTCTGCACGGGGTCACCTCTTGCGGCCGCGGTGTGGGGGTGGTGGCTCGAAGCCTCCGATATCAGGCAGCGGCCCAGACTCCGCGACGATCTTGAGCATCTCCCGGAACAGAGCCGGGTCCTTGCGGGCGAGCACCTTGGGATTCGCGATCAGGTCCAGGGCCTTCTCGCCGTACTTCTCGAGTAGTCTCGACATGAGCGCCAGCATCGCGCCCGACACCGGCTCCTCGGCCTCGGCATCCCCGTCGTCGAAGCCATCGTCGTCGGGGAAAGGCAGGCCGTCGTCGCCATCGCCTTCAGCGCCGGTGTCGGCCCAGTCCTCCAGCTCCTCGGTGCTCGCCACGGGGGCGACGCCATCGTCCATATCCTCAGGCGCGGGCTCCCCCAGGCGCTCGCCGAAACCCGGCAGAAGGCCTTGGCGGCGATCATCGAGGGCGGGACGTCGTCGGTAACCACGGCGGGTGGTGGGAGCGGTGTCGTAGCGGGGAAGCGGCAGTGCGGGGAAGTCTCCCGCGGCGCGTTCGGTCGTGAGGACGCGCTGGACCTCCTCGGCACCCATGAGACGGGCTTGCTCCTCGGTGTCGTCGCGGAAACCGGAGGGATCACGGACCAGGTACCGGTAGCGGCGTTCGGCGTCCAGCGCTTGCTCGACCAGGGCCATGTCCCGGTGCCGTGTGGCCAGGGTCCGGGCGGCGCGGAGGCAGTCGATGCCGCGCTGCGGCGCTCGAGCATCTTCGATCAGCAGGCTCTTGCCGCGCAGCAGCAGGAAGTGGGCTTGGTCCGCCTCGGGCCGCTTGAGGCCATGGCCAGCCAGCCGGTAGACCAGGGGTGCCATGGCCATGCCGGCGGTTCGGTTGCGGCCAGCGTTTCGGCAGGTCAGGGCGAAGGTCGCCAGGCTGCGCAGGTGGGCGTCGGTCAGGTTGGCAACGCCGTGCTGGCACGCCGCGGGCATGGCCTCGAGCCAGCGCGCGGGCATGGCGAAGCCGAGGTGCAGTTCCAGGCACAACTCCCGCACGCGGGCCACGCCGCGGAGGGCGAGGTCCGACTCGGCTTCGGCCTGGGTCACGGTGTCGGTCACCGCCTCGCCCAGACCGGGGGCCTTGATGCTGTGGGCAACCACACCCGCGGCACCGACGGCCGTCAGCCGGTCGCCCGCGACGGCCACGAGGTCGGCCATATCCCAGTCCACGCTCACGGGGAAGGTGCGCAGGGCCGCCCCGGCCCAGCGGATGGCCGCGGTCAGGATTGGTCGGTCGCCCTCGGCCATCTGCGGCAAGGCGGCCAAGGCGGTGAGGTCGTCGGCCAGGAGGTGCAACTGCTTCTTGCGCAGGTGTCGCAGGGCCGTGGCCACCAGCAACCGCGGCCGGGCGATGCGGACGTCCGGGCTCATCCTGTCCAGGGCTTCGGCGGCGGTCAGGTACTTCAGGGCCTTGCCCAAGGCGTCGCGGGCCTCGGCGCTCTCCATCAGGACCACCAGCGGTCGCGGGTCGTCGGGGCAGGTCTGGTGCCAGGCGTCGGCCACGCGCTCCTCGGCACGCGGCCCCAGGTCCTGGCCTCGGGTCCAGTCGAGCCAGCGCTGGAACCGCTCCGACGAAGGCGAAGCGCGGCAGGCGCGTGCGAAGAGCTCATCGGGATACAGGAAGTAGGTATCCGGCGGGGAGCGTGGCGCGCAGGCCATCACCGAGGCAGGCTGTTTCTCCGACTTGGCATAGTAGTAAGCCATGCCGCCGGAGTCACGGAACTCCTTCTCGATGTCACCAAGCACCGACGCGTCCTCCATGGGCAGAGAGGACAGAAGGTCGGCCATGTGCAGGTACACGGCCGCCTCCTCCGGGCTGTCGGCAGCGAACCAGCCTTGGTGCACCGCGTGGCGCCGGAACTCCTCCCAGGCGGCGCAGGCATCGAACACGAGCTCATGGCCCCAGTTCCTGGCCGCCACCTCGTTGGCCCGGGCGAACAGGCGCCAGTAGTTCGCATCCCTCACCGGGCTTGCGCCGAGCGCCACCCTCAGATCGTCGTCCGGGATATCCACCGTTGCGGCACAGGCCGCGATGTGTTGCCGGAGCCGGTCGAGCAGTTCCGGCCGACACCGGCGGCACTCCTGGACCGCCCCGGCGACTGCCTCCTGGACGGTCCGTAGGCGGCCCGACCGGAAGCCTGCGTCGAGACTGGCGAGCGCCTTGTGCAGCGCGGGTGTATCGCCAGAGATGGCCATGGCCAGTCTCACGACGCCGCCAGTGCCGCGCGGGGACTTGCCAGCCAGCAGGTCCTCCAGGACCGGGGCCAGCCGCGCCGGGGCTGAGTCGGGGGCCAGGGCGGCAAGGCAGCGGCGGCAGTCCTCGTCCTGGCGCTGGTGGAAGCGGGCCACCGCCCGCACAAACAGCTTCCACGCTGCCAAGGGGCTCTGCCGGGACACCTCCGGCAGGGCCAGGTCAGCGTCGGTTACTGGCCCTGCGGTGACTGCGGTCAGGGCTCGGGCGATGGCTGCCGCTTCGAGGCGTAGCGGGTGCTCCACCGGCAGCCCCGCGTAGTCCGCGACCTGCCGCGGGTCGGCGAGGTTGCGTCGGATCAGGCCCTCCAGGCGCTCGCGCTCAGCGTCCGTCAGGTCCGCTGCGGCCAGGCGCGCCAGCTCGTCCAGCCAGGTACCGGTGCGGACGGCCTGGCGTTCCCGCAGGTCGGCACAGAGGCCGCTGTTGCCGGGGTAGCGCTCGCGGACCAGGTCCAGGAGCACCTGGGCCTCCCGCGTCTGGTTCTGGCGCAGCATCTCCTCGATGCGTCCGTGGTAGGCCCGTACCAGCAGGGCTTCCGACTGCGGGCTGCGACAGGCCTTGTGCAGATCCTTGGCGCGTTCCACAGCACGGCGGGCCTTGCCGCGGGCCAGCAGGTGTTCGATCTCGGCAACAGCCGCCGGGGACGGGGCCTTTGCCGCAGGCGTTGGTTTGCCGGGTGCAGACATCACGTGTGGCCATCAGGCTGGCAGACGCCGCCCCCCTGTGGAGCCCCGCGTGCCACGGGGGCGCGGTCCGGACTTAGCTCTTGCTGGCTGGGGCGTACGCTCCGCGACGACAGCATCGGAGCGACCTTCGGGGGACCGCCAGACCATAGCTGCGGATGGCCGCGATGCCACTGGCAGGCCCAGCCGTTTTCTGCTGGCGCCGGCGGCGCGCAGCCAACCGGAACCGCTAGCGTGCGGGACAAGAGACCAGACGGATGGGACGGATCCGACGGATCCCACCCGGGGCCGGCCGGCGGGGTGATGTCAGGTACTGAGCGGGATGCACCCCCGCTGCCGGGAACGGGCGGACGGCGCCGGCCCCTGCAGGGAGCGCGGGCTGGCGCGGCGCGCCCTCACCGGCGCAGGACCGGCACCTCGCGGAAGTGGTGGAAGAGCCACTTCCCGTCGACCCGGCGCACTTGGCCCACGACCTCGGCGGTCTCCTCGATGGGCCCTCCCGTGTCGGATTCCGCCACCCACCGGGCGGTGAACTCGACCTCGGCGGAGTCCTTGGTGGGGAAGCGGATGTGGAGGTCGTGGAAGGACAGTGTCATACGCGCCACCATGGGGCGGGCGCGGGCCGCATGGCTGGAGATCTCCTCGGGGGAATAGGTCCCGGCGAGGCCGTAGCGGTCGACCTCCAGGGTGCACGGATCGGCGAAGAGCTCCCCCAGGCGTTGGGTCTTGTAGACCATGACGCTGGTGGTCTCCCCGGGTTCCTTGGAGACCCAGTTGGACAGCAGCTCGAAGCGCCGGCGGACCTCCCGTTCAGGGCGAGGCCAGCGCCAGTAGGCCACCCCGGCCACAACGACGGCCAGCAGCCCTGCCCTGATCAGCCAGCCTCTGGGGATGTTCACCACAATGGCCCTCCGACGATCCGGCGCAGGGAGGCCTGCCCGAACTGGTGCTCGTCTATGGACATGCCGCGGTTGTCGCCGACCACATACACGTGTTCGGGGCCCACGGTTCGCGGTGGCAGGTCCCAGGTGCCGCGGTAGCGGACGTAGGGTTCCGGGCGCTCCTGGCCGTTGACGGTCAGTTGTCCGCCGCGGAACTCCACGGTGTCACCGGCCAGCGCGACGACCCGTTTGAGGAGCATCACCCGGGTGCCGGCGAAGCGCACCATCACCACATCGCCGACTCTCGGCTCAGACCACGCATAGCGCAACCGCCAGCAGAGATTCACGCCGCCATCGTGGTAGGTGGGCTCCATACTGGCGCCGTGCAGCACCACCGGAATGCAGACAAAGCCGAAGAGCCCGTAGGCCACCACCGCAACCAGCGCCAGCCGGACGGCAAAGCGCCGGTCGAAGCGCGGCCAGAGGAAGCGCCGCAGGATACTGTCGTCCATGAGCCAGGCTCCACGTGCGTGTCGCAGCGGCCATGCGGGAGCCAATATACCGCGGTGAGCAGGCGCTGTGCTCCCGTGCCGCGATGGCGGGCGCCATCGCATGGTGGTAGTGTCTGTCATCCGCAGCAGACCCGTGTCCGCCGCGGCGCGCGCACCCCGAGGTGGAGGCGTTCTGCCATGCCTGGTGGCTGTCCTGGTTACCCCGTGTACCCGCCCGCTGCTCCCGCGGGCGCGTTACGGCGTCTGTGGTTGCGGCGCCGGACCTGCTCGGTGGCGGGTCTGGCGCTGGCTCTGGTCGCGTGCGCCGCCTGGTGCCAGGCAGCCGTTCCAGCGCCGGAAGCCACGGCCCTTCGCTGCCTGCACCGCTGGGACTTCGAGGATGGCCCCCAGGGCTGGGAAAAGTGGTCGAACGGCACGATGGAGCAGGAGGCCCTGACCGGCAACGCGTACTCCGGCCAGCGTGCGCTCTGGGGGCGGGTCAGCACCCCGGAGACCACCATGGTACACCTGGTCCAGGGGCTGGACTTCCCGGTGGCCGGGACCGTGCTGCGCTTCCGCTGCTTCGTGCCCGCCGAGGCAACGTTCGACTATTGCACCGTGAACCTGCGCACCCACGAGCACGGCGAACAGGCCAACCCGCAGTTCCAGGTCGCGCTCGGACTCGCCAAGGGACGCTGGGTCGCGATGGAGCTGCCCTTCCGCGAGTTCCTCGGCTATGCTGAGCGCGCCTTCGCCAGCTTCCACGTCCGCATGTTCGAGGTGGCGGTGACGGGCCCCGGCGAGATCTGGCTGGACGACATCGAAGTGCTGCAACATCCTAACGACGTGTATGATCCGACGCGCGTCCCGGGGGTCATCTGGGTCCCTGGCGAGGACGCGCGGGCGGCAGCGGAGGGCTCGCGGGCGAGCTTCCGCCGGGCCTTCGACCTGACTGCCGTGCCCCGTACGGCCTGGCTGCAGGTGGCGGGCGACGACGAGGCCATGGTCAGCGTCAACGGCGTCGAGCTGGGCAAGGCCGGCTGGAATGGGGAGGAGTTCGACGCGACCGACCTCCTGCGTCCCGGGCGGAATGTGGTTGCCGTCACGGTGCTGAACCACGGCAACGCGCCGAACCCAACCGGACTGGCGGCGGTGCTGGGCTGGGGCGACCTGGCCCCCGACGAGGGCGTCCTGGTCAGCGACGGCTCCTGGCGGTGCTCGCGCGAGAGCCCGGAGGGCTGGACCAGGCCGGAGTTCAGTGATGCCGGGTGGCAACTGGCCGCAGCCCAGGCCAAGGTCCCGGCGCCGCCTGCGGGCATCCTGGACCTGTACCCGTTGCGGCGTCCCCTGGACCACCGCGTCCCGGACCTCATGCTCGAGGCGGATGCACAGGGCGGCGCGCTGTGGGCCGTGCTGAAGCCGCGCCGGGAGGTGCCGACCGCGATGCCCTTCCGCGCGGTCCTGGCGGCCCTGGACGCCGACATGGGCTCGGCCGAGGTCGTTTCCGCCGATGGCCTGATGCCGTCAGGACGGTCCCCGCAGCGAGTGGAGCTGTTCCGGCTGGAGGGCCGCGGGGGGTCGCACCTGGTGACCCTGCGGTTCCCGTGGCTGGGCGCCACCCTTTCGAGGGTGGTGTGTCTGCCGGGGCCTCCGGGCCCACGGCTTGAGCGCAACACCCCCGCGCGAGGTGATGCGACCGGCTTCTTCCACACCCAGAAGCTCGGCGGTCGCTGGTGGCTCGTGGACCCGCAGGGCAGCCTGTTCTTCAGCACGGCCTGCAACGCGGTCATGCATGAGGCTTCCTACTCGCGCCACTACAGCCGCTGGGTTGCGGAGCGCTACGCCGGCGAGGAGGCGTGGCGGGAGTTCTCGCTGGAGCGCCTCCTGGCTTGGGGCTTCAACACCGACGACAGGGTCACGGCTGGGTCCGATGCCGCCAGGCGCCGGAACGTGCCCTACTTCGCCGGCTGGAACCTGCTCTGGGCCGGTCCCTGGCTGGCGGGGCCGAACGGGGAGTCGACCCAGTTCCCGGACGTCTTCGACCCGGAGTGGCGACAGGGGGCGGAGGCGCGCGTTGTGGAGGTAACCCGCAGGTTTCGCGACGATCCGTTGCTCATCGGCTACTGGACCGACAACGAGATCCAGATGCACGACCCCCTCTCGCCGTCGCAGGGGGTGATGGACCGGTTCTGGTCGCCGGGGTGCCAGGCCGAGTTCCTCC
>Ga0172371_10013087_pt1 | contig 10842 bp, 10 predicted proteins | sample Lak12m_FD_114543 | JGI IMG/M metagenome (GOLD analysis project Ga0172371, IMG submission 114543) | Freshwater microbial communities from Kabuno Bay, South-Kivu, Congo - kab_022012_12m | ecosystem: Environmental > Aquatic > Freshwater > Lake | place: Democratic Republic of the Congo: South-Kivu... | reverse complement strand
TTTTCTTTCCAATCTTTACCAAGAGCATTTTCAATCATCCTATGTGCCTCTTCTACCCATTCTGTAGGTGTATAGAATTCACCTTTCATCCTTCTATTTGTATCTTCAATTAATCTATCAGCAATTGAAGTCAATTTTTCAGCTTCAGAAGGTGCATAATTTGAATGATAATAATCAAAGAATGAACTAAACTGATGACTATCAACCGAAATTTCGCCAAATCCTTTTGTTACTAAAATATTATTCTTTTTAGGATGCAAATAATTTTCGTTAGGATTTGTTAAAGTGTTTATAAAAATTCCTACTAAATCATTTGCTGAATGTTTAGATTTATTTTTTAGAACTCTATTAGTGAAATAATTGAAAATTTTTCCTATGTTTAAAGGTGTTACTGATATTCGATATAAAGTTCCTTGACTTAGATGTTCAAGTTTTTCTGCTACTTGTGAAAAATTGAAATTATCATCTATTTCAAATACAAAAGGAGTGATGTTAGTATCATCAAACATTTTCTTGGTTAATAGTGGATTTATATAAGGAGCTTGACTGGGAGCAATTGACCAGTCTAAGGATTCATTTAGATAAGGCGTGATAATTGAGGAAGATGATACTATAACTTCATTAACATCAGCAATTAGAATTTGCTTTGGTAGAGGGGTTCCGGATTGTTCTAACTTTTTTAGATAATATAGACATTGAATAAGGACTTCAATAATTGCTGATTTTTTAGTAAAGTCTTTTGCGTATTTGAATTCCAAAAGAGCATAAATTCCATTAACTTTTAAAATTCCGTCACTACCAAATGGAGAAATAATTTCAGCAGTCTTGAAATGATCTGAAATAATTGAACGCCAAATGTTTTCTACATCTTTTTCATTGACTGCTGCTTTTAACTTTGTTTTGATTGACATTTTTTAGGAACCCTTTTTGTTTTATCTTTATTTCTTATATATAAATTTAATAAAAATAAAACATAAATCCAAATAAAAACTGATCAAATTTGTTCATCTTCTAAATTTGGATTATCAATTACTAACTTTTTCATTTTAACTGTTAATCATATTTCTATAACCTCTTAAAAATTTCTGGTTCTAGCTGTTTCTTGTATTTGATAATTATTATTTTTCCTAAATATGCTTGTTTTTTAGTTAACAAAGGTAAAGTAGCTAATTTCTTTCCTAACTGTGTATCTATTTTGTTAAATCCTTGCCCATCTATTATTTGAGCGCCATCACATAACATTGCTAACTGCTTCAAAGCTTGATGAATTATCAAGATTTGTTCATCTGTTAAAAGATCTGCTTCTAAAGTGATGTCTTTCTTGTTCAGTTCTTTAGTAGCAAATTCTTCTACTTTTTTCTTTGCTAAAGAAATAGCCATTTCAATTTCTTCATGATTTATAACCGATTCCTTATCTAAAGCCTTTTCAATTATTTCTTGTTTAGAAACTAATACACTTGCTAACTCTGCATCAATAGAATTATCCAAAACTAAATGTTGAATTAAGACACAATCCTTTTGCCCTATTCTATGACATCTATCTTCTGCTTGTGTAATGTTTCCTGGAACCCAATCTAATTCTGCAAATACTATATGACTTGCAGCTGTTAAAGTTAAACCTACACCAGCTGCTTTAATTGAACCGATAAATACTTTAATGTTTGGATCAGTTTGAAATTGAAGTACTGCTTTTTCTCTATCTGGTAAGCGTTGTTCTCCTGTTAATATTACTGATTCTTTTTCAAAGGCTTTATTAATAGCATTAATAACATCGTGATGATGTGCAAATATTACCACTTTATTTCCAGTTTCTAAGATGTCTTTAATGTGTTCGATAACATAAGGGATCTTAACTAAAGCTGTATCATGTCTTACTTTAGCCATTTCTGTAAATGAAACCATATTTTGTTGGTTTAGAGCTTCAATTGCATTAGCATAATCATTGGGATTATCAGAAGCTTTAGACATTTCTATTTCTGCTCTTAGCAATTCCATTTGGGTTTCATGTTTCAAACGAATAGTTATTTCATGATTTATAACATCTGTAAATTCTTCAGAAGGTAAAGTAATGACTTGTCTAATTTTAGCCGGCAATTCTTTTAATACATCCTTTTTAAGTCTTCGAATCATTAAGGACATTCTTAGTTTTTCTTGTAATTCGTCTAAATTTGAAGCCCCACTAAAGTCCCAGCCATATCCATTATTTTTAGCATCACAGTATTTTTTAGCAAATTCAAAGAAATTTTTCCATGTTTTAGGATCTGAAGAATGTAAGATCCCCCAAAGTTCAATAGGACGATTAAGAATAGGAGTACCAGTTAAATAAATTTTTCGTTTAGCATCTATAGGTTTAACTTTTTCTATATTCCCAGATTCTTTATTTGTTTCTTTTCCACCAAGAATACTTACTGTTCGCAAAGCTTTTGGATTTTTAAGATAATGACATTCATCTACTATTAACAAATCCCATCGTACTCCTTTCATATTTTCTCTAACTTTTCGAACTATATCATAATTGATAATTGATATATCTTCTTCTTTGTTAAAATCTTTAGAGGAAGAAATTGAAATAGACATTTTACGAACAAGCCATTTTTCAAGTTCTCTTTTCCAATTTAACTTTAAAGAAGCAGGGCAAATGATTAAGACTTTTTTAATAGAAGGATCAGAATTGATAAGCCCAATAGCTTGAATGGTTTTGCCAAGCCCCATTTCATCACCGATTAAAGTAGAAACTCTTTTAGAAGCAAAATATATTCCAGCTTTTTGAAATGGCATATATTCAAGATTGAAAGGACAAGGAATGTTATCAAAGGAAGGATCTAAAAGATTTGTAGCTCTTGATTCCTGAAGATTTTGAAGCTTTCTTAATCTATATTCGTCAAATTCTTTTTTAACAGAATCAGAAGCATATTCGTAAAGATTTAGAGCCTTTTCAATGTCTTCAGTATACCATTCTTTTTCGTAAGAATTCCACCAAAATCCTGCAGCTTTAGCAATATCTTTTTCAGCAAAAATACAATTTGCTATATATTTTATACCCTTTTTTTCTATTTTCATTTTTCTTAATTTTTTCTTTAAGTTTTCATTAGTTTTTTGCTGATTTTTTAATGAAAAACAGCAATTTTTGCTGATTTTTTATATAAAATATTCTATAAAGAAAAACTGATATATCCAAATTTTTATAAAACTCCTTTTCTTAGAAAATAGAAATTGAACGATTTGATTAACGGTAATATTTTTAAATCTCATTTTACATGCTTCATAAAAAATTTCATCATCAGAAGGCTCGGTTCTATTACCTATGTTAATTTTGTATGCTCTTAAATAATTGAACTTTTTAGATTTATGTTGTTTAAATCTATAAATTTGTAAAAGTGAATGTCCTTTCGGATCATTATTGAAAGGTTCAGCAATCGACAATGTAAAAGGTTTGAAGTGGAATTTCATTTTTCTTCTTAATTCTTCTAAATGAATTCTAAAAATTTGTTATATCCACATTCTTCACAATCATACCATTCAATTTTTAAACAGTATCGAAAATTTGTAAATTGTATAAAGGGATGTTTTAACAGCTGTGATCATATAGACATCTCTCTTTGGCAATATAGGCAAATAATTTTTTCACTTTGCAATAATTGTGTTTTGAACATGTTTTAATTCTTCTTTCATAGTTAATTCATTTCGTTTTACCATAAGCCAAGTAATAAGAGCCATAAGTTCTTTATCTCCACAAAGTTTTTTCTCGTTTTGATAAAGTGGACACCATTCATCATACATTTCAGCATATCCTTTAAATATGACTTTATAACCCATTTTTAATCTGGCTTTAACCATCTTGTATTGACGAATAAACCAATTATCATCTGTATGAACATTTTGATCATCCCTCCAGCTAACATGATATTCTAAAGCAATTTCTCGCCAGTCATCGTCGTTATAAGCATTTGCTACAATAAGGTGATATCGATCTTGGCAATTGCAAATAAAAGTTTCAGGTTTATTAATTTTCATTTTTTTCTCTTATAGTTAGTAAAATTTGATTTGTTTCGTTTAATTCTTTTTGATTTTTTAATAATTTATCTTTTTTTTGAACAATATCTAATGGGAGCTTTAGCTATGAAATTTTTATTTCTTATATATAAATTTAATAAAGAAAAAAGATAAATCCAAATTATTTTTAAATTATTCTTATCTGATCCAAATACAAAATGGGATTTTATAAGATTATAACAAATTCTCTTCCAGACGATTTAGATATAGGATGTTTTGCTTTTTTAATTGTAATAATTTCTTTAATTTCATATTTTTCTTTTATCATTTCTAATAGAATATCATCTACTATGAAAATACAAATTGTTTGTTTGTAATATTTATCAATAATTGTATAAAGAAAATTTGTTTTCCATTCTTCTTTACTTTGATAAAGTTTATCTTTATAATTTTCTTTATTAAAGTAAGGAAAGCAAGTAAACACTAAATCTGGTAATTTTTCTAAAGAAAAAGTCACAGCGGATTCATTATAAACTTCTATTTCGATTTCTTTATTTAGAATTTTTAATTCTTTAGATAAATCTATAAGTTCGTTATATGTTTCTTCATTTATTTCATTACATACATATTTACCTTTTCTTCCATTTAAAAAAGAAATAAATCCAAGCATTCTTCCGCCAAATCCAGCACATGGATCATATATAGTTGGATTATCAATGTTTTTAAGATATTTATCAAAAATAATTTTTGCTAATCTTGGAGGAAAAAATGATAAATTTAGTCTATAACCACTAAATCCTCGTATTAAATTATTGTAAGAAATATCAAAAGTTTCTTTAGTTTTATTTAACCCAAGCCTATACTTTATAACTTTTTTGAGAATATCATCATCTTGATAAGCATCAAAAATAGAAGAAACACTTCCCATAGATTTACCTTTCCAGTATGATAAAAATTTACTTTTGAGATATGCTGTTCCTTTACTATTTATTTTGCTATGAATTATTTCATCTAAAAAATCATATGTAAATTTACTTGTTTCTTTTAATTCATTTTCTAATTTAATATTTCGGTTTGGGAGGGTGAAATATGGGAAAAAAGTTCGAAAGAAATAGAATGTTAAAGGAACGAAATATGATTCAAATTTAATGTCTCCATGTTCTTCTCTATATTTTAACAGATAGTCTTTTGTTAAAATTATGGTATCAGGGTTAAAAGATTTATATGAATCATAAAATTTTTCTTCAAAATTTGTAATGAGATTTGGCAAATTGCTAGCAGAAAGATATTTAAGTTCATAGTTATTTGCTTTGGCTATTTTTCTTTTTATTTCATCATTAATCATACTACTTATCTGAACTAAGCTATAAGAATCATTTCTATTTTCTCCATGCCAAAAAGGACCATTTATTTCTATTAGTAAATTTTTATCAGGAAGATAAAAATCAAATTTTTTACCATCTATGGAAAATTGATGAATAAAGTTAATGTTAGAATTTTTTAGTAATGATTTAAATTCCAATTCAGGTTTAGTGTTTCTATTTATCTTTATTTCTTGTAAAAACTGTTTTCTTGTTTTTCCATTGTGATTATTTCGAAATGATATTTCTACTTTTTCTTGGGATATTTTTGACTTACCAGGATTATCTACATCAAGATTTCTCATCCATGTTTTTATAACTTTCTTTCTAATTTCTGGATTGTGTATGGGGCATTCATGTCCATACTTCTCTAAATTAGTTTCTTTAGTTTTATCTATTACCTCTTGTAACTGGTGAACGTTTCTTACCCCATATTTTTCCATATTATTATCTTTTCGTTTTTCTTTTATGTCCTTGTTTTGTATGGCATATTCGGTTCCAAATTTTTCTAAACAAGCTTTTTTACTTGTTTCTTTAAATTCATCTGTTTTGAAATATGTAGTTACACCATATTTTTTTATGACTGCTTCTTTTGTGGCTTTTAATCGTTTTGTTTTGTATTCTTCATTTTGTTTTTTTCCTTGTTTAGAACACCCACTTGAAAAGTAGTCACAATGATATGGATATTCTTTTGCCCTATCACTTAATTTAACAGTTCTGCCACATCCACATTTACATAGAGGTAATTGATTATTATATATATAAATTAATATATATGTATTTTTATCTATTTGGTGGGTATATAAAAGATGGCGATAAAAACTTTGTCTGTTGTTTGAAACATATTCACACATAAGACATGTAAATTTATCTTGTTCAATCTTTTCTTGATTCAATTTTTCCTCCCTGTTTTGTGTTTTAACTGTTTTCTTTCTTTGTTTCTTTAGCCCATTCCTTTAACCGTTTCTTAATGAAAATTTCGATAAACTGTGAAACGTTGATGGCTCGTAACTCTGCTTCCTCTCTAAATTCCTTAAGAATTTTACTGTCAATAGTTAAACAAATTGGAGATTTTGTTCTTACTTTTGATTTCATTTGGACTCTTTTCTTTTTTATATAAATATAAATAATTTTTAGGAAATTTCCAAATTTTTTAAAAGAGGGGAATTAATCGGCGAGAAATTGAAAAAAGATTTATATTTAGGCATATAAATATAAAAAGCCCCAAATAAATAAATATTTGGGGCTCTAAACAAATGATAAATATTAAGTTATGCTTAGCTAATGTTGAGGTTTTTAACAAATATTCTTCCGAAAAATTCTTTCTTAACCATCTTTGTTGCATATCTTGTCATAGCACCTTTGGTTAAGTTGTAATCGGTAGGATCAACTAATGTATCAGTAAAGGTTAAAGGAACGTACGGTGCATAAACATATCCAGTATCTAACCATTCCGAACCTTTTCTTAACACTAATATTAGATTTCTTGGAATATAAGGTGACTTAAATACTTTCCATTGAGAACCAGCAGTACCAATGTAATTTGCAACACCTGATATGTAATCTACAGGATTGCTTGTTGCACTTAATGCTGTTACAGGTGAACTGCCCAAGAAAGCTGCTTGTTCAAGAATTGTTGCAGTCTCTATTGAACATACTATATGGGTTGCTCCACCTAAATGTGTTCTCTTATGAATCATATTACTCATTTGTACAATCTTATCATACAAAGTTTGATACCATTCTTTTTGCGTTCCATACCAACTTGTACCAGCAATTGTTGCTCCAGTAAATGTATTAACATATTCACCAACTAATCTTGACCAGTAATAAGTTTGGTTTGCTTGATTAGATAATTCAGATAAGATATGTAAGTCAATTTCTTGACCAATAGCTTTAGCCAAAATATCCACTACTTCTTTTTCAAAATCAAGTCCATGATATGCCATTAAGTCTTGGGCAATTTCAGGTGTCCAAGTCGTTCTAATCTTTCTTGTTCCAGCTGCTACCATATCTCTTGTTATATCAATCATTACTTGAGGAATAGTTGTCACCCCTGCTAATCCTTGTTCAAAGTCTCCTCTTGAATATTCCGCAGCAGTTGTATTATCCATGGCTTTAACAAATTCTACATATGTCATATAGCTGTTTGCTGCTGAAATAGCACCTGAAATAATAAAAGTATAGTTACCAGTTGACGAATCATATTTGTTATAACGTCTTAGTTGGGCTTTAATACCTGAACCAGAAGTTAACAAAATTGATTCTACTTGATCAGGATCAGAATATACATTTGTTGCAGCTGCAGCATCTAATACTGTTTTAGAAATTGTTACTTTGTGATAAGAACCTTCTGCTACTGATGCAGATGTTACATCATCATATTCCACATCAGCCCAAGCTGCTGCTGCTGTAGTATATGCTACGTTTGAAGCAGATACATAATTTCTGGTATATGAATAATCAGTACCACCATAAAATCTTCCACCAGGACCACCAGTTGATTCATCTTCGTTATAAGTACCATAGAATGAATCTGATTGAGAATAAAGAGTATTTGGTGTATTAAAATTGGCAGGTTTGTTAGTACCATATTTCCAATCAAGATAGAAAATCCAAGATGTTGGTTGGCTCATTGCTTGTACTGATACTAATTCTTCTGCAAACAAGTTAGCAAATACCCTACGAACTAATGGGAATGCTATATTTGTCCATGCTTCATGATTTGTTGCGGTTTGTGTTGCGTTAACAGCAGTTGCTTCTGTTAAAAGTCTTGGTAAAAGATTTGATTCTCTTAAACCAGTTACTTGGTTATTTAATAGTTTGGCCATGTTAGATTTTCTCATTCCATTTAAACCTTCAAGTAAGCCTGTCTTTTCCCATCTTTTAATGACCAATCTATTTTTTTCGGCTTCTTGTTCCCAAGTTGTTTGACTTCTCATTATAATCTGCTGTAACATGTTTGCTTCATTTCTGTCGAACATTAATTTTCTCCGTTTGTTGTTTTTGTTTTTTACTTTTTAATTATTGTTATTTGATTCCTGCAAGTTGCTTCCAGTTACTTTTCATACTGGGTGTCATATCAACTTCTTCTGTTAATATCTGCTTTTCTTTTGTAACATCGCCAGATGCTTCCATAATCGCTTTCTTTAAAGGTGACATTTCATGCATCACTTTCATCATTTTTGAAGCACTTGACTGATGTCTGATTTGTTTAATTTCGTCAAGATGTTCTTTCTTGGTTGAAGGCTTTTGAATTCCTCTTAAAGACTCTTCTACAAGTTTGATTTCCCGGATATTCTTTGTTTCCGATAATTTCTTGACTACATTTTTCTTTTGATCTCTGGTTAAAGAAGTTGCTGAAAAAACTCTTTGAACTGCCATCAGCTGTTCATTTAAGAGAACAGATTTTCTGAGGTTTTCTTTGTAAATATTTATAGCAGAATTTAACATTTTATTTTCTTGTACTAATTTCTTATTTTGCTTAATAATTTTTTCAATTCGTTCATCTATTTTGTCAACTTTGTCTTCATCATCATATTCATATTCGTCATCGTCATCATCTTTAAATTCAATGTCTTCTATTGTTTGTGGGCGTAGTTCTAAATCCACTTTGTCTTCATCTTCGTCAATATCGATATTACAAATTTCATCTTCAAGATAGTTGTTTTCTAAATGTAATTCAAGATCATCGTTCTCTTCATCGTCATCAAGAATTGGATCAACTTCTAATTCCTTTAAAGGTCGTTTTCTATTCATTCTTTGCGATCTTTCTAAAGCGTCTATATCAACAACTACTTCTTTTTCTTCTTTTTGAATTTGATCACAAATACAAGGTTCTTTACCACATACTTCACAAATTTCTTCATCGAGATTGACAATTTCTTCTAGTTCAAGAGATTTATCATCATCAATTTCAATATCTTCATCTTCTATTTCTACTCCTTCTTTAAGAGCTTTAGAAAGTTCGTTGTAATCAAATTCAATTTCTTCATTGCCTTCATTTTTTATTTCAAGTCCTTTATCAAAGTGTTTTATTTGTACATTTGTTCCACCTGGGACTTTTAAAGGTTTAGATGTAGAAGATGTTTCAATTGGCATAGAAGAAGGCTCTGTTGAAAGAGGTTCTTCATCAATTGGCATATCATCCAAAAGATCGTTATCGTCTTCATCTTTTAAGGGTTCTTCTTTATCTGGTATTTCCAAATCATCTTCCTCTTCTTCTGTTACAAGTCTTTTGGCGAACTGTTCTTCTGTTTCATCTTCAGAAATATTATCAAGAAGCGAGTTGATTCTTGGTTTAAATACTTCAGTAAGATACTTTAAGGCATATCCCTCCATTGCTTCCCTAACTTTTTTAGTATCAGCAATTGCTTCATCGACAATATCGGGTTTTTGAGTTTCTTTTGGATTCATTTTCATTTCTCCGTTATGTTTTTATAAGTTTTTTATCTTCTACCTTTTATATAAATATAAAAAAAATTTAGAAATTTTTAAATTATTAATAAATATAAAGTTACTCTTTTTCAAGTAATTTTGCATATTTTAATCTAGTAATTGCTTTCATTTTTGCTTTTCTTCTTTTTTCTGAAGGTTTTTCATAGTATCTATTTTCTAATAGAGTTTTCATGACATTTCCTCTTTTCATTTTTTTCTTGAAAATAGCAAACGCTTTTTCAAAATTGTCATCTCTAACAATTACAGTTACATTTGATGTTACTTGTGACATGGTTACCTCAGGTTATATTTCTAAATTGATATTTACTAACTTTTGTCGTAAATCTTCTACTTGGTTTTCTACAGTATGTAAGTGATCCATAATTGAATCACAAAATTTCTGTATGTCTAATAATTCGTTTAATGCATCTTGTTTCTTATTTTCTTTAATTTTCTTTATGTCTTGATCTTTATCTGTAATTTTTAACTTTTGGAAATAATCTATTTCATCTTCAAGCCATTTGTCTACTGTTTTTAATTTTTCCCACATTTTATCGAAATGAGGATAAACTACAGACTTTTCTAAGAACTTAATAATTTCATCTTTAGAAGCTAATTCTTCTTTTAAGATAATTTGTAGTTCTTGTCTGATAAGTTCTTTTAGTAGGATGTTTTTATTTTTTTTCATTTTTTGCCTTTTTTACAAGTTTTTCTAACTCATCAATTTCTTTTTGTACATCTTTGATAAATTTTTCAACATCTTTAATATTATCTTTTCTTCCAGAATAATATTCATTACTAATTTTTAGAGTATATTCTCTAATAGAAACAAGAGATGCATTAATTTCATCTGTGTAATAATTTAGAGAAATAGCATTATCATCTGGATTTAGGCCATCTGCGCTTCTTGCAATGTTTGATACTTCTTCTCTAATCATTTTTTTAAGATCTTGTCTTGTGATTATTTTCTTCATATTTGTATGTTCCTTTTTAGTTTTGTTATATTTCTACTTCTTTTACTTAAACATTCTAACCACTTCTCTAACTACTT
>Ga0172371_10013086_pt1 | contig 10844 bp, 10 predicted proteins | sample Lak12m_FD_114543 | JGI IMG/M metagenome (GOLD analysis project Ga0172371, IMG submission 114543) | Freshwater microbial communities from Kabuno Bay, South-Kivu, Congo - kab_022012_12m | ecosystem: Environmental > Aquatic > Freshwater > Lake | place: Democratic Republic of the Congo: South-Kivu... | reverse complement strand
CAGGCCTGCGTGTTGTACGGCGCGGCGGAATTTAGCCGTGACACCGACCTTGTCGTTCTCGCGGATGCGCAGAATTTCCAGCTGTTGCTTTGCGCCATCTCGGACTTGCAGGCAGAGTGTATTGCCGTTCCACCTCCTCATCTAAGTTATCTGCAAAAAGGACATGCCCTGCATTTTCGCTGTCACCATCAGGATGTTGAAAATTTGCGTATTGACGTCATGTCCAAAATGCGTGGACTCGACGACTTCCACAAGCTGTGGAATCGACGCACAACAATAGAACTGCAGAATGGATTCGCCGTGGAACTGCTTTCCGTAGCAGATCTTGTTCGGGCAAAAAAAACACAGCGTGACAAGGATTGGCCCATGATCAGGCGGCTTATGGAAACCCATTATCTGCAAAACAGAAACGACCCCAATCCTGACCGCTTGACATTCTGGCTTCTTGAGATTCGCACCCCTTTATTGCTTATCGAACTTGTTCGTCAGTACCCCGCAGAAGCAATGGCACTGGTCACACAACGAACTTTGCTCTCTACAGCAATGCAGCAGGACGAAACGCTTCTTCTTCCTTTACTTATGAAAGAAGAGACAGAAGAGAGAGAACGAGATCGCCTGTATTGGGAGCCTCTGCGGCTCGAATTGGAATTTCTAAGACATAACGGACAAACTTGATTCGCAACCAGCACTCTCTTGACCAACCGCCAAACCGTCCGCTCTTTCTCTTCGGTGGTCGCAGCCGTGTTGAACCAGTCCTGCAACCCGGAACGGGGAACTGGAAGCTCCCCCACTATAGTGGCGGGAGCATCCTGCTCCCGCCTCCTGCTCACCCGATGTTGTCAAGGAAAGCCGGCAGATAAATCTTGAACGTTGCCCCCTTGCCCGCTCCCGGCTCGACCTCGATATATCCGCCATGTTCCCTGATTATGCGCAATGACGTCGCGAGCCCAACCCCCGTTCCATTCTTTTTCGTGGTAAAACCTTCTTTAAATATATGCTCCATATCCTTATCAGGTATTCCCGGGCCGTTATCCGAAATTGTAACCCTCACAAAAGCGCCCGGAGTAACCGATCCCCCGTCACCGGGACTCACGTTTAGTTCTTCCAACGTGACACTGATCACCCCGCCGTTTCCCCTCACCGCCTGCCTGGAATTAAGAAGCACATTCATCAAGACACGAAGGATGTCTGTTTCATTGCAATCCACATACAGATCATGTTCCGGGAATTGAACATCTACTGTTACGAAAGATCCCGCCTTGACCAGGCTGGACCCAGTACGAAGGAGGTTCTTCACGTCCACTCTATTCCTTGCCGGACCATTATTTCTGACTAACGACTTAAGCTGCTCAACGAGTCTAACGGAATAATTTGTCGCTTTCTTCATTTCGTTTATAGCTTCCTGCAACAAATCGCCCTTTCCGCTGGACAAGCTTTCCTCCATAATAGGAAGATGTTCGCTCGTTAAGAACAACGCATTACACAAGTCGTGCAAAACCCCCTCCATTACAATCCCAGGCACTTGTAAAGAATTACTACCCTGAATTACTGAACCTTTTTCTTGATCATCACCTTGCATCTTCTCCCCCACCAAACACCTTCCGACTTACTTTCCACGTTCATTCTCGGGTACCGTAAATTCAATGGTTATTGTTGAGTTCTGACCCTATTTACCCGCCCGGAAAGCTTGTCCTACAAGACAACTTGTCGCGAACCGGCGAAATGCAAAGACCGTCCCGTTCTCCTCCCTTTCCGCTCCTCTGTAGCCAGTCTCCGCGAGGCCGGTCTTCGCTTCATCTTCGGACAAATATTGCAAGATTTGGTAATATCAGGTCCATCTGCGTTAATCTGCGGATTGGTACAAACCACCCACCAAATCCGTTTTACTGATCATCGCTAACCAGCTTCACGACCTGAACAGGAAAAGGCGTCTGCCACTAAATCGCTAAAAACATACTTGTTATTCACAGTCCGACCCCACCTGCGTCACGCCGTTTTGCGGATCATCACTTTCCACTTTCATTCCAAGGCATCATAACCGCAATGTCGATTGTACAGGTCTGATACTGGAACCCTTGACTGCCATGCCCCTGCCCCCACAAACATACTTGTTATTCACAGCCTGACCCCGTAACGCCAGGGATGTGCGCAAAGACCTATCAGCCCCGAAGATGCCATTCGTGATCGGCGTGCTGGGAGTCGACGGTGAGAAAAATGTAAACTTCCGCAAGGCCATGGCTGCACCCGCTGCCATGCCCGAGTTCAAGGGCAATGTGCTTGCCGTGGATACCGCTCCCTTCTGGGATCCTGTCATCGAAGCCGCGCAGCCCAGGCAGGACGAGTATAATAACATAGTCGGAACGGCCCACACATTGAAAGCGGATGGGGCTCTCGATAAGGAACGCAAATGGGATAAATACTGGAAGCCAATTGGCAAGCCTCTGCCAGAGGAACGTATCTGGCGATACGCTACGGTTGATGCCACCGAGAAGAAGGACATTTTGGAAAAATATGACGACAGGCGATTCCGTGACATCACCCTGCCGGCCGGGATGGAGAATTGGTACATGCCCGACTTCGATGACAGCAAGTGGACATCCGGCAAGGCGCCCATCGGAAAGGGCGTTTGGGATCACAGCGGAATTAAATTGGACAGGTTTCCTTCAACATGGGGAAAGGGCGAATTCCTGCTGATGCGCACGACTTTTGAAGTAGAAAACCTCAACTTCGATTCGTATCGCATTGCTATTTTGGCCAGACAAGGATTCCATGTCTATTTGAACGGGGAAAAGATTCATACCTACATCTGGTGGCAGGACAGGCCGCAATACGGGTCCATCGTCCTCGAAGGCGACCAGATCAAGCATTTGAAGATAGGGAAGAACGTCTTGGCCGTCTATGCGAATGACCAATATGCCCCAGACGCCCCTGAACGATATGCAGCGATAGATGTCTGGATTGAAGGGATCACCAAGGCAGACCAGAAGAAACTCGACCTCGCCTTGGAGGAAGTCCTTTCGCCCAAAGACAGAGAGGCTCTCAAAGGCGCTTCCAATGGCGGGTACCATTATTTCGGAAGCGCGAAGATCTTCGCGCAGATGGGTAAGGCATTTGCAGAGGTCTTGCTGCCGTTGCAGCAATAGACCTGGCACAACACTGCTTATATTTGACGGTTTGGCCTTGTTCTTGTATTACAGTATACAATTCAAGACGCGGGGTGGAAACGTGGCGGACGGGCTTACGGAAATCTGCGTAACACTTTGCACAAAAGAACCATATATATCCATGAGGGCAGGTTATTGTGAGCAATAAGCATGATTTCGAGACTATTCTTGCGGAAACCCAGGCTAGGATACGGGCGTACATAGCAGGAATGGGCGTCTCGCTTGATACCGTGGATGATATTGCCCAGGAGGTATACTTGGCATTCCACGAGAATCTGGACAAGATGCCCGCCGATGTGGAACCGATCCGCTGGCTGAAGGGCATGGCCCGGAATCTGTGCATGAACCATTTCAGGAAATCAAAGCGTCAACAGGTTAAACATTTGGAAGCTGTTGCCGATGTGCTTGCCTGGGCGCAGGACGCAATGCCGTCAGAACCGTCACCAGCGCAGGAAAAAACTCTCAAAGAATGCATGGAGAAACTTGCGCCGAAACAGAAGAAGATTGTGAAACTGCGGTATGAGAAGGGTCTTAATTCCAGTGCGATTGCGGAAGTTACAGGATCTGCATCCGGGGCGGTGAGGATTGCGCTTATGCGAACGCTTAATGATTTGCGCGACTGCATGGAAGAGAACGCTGAGCCGGAGTTGATTGATGTGAGAAGGAATTGAAGAAGACAGAATTCAGAATGCAGGAGTCGGAAGTCAGATACAGAAAAGAATTAACCACGAAGGCAGAACAAGGGGGAACAAGTTAGAGAATAAGTCTTTGGCTTCCCTTGGGATTTCCTTCGGGCACTTGAGGCCGGGAGGCCGGGTGGTGAAATCTCTTTTCTTGGATTGCTAGTTATGGACCAGTTGGTTGCAAAATTTATTGATGACAGGGAAAGCCTGAGCGAAGAAGAGGCGCGAAGCCTCGCTGATCGCATGGCAAAAGATCCCGCCTTTGCCGCCGAAGTCATCAGGCTTCTTGAAATGGATAACCGGCTTTCCGTGACTCTCGGTGCCGACCGTCAGGATTTTGCGGCCCAGGTTCATCAGCGTATCCGTGATCTGAAGGAGGGAAAGCGGGTTGCGATTCCGGTAGAACACAAGACTTCAGGCGATGTGCATTTTCCATGGGGGCGATTCCTTCTGGCAATGGCGGCTTCCGTCCTGGTTCTGTTTGGCGCAAGTGTTGGAGTTTACTACCAGAAACATCCGGCGATTGCCGTGCTGACATCCGTGTCGGGCGATGTGTTTGTGACATCGGGCGCAAAGACGACGAAGGCCAGGCCGGGTGTGCGCCTTTTGACTGGTGCCAATGTGGTTGTGGATGGGAAAAACAGCACCGCGATTATTGTCTGGAAAGATGGCAGTTCCATGCGGCTGGATGGGAATTCCATGCTAACCATGCTTGTTGTTGATGAACAGAAACGATGTCTGCTTGCCCATGGAGATTTAAAGGCCGAAGTTTGGAAACAGCAGAAGGATAAGCCGCTTATCATCAGTGCTCCATATTCCCAGATCAAAGTGCTGGGAACAACGCTCCGCGTAACGTCCGGCTGGAAATCCACAGAATTGTCGGTAGTGGAGGGGAAGGTGAATGTAGAGCGTCTTTCAGACGGTAAAACTGTTGATGTGAAAACGAGGCATTCTGTGACAATGAATGCAGATGATTCTGCTGAGCTGGAGTTGCAGCGGTTTTACTGGGCTGACAGATTTTCGGGTAGTAAGGGCGGGGTGGGAAATGCGGCAGGAGTTTTGATTCAGCTGCATGACCGGGCCAGGTTTAAGGGGAAGTGAGGAGGGGAAATTGCCGAATGCCGAGTGCCGATTGATGATTTGAAGAGAGAAAGAGTAGGACGGAAGGAAGGCGGAGACCAAGCTAGGAGCTTGGCAAGCCTGAGACCTGAAGGGGAAGGGAAGAGAAGGTTGAAACCTGAAACCTGAAACCTGAGACCTGAAACGAAGAGAAGAAAGTTCTTGGATTTGGAGTGCGCTGGCTTGACAGCGCTTTCACAGGGCCCGGCTTGATGGGCCGCAATGGAAGACGGCGTGTCTAGCCACGTCGAAGAAAAGCGGCGTCGAGCCGCCGCAGTCCAAAAAGTCGGTTCTGAATTTAACGAAGGAAGCTAGAATGAAAAAACTAATATTGATTATAGCGGCTATGGTCGCGTTTGTCTTTGGCCAGACGGCTTTTGCGGCGAATGTGGCTGTCACAAATGTCACGCTGATTCCCTGTGTGGATTCCGGACAGGTGTTTGTGCAGTGTGATGTGAGCTGGGACGCCTCATGGCGGGCGTCGTGGACGGAATCAGGCACCTGGACCAACTGGGATGCCGCCTGGTTGTTTGTAAAATATCGCACTTCAAGTACGGGCGCATGGAATCACGCCTCCCTCAGCACGCATGCCGGCGAGTATACATCGCCTGCGGGCAGTGCGATCAGTGTCGGACTGAGCACAAACAGCGGCGGGACCAACTTCGGATGCGGGGTGTTTTTGTATCGGTCAAATGAGGGAAGCGGCTCATGGACGAACACCGGCGTAAAACTGCGCTGGCGTTATGCTGATGACGGTGTGGCCAACACCGCCAGGGTTGACGTCAGCGTGCACGCAATTGAAATGGTTTACGTGCCGCAGGGGAGTTTCTATGTTGGTGATGGAACGGCAGCGAATATAGCGGGGCAGTTTTGCAGTAATACGACAGGTACGGTGGCCTTCCAGATAACCAATGAGAATTACACCATTACGCTTGGTGGTGGCGCGGCTGGCAGTCTTGGCAACAACAATGCGTCCGGAATGTGGACTGCTGATGATTTCAACAATGCTACGCCAAATACGCTCCCTGCGGCATTTCCGAAGGGCTACAATGCGTTCTACTGCATGAAGTACGAGATCAGCGAGGGGCAGTGGGTTTCTTTCTTCAATATGCTGGCTGATAATACTCAGAAAACTAACAGAGACGTTACCAGCAATGTGAACGGAGGTAAGAATAATGATGGTGTGGTTTTTCGAAATACCGTGGCCTGGACAACGGGAGACGCAACCACAGCGGCGCCCGATCGAGCCTGTAACTATCTGAGTTGGGCGGACGGGGTGGCCTATGCCGACTGGGCTGGCTTGCGGCCGATGACAGAGATGGAATTCGAGAAGGCGTGTCGGGGGCCGCTGACGCCAGTGGCGAATGAATATGCCTGGGGCACTACGGTTATAACAGATATCACAGGGTTTTCTGGAACGGATGGTAGCGGGACTGAGACTGCATCACCAGCAAATGCAAACTGCAACTATAATAATAATGGTATTCTGGGCTCGGTCCGATGCGGGATCTATGCGACAAGTACATCGGGAAGAGAGGCGTCAGGCGCAACGTACTGGGGAGTCATGGAGATGAGCGGTAATCTCTGGGAGCGTTCAGCGACCGTGGGTAATACGACAGGCCGAGCGTTTGCCGGGTCATTAGGTGATGGCAAGTTAAATGCTACCGGTGATGCAAATGCAGACTACTGGCCCGGGACAAGCGCGTCCGGCGCCGGGTTCCGTGGTGGTAGTTGGCCCGATACGACGATCAACCTTCGGTCGTCTGGTCGTGGCGGCGCCACTGTCGCGGACAGTTCTCGGGTCAGCTATTCTGGCTTCCGCGCCGTTCGGCAAGCGCAGTAGAAAAGAATTGCCGACTGCCGATTGCCGAATGATGATTTGAAGGGCAGTGGGAAGTGACTGGGAGAGGTGGAGACGTGGAGACGGGGGGCGGAGTCTGGAATTAAGTTAATTTTTCCAGATCTAGCAGATCCTGAGGTCGGCCTGATGCTTTCTTTGCTTTTCGCAGGTTTTCTTTGCCAAGGATATTAATGGGGACTCCATCGTAAGTACTTTGTACTCTATCGGTCCATGCCGGGCCGAACTCTACGCCAGCTATGCCCATAAGGATGTCAATACGATTGGGCTCAATACCAACTTGGTAAACCATTTCCTTGTCGCAGAAATCATCGGCGGTGATTCCTTTCAATGGCGCGCCGAATCGAGCCAGGGCAGCGTAGACGCGCTTTGCATTTTCAGGAGTGGGATTAACCCAGATATCCAGGTCTTTGGTGTAACGCGGTTCAGAAAAATAGATTACCGCATGAGCGCCTGCTACAAGATATTCAACTTGTCCTTCGTTGAATATGCTGAACAGATCTTTGAAGTCTGGGTTCGCTGCCATTGAGTCCCTTGAAAAGGCGGCTTTCAGCCACCATATCCCATGCTGCTGCGAAACGTGCTTCCGCGCCTGCATCCTTCCAGAATGATTTGTCGAATGATCCGTCGTCTGCGTCTCGCCTGACCATGCGTTCTCTAATTATACGAGTATTCATAAAATTACTTTCATAATTTAGCACAAGACCGACGTTCTGAGAAGCCTAAATCACGGCAATTGCATAAGAAATGAAGAGAATTTTGAAGATGAGAGAAGGGGGCTGGAAATCTGCGTAACACTTTGCAGATACCGACCATATGTATGCATGAAGATAAGGGTTGGGTTGATTCTTTTTGTCATGTTTCTGTCGATCTCAGGGGATATTGTTTCCGCGCCTGCAGACCGGTTCAGGGGTACATCTTTCGATGGGTATGACAGCAGCCGTCTTATCCAGCTTTATGATCAGGCGCGATTCAAAGGTGCGAGCCGTGATGGATATGATGTTAATATAGGTTACAATCTGCCGGCCATGGGGATATGGAGGGGAGTTCTTTTTTGCTTTTAAGACAGGAGTTTTCGCAGAACGCGCGGATTGTTTACCCGATAATGACTCAAAAGAAAAGTTACAGGATGATTGAGAAATAATTAAATGAGAATATTGCTTATAGTTGTTGCGGTATTTGTGACTGCCCTTGCTGTTCTTGCCGCCCCGGATGACAGATTCAAGGGGGCGAGTTGTGACGGTTATGCAGACGCGTCAGTGACGAATTCCAAAATACCTCTCCCTGAGGGCTTCGTCATAACCATCAGATAATGATATTTACTGCTGATGGCTAATGTTTTGTTTTTTGCAGGATTAGTGATCTTCTGTGCACAGGCGAGCATCTTGCATTTCGATGCAGAATTGGATTTCGAAAAATGTGGGCAACCCACACCCATGCTTCGCTGGGAATCTTCGCAGGGCAAGCCGCTGGATCGCGTGAAGAAGAAAAGAACACGGGGCAACAGTGTGCCCCGCCCACAACAGGAAATATTTTCGCAGAAGCTCAAGCCTCTCCGTCGAAGGTGAGGGTGTTATGTTTACAGTCTTTCGGCCTTCACAGTCTTCGTTTCGCCGTTGACACGGACTGTAACTTTGCGCCTGTTGCTGGAGGCAACGCGGTAGGATGTGACCTTGCCGTCCTTCCATTCAATATCAACCTGGAAGTTGCCGCGTGCCCGCAGGCCTGTGACTTTCCCTGTGTTCCATGAAGTCGGCAGGGCCGGTAGGAGATCAAGCACGGGCTCGCCGTCTTTTGTTGTTTCCTGGCTCTGCAGAAGCATCTCGGGAACTGCCGCGCAACCTCCGAAATTGCCGTCAATCTGGAACGGTGCATGCAAACAGAAAAGGTTTGGCGCGCCGCGCTGTATAAGCATGGCCAGGAGTTTTTCGGCACGGTTGCCGTCATGCAGGCGTGCCCAGAAATTTGCCTTCCACGCCATTGACCAGCCCGTAGAGGCGTCACCGCGCCGTTCGAGCGAAAGGCGGGCGCCCTTGAAAAGCTCGGGGACCGAAGGATTGATCTCTGTGCCTGGATGAAGTCCCCAGAGGTGGGAAACGTGTCGGTGATGAACCTCTGTTTCTTCGAAATCTTCCATCCATTCCATTATTCGGCCATCGGCATTCACACGGGTGGGTGCAAGTTTTGCCCTTGTGGTATCGAGGGTTTTTGCGAAGTCCTTGTCAATACCGAGTATGCGTGCGGCTTCCGCAGTGTTCTTGAAAAGATCTCGTGTAATCTGCTGGTCAAAGGTCGCGCCAATGCAGACCGCTGTCCGTTGTTTCTTGCCGTCTTTATCAATATAAGCATAGCTGTTTTCAGGTGAGTTGGACGGCAGGACCACAAGTTCATGGGTCTTTGGATGTTCAACGAGCATGGCCTGCATGAACTCGGCGGCACCGCGCAGAATGGGATAGTATTCGCCAAGGAACTTTTTGTCCTGTGTAAATGCATAATGCATCCAGATATGCTGTGAAAGCCAGGCACCGCAGGTTGGTCCAATACAGGCTGGGAGGTAACTTGGGGCAGTATCGTACCATGGATTCTGAGTGTGGAATGCAAGCCATCCGGGTGCATTGAAATAGGCTTTGGCTGTCTTCTGGCCTTCCGGAACCACATTTCGTATGAACCTCAAGAGGGGCATGTGGCAGTCGGACAGGTTTGCTGTCTCTACAGGCCAGTAGTTCATCTGGAGGTTGATGTTGCTGTGGAAATCGCCGCGCCACGGTGTGCTGTATTCCTCGGCCCAGATTCCCTGAAGGTTTGTAGGCAGCTGCGAGTCGGGCCGTGAACCTGAAACAACGAGGTGACGGCCGAACTGAAAGTAGAGTGCGGCAAGAGAGGGATCAGGAGTAGATTCCTGTTTCTTCACGCGTTCGGGAGTGGGAAGCTTGGCATTAGGCCCTTCGGGGAGAACCAGCTTCACGCGTTCCATGTAGCTGCGGTGGTCAGCCACTGCTTCGTCACGTATTTTGTCGAAAGATTTCCCCATGGCGGTGTCAAAACGCTTGCGGGTGAGGGCGGCAGACTCTTTGTTGATCCAGTCGGTGCCGGCGGACACTATGAGCGTGACTTCATCGGCGCCCTCTATAACAAGTCCCTGGTCGGTTGCTGTAACCTTGCCGCCTTTTACGTTTGCCCCGAGAAGAGCCTGGTAACGCATTCCCTGGCCGCAGCCTCCGGGCTTGTTGAACTTAAGCTGCCCTTCAATCATGTGAATGTTGCTGTTGGCCTTGATTGTCGTGTCCTGTTTCCGTGACAGCGCCGCAGTGAATGAAAATGAAGCAGGCTTGTCTGCCTTCAGCCTGAGCGCGATAACCTCGTCCGGCTTGGAAACAACCAGTTCGCGGGTAAAGGTGATTCCGTCCTTCGTGTATTTTGTAGTGGCGACGCCGGTCATAAGGTTGAGGTCGCGGCGGTAGCCGGTTGGCAGGCTAGGAGAGTCATTTTTAACGGTTATGGTAAGGTCGCCGAGTGTCTGGTAACAGCCGAACTGGTTGACGTCACCCCAGCCGGCGATACCCGGAGCATAATGAAATCCCTTTGCGAGCGCGCCCCAGGCGGCGGAAGTGTCGCCTGCGAAGAGTTTCTCACGCACTTCCGGAAGGCACTTATAGCCATCGTAGTTGTTGCCATCGTATGGGCCGCCAGACCAGAGTGAAGATTCATTGAGCGCGATGCGTTCGCTGTTGACTCCGCCGAAATCCATTGCGCCAAGGCGGCCGTTCCCGAGGACGCATGACTCATGGAACGAATTACCCGGCTTATCGAACCAGACGCTCATGGGTTCATCGGGCGGTGATACCTCCCAGGCGTGGGCAATAGTGGCCTGAAATACGAGGGCAGCAATGAGACATGAAAGATAAAATCTGATCTGGTTCATAATTCCTCCTTTAAGCATTACTTTTGCGAAGCACTTTGGATTGCGCTGGCTTGACAGCGCTTTTCTTGAGTACCGAAAGCGGCGTCAAGTCGCCGCAT
>Ga0172371_10013084_pt1 | contig 10844 bp, 10 predicted proteins | sample Lak12m_FD_114543 | JGI IMG/M metagenome (GOLD analysis project Ga0172371, IMG submission 114543) | Freshwater microbial communities from Kabuno Bay, South-Kivu, Congo - kab_022012_12m | ecosystem: Environmental > Aquatic > Freshwater > Lake | place: Democratic Republic of the Congo: South-Kivu... | reverse complement strand
TCTCTTGTTGTACGTTTCCTCGCGGGGAGGTCAACATTGCCTTGACGAACGGCGAGTCGTCCCGCAACAAGGGTTTTCCCCTGATCATCGAACGCCTTGACGCCTCACCGAATCCTGCTGTGGAAGTACGGGAGACGCTGCCGGACGGCACGGAATTCAAGGCGGTTTGGTCTTACCTCCGACAAAGCGGTGTCGCGAAGTTGGTCACAGTCCATTTCTTTGACGAGGATTGGTGATGCGGATTCCAGGTCAACGGATAAAGCGCACTCGCTTGGTCCAAAGTTATCGATACGTGGTCGCGGTGGAAGTCGAGATGGTGGTGCCGGTCGATGATCCAAGCGAACCGTGCTACGATTCGGAGACGGTCAATTTGTTGCGCGAAATCAAAGAACGAGCGGACGCTGGTGACCTCGTGTGGTTGCAGCGACGTGGCAAAGTGTACGAGGCCGTCGAAGCGGCTTAATCGCTCCGAGGTCTGAGATCGCGAAAGAGACCCTTCCGAGGGGGCGACGACTGGCAAGCTCTTCCCATGAAAAAGTCGAAGCCGTTCTTCGCCAGGGTGCTGGATCAATTCGGCAAGTTCGAGAAACTCGACTCGCCGCGACGGATGGCTCCGAATCGGGTCGTGTTTTGGCCTACTGTGCGCAACGGGACTTGGAGATCCCGGTTGCACTGGACAAACACAGCAAGATCGCCGGGCTAACGTTTCTTCCACCAGCACCTGCTCTTTTTTCCTGGCAGGCGTGAGATTCTTGCCCGCCGCGGGACTAAAACTGATAAAGGGAACCATGCCGCAGCCCGAAACCCGTCCCAGTCTGATTGTGCGTCTCAAGGGGGAGCGAAACGAACTCGCCTGGACGGAGTTCGTGTCGGCCTACGAACCGTTTCTGCGACGGCTGATCGAGCGGCAGGGGGTGCCCGAGCGACACGTCCCCGACGCGATGCAGCAGGTGCTGGTCGCCGTCGCCCGGTCGGTGGACGGCTGGCAGGATGACGGCGATCCGGCGTCGTTTCGGCGGTGGTTGAACCGGGTGGCACGGAACGTGGTCTTGAAACTCATGGCCCGCGAGCGGCGGCAAATCGGCGGACAGGGCGGGACGGATTGGCTGGAGTCCCTGGCCGACGTTCCCGACGCCGGGGGCGAAGAGCGGGAAACGGAGTACGAATACGAACTGGTTGTGTGGGCTGCCGAGCAGGTGCGCGGCGAGTTCTTGGACTCGTCCTGGAAAGCGTTCTGGGCGACGCTGATCGAAGGCCGCTCGGTGGCGGAGGTGGCGGCCGAACTGGGGGTCTCGCCGGGCAGTGTCTACATGTCGCGGAGCCGGTTGATGGCCCGGATCCGCTCCAAAGTGCAGGAAGTCGTGGGGCGACCGGAAGAATCGAGTGAGGTGTGAAGATGGCAATTCCCAAGCTGGCGTGCGACCGCGAACGCCTGCGCCAGTCGCTGGACGACCGCCTGTCCGAGCAGCAGGAGGAAATCCTGCTGCAGCATCTGGCCGAATGCCCGGCTTGTCAGCACGAGCTGGAACGGCTGGCGGCGGAGCAGGCCGAGTGGTCCCGTGTGGCCGAAGTGCTGCGGCGGGAGGCGGCCGCTCGGATCTCCTCGGCCGGCGCGGCCGGAACGCGGGAGCCGGCCTGCGATTCGCCCGTCGATTTCGCGGTCGCCTTTCTGGAGCCCTCCAGTCTGCCGGGGGCTCTCGGGCGGCTGGGTGACGTCGACATCCTGGAAGTCATCGGCCACGGAGGAATGGGGATCGTCCTCAAAGGGTTTCAGCAGGAGCTTCATCGGCCGGTCGCCGTGAAGGTCCTGGCTCCGCATCTGGCGGCCAGCGGCGCCGCTCGCCAGCGTTTCGCCCGCGAGGCTCGCGCCACGGCGGTGGTCGTCCATCCCAACGTGATGCCCGTGTTGACGGTGCATTCGTCCGGCAAGCTGCCGTATCTGGTGATGCCCTACGTGCCCTGCGAGTCGCTCCAGCAACGGCTGGACCGCCAGGGCTGGCTGGAGACGCTGGACGTCGTGCGGATCGCCTGGCAAGTCGCGTGCGGCTTGGCCGCGGCCCACGCCCAGGGACTGGTCCACCGCGACATCAAGCCGGCCAACATGCTGTTGGAGAAGGGCGTCGACCGCGTGCTGCTGACCGATTTCGGCCTGGCTCGCGCCGTGGACGACGCCAGCCTGACGCGCACCGGCGTGATTGCCGGCACGCCGCAGTACATGTCGCCGGAGCAGGCGCGCGGCGAGGCCGTCGATCACCGCAGCGATCTGTTCAGCCTGGGCAGCGTGCTGTACGCCATGTGCACCGGCCGCGTGCCGTTTCGCGCGGAGACCAGCTACGGGATCCTCCGCCGCATCACCGACACGGAGCCGCGCCCGATCCGCGAAATCAACCCCGGCATCCCCGAGTGGCTCGTTACGATCGTCGCCAAGCTGCACGCCAAGGACCCCGCCGGGCGTTTCGCATCCGCCGACGAACTGGCCAAGCTGCTGGAACAGTGCCTGGCCCACGTCCAGCAACCGACAACCGTCCCCCTGCCGGAAGCCGTCGCCGCCATCGAGTTCGCCTCGGTGGAAGCGCGCCTGACGGCTACTGCGCCGCCGCTTTCTTCCTCCCGGTCCCGCCGGCCGCTTCTCGTCGGTTCAATCCTTGCCGGGCTGGCCATCTTGGCGGCAGTCGCGGGGATTGCGATTCGCACCCATCAAGACGACAGCGATGAACGCTCGAAGTCACCAGCGGAATCGGCCGTGTCAGCCGCACCAAGCACTTCCGAGAACGAAGCCCGGGGGCAATCAGCGCTGTCCGTTTGGCAAGATGGCGTGGTCGAGCAAATCCGGGGCCTGGATGAAGCCGTCGAGCAGTTAGACACGCGTGCTGCGTGGTTCTGGGACGACGATACGCCATCCGCTCCCACCAACAATCAGACAAATGCGATTCAATCTTCCAATCCGGAGGCCGCGAAATGAAACGCCTCATATCCATCGCCGTCCACACGCTCTTGGCGACGTGTCACGTCATCACCGCCTACGCGCAGGAAACGCCGCCGGTGGCCCTCGATCCGGCTGAGAAGCAAATTGGGCCGCCGGCCAGGCCGATGCCGCTCTCCAACGAGAGCAATCCATCCCAGCTCAAGGCACCGGGACAACCCTTGTTTCCCGGCGGCGACACCGGGCATCGTCCGCCGCTGCCAGCCGATGCAATCCGCTCGCCCCAGCATGTTTATGGGGGGAACTTCATCTTCGCCTTCTCCAAGGAGAAGCGAGACGTCATCTGGGGCTTCAGTAAGATCACCGGTAAGTGGACAACGCAGTCAATTGAACCCCCAGCGAAAGATCCACTTCAACCCATAGTTTCGGGGGATGTGGGAGTCCTCTGCGTTGAACAGAGGATCTACGCTTTTAGCGCTCAAGCGGGACGTTGGGAGGTCCAGTCGATCGAACCCCCTGCAAGAGAACCACTTCGACCGTCGATCTCGCCGGGCGTGATTGGCCTCCTTGTTGGACAGAAGATCTACGCGTTCAGTGGTCAAACGGCACGCTGGGATGTGCTGCTGGTGCCGGAGGGGCGGAAGCCGGTAATACAAGTGGACGACGACATGGTGTTCGTCCAGGACGGCGAAGCGGTCTACACCTTTTCCAACAGTACGGGACGCTGGACATCACCCGACGACCCAAAGTCGGTGGACGCGGCTTCGTCACGGCCCGCGACCGAGATACTAAAGATCTTTTCACTCGTACACCTGGACGCGAAGGCTGCCGCGGGCATTGTCTCCCAGTTGTTTGGCCGCGACTCGCTGGCCGTGGCCGTTGACGCGCGCGGCAACACGGTGATTGCACGGGGTGCTGAAGCGAAGCTGGCCGTGGTCGAGGCGCTGCTCCTGCGACTGGACGAGGAACCGACCGGAAATGCGGCCACGAGAACCCCATTCGCGGAGCCGAAATCCTCGACCGACGCGGAGTCGGCCTCGGCCCAGTATCGCGATCTGGAGAAACAAGCGGCACAAATGACAGCGGAGTACCAACAGCTCCGCGCAAAGTACGCGGATTCGCATCCCCAGGTGAAGGCATTGAAGGATCGTCTGCGGCAACAGGTGTCCGCTGCGTTCGAGGCTCGCCAGCAGTGGCAGAACGCCGAACTTGGCCGCCTCCGCGCTCGTCTGGCCGCCATCGAAGAATCCCTGTCCGCCCGCGAACGAATCAAAGACACGATCATCGACCGCCGCGTCGAGGAACTTCTCGATCCTGATTTGCAGTGGGAACCTCAAAGCAGCAAGCCAACAGCTGGCGACAGACTTCGTCCTGCCATGGGGCGAATTCGCCCTGACGATCGTTATTCCCGGATCTACAACGTCGGAGACCTTCTCGTCACTAACAGCAGATCAGAGGCCGATGTTTTGGCGCAGCAAGACACCCAAGATATCGTGGCGACGACCGCAGCCCTGGTCGTACTGGTCCGGAAAATCAAGGCTGACGTCCTTCCTGATACTTGGACGGACGCCGGCGGTTCGGCCACGATCGAGGGTTTCCCAACGAACTTGTCACTTGTGGTTAGCCATTCGGAAAATGGGCTTCAGGCCGTTGGCGACTATTTGAATGAATTGCGCAGACGACGGGGAAAGGTCCCCGAACCGACGCAATCACCGGAAACACGTCCGCAAGAGCCACGCACCTCGGAATCGCCACCGTCCGCGACAGTCCCAGAAACGGGTTCACGGCCGGACGCCGCTCTTGAAGAATCGCTCCAGCCATTCCAGGGGCGATGGCAATTCGAGTCAGTCTTCATGGATATACAGGCGCGCGAAAGCCGCGACTATCATGAGCTTCGGTTCGAAGGCCGGCAATTTGTCTTCTCTTACCTCGACGTACCCCCGATGTCCGGCGTGATCAAGAGCATTGACGCCACGGAGATTCCAGCGGCCATAGACATGGAATACTATCGCCCGGATCCGAGTGTACCCGAAACTGGGATGCGCAAGCTCGTAGTCCCGGCCATCTTCAAGTTTGAAGGAGACCGATTGACTATTGCCCGGCCCACTCAGGTCAACAGTCTATTCTGGCCAGAATGCGACACTACACTTCATGCCTTATTTGCCTTTCTACGAGACAGTGATTTCCTCGTCAGCCAGGACATGGCTCCGATCGGGCGTCGCTAGCGCCGCCTGGACAAGATTCGGCTCGCTGGCCGGACACACGGTGCTCGCCACACGAGGCAGACTGTGGTAAGCTGTGGCCATGACTGAACCGCAGAACGCAGAGTGTTCCGAGCGCGAAGACCGGCCGGGAAAGACCCGCACATGGTGGCACCCGCTGTTGGCGCGGCTCTTGGATTTCGAGTTGGCAACGGGCTACGCGGTGTGGGACGAGGTGCTGGTCGGCAAGTTGCCGCTGCGCGTCGATATCCTGCTGATTCGTCGCGAGGCAGGGCAACTGTCCGAGGCCGGCCGACGCGATCTGTCGGTGCTGGTGCCGCTCTTGAATCGCTTCACGCTGATTGAATTCAAGGGTCCCACCGATACGTTGGAACCGGGGGACTTGGCGCAATTGGCGGGCTGCGCCTTCCTGTGGCACAGCCAGCAGGCGGAGCGCGTCCCGCAGGAGGACATTTCGCTGATCGTCCTGGCGCCGAGTGTGAACGAAGCGGTCCGCACCGAATTGCGTTGCTTGGGCTGGCAGATCAGCGAGCGCGAGGCGGGCGTGCATCGCATCACCGGCGGTCCGTTCACGATGTGGCTGATTGAAACGGACGTGATGGCGGAACTTGGACAGCCGGTTTTCTCGCTGGTGAGCCGAGTTTTCCTGAAAGAGCACGAGCGTATAATAGAACAACTGACGCGAACGGGCCACGGAATGCTGCTGTGCTACACGCTGCAGCAGATTGAGCAGTTTCGCAGTTTGGGTGAGGAGTTTGCAATGCAGCACGCGGACACGGAATACCTGGGCGAATTGGAAGAGGAACTGCAGACGGCGGTCTTGGAGACGATTCCCGTCGAAAGGCGATTGCGGGGGCTGCCCGCAGAAGAACGATTGCGGGGGTTGCCCGCAGAAGAACGATTGCGGGGGCTGCCCGCAGAAGAACGATTGCGGGGGCTGTCGTCCGAAGAGGTGCTGCGGCGTTTCACGCCCACGGAAGTCCTGGGGCGATTCACGCCCGAGGAGCTTGCGGGCGGGCTGAGCGATGAGCAGGCCGAGCGGCTTCGAGAATTGCTCGCACAGAAGAAGGGCAAGTGACAGTCGGGCAACGATCGAAGCTACCGTCAATTGGCTATCCGCACATGCCGGTTTTCGACAGTGAGCGGCCTGTCGACGATCAGATCCTCATGGATTTCGATGGCCTCAAGGTCCTCACTGGCGCCGGTGCCGGCCGACGCATCGGCACACGTCACCACGGGCGGCAACCACAGCACGCCTCACAACAGTCATGGACGCAGCATCTCGTTGAGTCCTTTCCGGCCATCCACGTTCCGACCGTGGAAAAGCGGGCTGAACCCCGTCTCGCCATCACCGTCGTCGGATGTCAAGACCCTCTCGTCCGCCCTCTCGTCCGCCCTCTCGTCAGCACTCCGCAAAGATCTCGGTGCCGACCGGCGGCGGCGCGGGGAAGGCGGCGCCGCAGGCCTGGCACGATTCGCGGTCGCCGGCCACGCGGCGACCGCAAGCCGAGCAGGTCTCGCAGACCGGCCAGCGGCGGTGCAGGAGATAGCCGACCAGGCCGGGTAGGCCCAGCAGCAGCACGAACACGAACCACATCCACGCTCCCGGTTGAGCGTACCGCCGGTGGCAGCGAAAACACCATGCGGCCAAGGCGATCGCGGCCAGACTGACGACGGCAATCGGCCCAGCGAGCTGTCGGCAGGACACCGCGAGGCCCTCGGCATAGGAGGCCGCCGCACCGTTCCAGACCATCTCCAGCGGAGCCGCGACGAAGACCGCCAGCCCGAGCAGCGCCGGAATCGGGAGACTGACGACGGCCTCCCACTCGCCGGGTGAACCCCCGAAATCCGGCTGCTGCAGCGCGACATCCCGTTCGCGGATCACGCGGCCGTTCCGGTCAAGCCACGCCAGGTGCACGTCGCCGGTTCTCCGTGCCTGGGCACTTCTCGCCAGCAGGACCTCGTCGCCGATGACGTAGAGTTCGACGGTGGCACGTGCCCATTCGTTTGGCAACGCGTACTGCCGCAACTGGTTCGCTGCCGGGTCGCAGACCCACAGACGGTCCGCCGAACGCGCGGCGACCAGGCCGCGCTGCCGGAGCGAGGAGCGTCCCTCGGCGTCCTTGACAAAGGACTGATCGACGATCGCTGCCGACATCAGCCCGTGGTCCTCGAGCACGGTCCGCACGCGGCGCTCGCGGATGTCGACTTCTACGAGTTTGCCGTCGGTCACCAGGTAGCCTCGCCACAACGGGATGAACCCCGCTTGGCTGACGTTTGTCGGCAAGTTGCGCGGTTCCGTCGCGCCGAGATAGCCGAAGGTGCGACTAGCTTGGACCAGCCGTCCGTCGAGAGGAAAACGATCGGCACGCGGCAGCGGCGTCGCCGAGAACCCTTGCCGGCCGAGGTATCCGACGCGACGCTTGCTGACGCTGTCAAAGCCTTCGAGCCACGCGTGTCCCGGGCGGCATCCGTCGTGGATCAGGTACCAATACTGCGGCGGAATCTGGCCGTCGTTGACGCCGGTCATCCGGGCCGACCATTCGACCGGCCAACCGTAGCGTTCGAGCATCTCGGTGTCCGGCAATGCGGCTGGGTAAATCTGGGTCGCCGCTTCGACCGGCTCGCCGTCCAGCGTGCGGTAGGTGCGATACTGGTAGTCCCTGTTGCCGATCGTGGCGATTACCGGCACGCCGTCAGCGGTCACGAGCAGTTGCTCGTACGTCTGCTTCGGCGACTGCTGACGACGCTGCCAGCGACGAATCGCATCGTCGCAGAATCCCCAGACGAACACCCAGACCACCGCCGTCCCGAACGCCAGGACCAGGGCGAGCAGAAGGGAATTCACAAGGCCGTGCCGCTGGTGCATATCCGCCTCCCTCAACTGAAATCGCGCACGCGGACCACGTGCTGGATGCAACCCAGAAAGACGCCGTCCACGACGACCGTGATCAGCACCGGCAGCCACCACCAGGGAAGCGGCGCTTCCAACAGGAGGAACGTCGGCATGGCCCCGACGACCAGCGGCAGCAGCCGCGAGCCGAACCACCGCGCCGGCCGCAACCCGCACAGAAAGGCCGCTAGGTACAGCATCGTCATGCTCAACAGGATCCGCCACACGGGCCACGTCATCGACCATTCAAACGGGCTGGCGTGCGTGCCGGGCGTCGCCGCCCAGATGGCAAACAGCAGCACCGGCGGCACGGTGCACGCCGCATAGACTGCCAGGCCGGCGGCCAGCTTGACCCACACCAGCCGCCGCCGCGACACAGGCAGGTGAAACAGCAACAGGTAGGTGCCGTGCACCGTCTCGCCCAGCGTCTGGTGAAAGCCCAGCGCTACGGCCAGCAACGCGGCCACGGCGGCCACACCGATGCCAAAGTCGTCGGACACGAACGGAATCTGGCCGCCCGCCGTGCCGAACGAGCTAAACCCGTAACTCGCAGGCAGCGAATCGTCCCAGCCGATCTGATTGGCGACGACGAACAGCAGGATCGCCAGCCCGGCGGCTCCGATCCACAGGTTTTCGCGGGCTTCCTTAAACGCCAACGCTTTCCACATGTTCCGCTTCCCCTCCAAACACCGGCAGCGCCCGCCGCGGGCCCCGCGTATACTCGATAAAGGCGTCTTCCAGGTTCAGATCGAGCACCTCTTGCGACCGCGGCTGCAGCCGGTCGATCTGCTGCTGATGCTCGTCGTTCGGCTTGACCACGGTCAACTCCAACCGCGTGCCCACCGGCCGAGCGCCGATCAATCCCGGACAGGCGGGAAACTCCGGCGGCGTGCGGCCGAATTCGAGCACGATTTTCTTGACCGACTGTTTGAACTCGTCCGTCGGACAGTCCACGCGCAACACGCCGTCGACCAGCACGCCGATCCGGTCGGCCACACGTTCCACGTCCGACAGGATGTGCGAGCTGAACAGGATCGTGCGGCCGCGGCGCTGGATGATCTGGATCATCGACTCGAGGAAATCCCGCCGCACCACGGTGTCCAGCCCGATCGTCGGATCGTCCAGGATCAGCAGTTCCGGGTCCGGGGCGACCGCCAAGGCCAGCGCGACTTGGGCCCGCTGGCCGCGCGACAAGTGGCGGATGCGTTTCTTCTGCGGCAGCTCGAAATGGTCCAGGATCTGCTCGACCAACGCCCCGTTCCAGTGTGGGTAAAACGGGCGGGCAAACCGGACCGCCTGGCCGATGGTCATCCAGCGGTACAGCGGATGACCTTCGGCCAAGTACGCGATGCGGGCCCGTGTGGCCGGCGCCAGGGCGGCCGCGTCCTCGCCCAACAGGTCGATCCGGCCGCGATCGGGATGCACCAGGCCCAGCAGCATCTTGATCGTCGTCGACTTGCCCGCCCCGTTGCGGCCGAGCAATCCGTAGACGCTGCCGCACGGGATCCGCAGGTCCAACGTATCGACCACACGCTGCCGGCCGTAGTACTTGGTCAAGCGTTGGGTCACAATGGCGTCCGACATGGCCGTCCTCAATTCTCGCGCGAAGCTCCGTTCGCTTACTTCGAGTCCCGCTCCCACTGGAAACGCGTCATGCGTTCCGCGACCAGGACCGTGACTTCCTCGGCCGCAAAACCCAAATGCACCGCCTCGGTCAGCATCCCGTCCACGCTCCGCAGCAGCCGCTCCTGGCGGGCTCGCCTGGTCAGCTCCTGCCGCGGCCGGGCCACGAACACGCCCAGCCCGGGCCGCGTGCACAACACGCCTTCCCGCTCCAGCTCGGTATAGACCCGCGCGATCGTGTTCGGGTTGACGACCAACGTCCGGGAAAGCTCCCGCACCGACGGCAGCTTCTCGTCCGCGGCCAACCGCCCCGTCGCGATCGCCTCGCGAATCTGCTCGCTCAACTGCCGATAGATCGCCAGCCGGCTGGTCGGTTCAATTCTGAATTCCATGTCACTGTCCCATCTGTACTATCAAGGTTAGTACAGATAGCCAGACGCGTCAAGCGTGGCCAGGAAGAAAACCGACGCGTCAGCGAGGATCGTTCGTAGGCCTGTTCTCGCTGACGCTTCGGGTCACGATCGACTCGCGTGTGCAACCCGAGCTAGGCCTGCAACCCGGCGACGACGAGTTCCAGGAACCGCCGAGCCCGCGCCGCCAGTTCGTCGACGCCCTCCGGCGTCGCCGGCCGGGGGACCAGCGGGGCGAAGATGTTCTCGCAGCACAGGGGCAGCTTCAGGCCGCGAAAGGCGACGGGGTGCAGCAGCCGGTAGTGATCGATCTCGCCCAGCCCGGGTCCGCAGTCCTCGTCCTGGGGCCAGTTGCGATGGTCCTTGATGCAAAAGCTGCGGACCTCCTCGGCGCATTGGAGGATGTCGGGGATCGGGTCGACGTTCAGATAGTCCATCACGTTGCCGGCGTCGTAGTTCACCTGGATGTTCGGGTGTGCGACTTCGCGGACGATCTTGGCACACGCTTCGCCGGTGCCGGTCGAGCCGCCGTGCTGTTTGGCGACCAGCAGCACGCCGTGGTCCTGAGCGATCGGTCCGAGCTGCTTGAACCGCTCGATCCAGACCGGCGCGTTGCCGCCCTCGGTGTGGCCAAAGGTCAGGACCTGCGGGACGCCGGCCGCAGCCGCTTGCCGGATGCGCTGCGTCAGCACTTCCAATCCGCGCGGAGCCTCGGGGTAGATCATCGAGAACATCATCAGCGGCTCCAGCCCCAAGTCGCGGCAGCGGCGGCC
>Ga0172371_10013083_pt1 | contig 10845 bp, 12 predicted proteins | sample Lak12m_FD_114543 | JGI IMG/M metagenome (GOLD analysis project Ga0172371, IMG submission 114543) | Freshwater microbial communities from Kabuno Bay, South-Kivu, Congo - kab_022012_12m | ecosystem: Environmental > Aquatic > Freshwater > Lake | place: Democratic Republic of the Congo: South-Kivu... | reverse complement strand
TACAAAGAAATTATCGCATACGTTCGCGGCCGCGACATCTATAAAACTTTGAAAAACGAGTCGGGCGTGCACCGGGTCCAACGCATTCCGGCCACCGAAAAAAGCGGCCGGATCCACACTTCCACCGTCACGGTGGCGGTGATGCCCGAAGCCGAAACCGCCGAAATTGAGATCAGCCCCAAAGATATCCGCATTGACGTGTTCCGCTCGTCCGGACCGGGCGGGCAAAGCGTCAATATGACCGATTCAGCCGTCCGCATCACCCACTTGCCCTCGGGCATCGTGGTCTCCTGTCAAGACCAAAAATCCCAGCACAAGAACAAGGACAAGGCCATGAAAGTTTTAAGCGCCCGGCTGCTGGCCCTGGAAGAAGAAAAAAAGCAGAAGGAAAGGGAAGACCTGCGCTCTTCCCAAGTCGGCACCGGCGAACGTTCGGAAAAAATCCGCACCTATAATTTTCCCCAAAACCGCGTCACCGACCACCGGCTCAAAAAATCCTGGCACAACCTCGACAAAATCATGGAAGGCGAGCTGGGCGAAATTGTCGAGAGTTTTGAATAAAGAGTCTGAACATAAATTTCAGCAAATCGCTAAAGCTGCATCGTTGAGCGGTTTTTTTAATTTCGATTACCCGTACTGATGTATAGTTAAGAATTTTTTAATCACTTTTTAATCTTTGTTGTTGTATATTGTAGTTGACGCGGGGGCGACAAGTTGTGGGCCCGTGGATTGTCACCCACGAACCCGGGGATGCAAGCTCCCCCGCCTCCACGTCACCGTTTTTGTTAATTGTTTTTAAGATTTGACATGATTATTTGTATTTGCATTAATATTATCGGGTGACAATCCACAATTCCACACCGAATAGGGTGTCGCCAAGATCCGTTCAAAAGACGGATTTTTGGTTTTTTGTGGAGATTTTTATCTATTGAGTAACTGAGGACGAACAATCTTTTTTACAGCATCCTCAAAAGAGTTACTGATTTTTAGAGCATCTTTTCTTTGATAAGAATTGAAGAAAAGTTCTAGTTGCAATGGTTTGTCCCCATATCTATAAGCCATTTTTCTCTTTAGTTCTTCCAGGCTCTCGCATCCCTGGGCCATCCCAATCACACGGTTAATATGTTCGACTAACTTACGTACGCCATAATCTTCATTGAACCATTGGTGATAGTTTTTTCCTTTTTGCGGTTTCGGTTTATTCTTTTTGAGATATTCCGCAACATCTTTATCTAGATATCTGTATATGAGATCCATAACTAAATATCCCCAGTGACGCGGTCTATTTTTTGTAGGTTCGCCGCCCCAACGAGTCAAGCGAGCAAATTCTTTCCACAAATCATCAGGAAAAGTCTTTTCCCAACCCCTCATTTCCTCTGATAAATAAAGCTTGAGTTTAAATTGCAATGCATCTTCCGCTCTAGCATACTGATATCCAGTTGCCTCATCAACTAAAGCGATGATCCCTATTTTTGAACATGCCCTAATGACCATATTCGCCTTCTTGGCCGCTTCTATGTTCCGCTTATTGTGGAGTGAATCCTCTTCATAGGCTTTCGAGAAAGCGTGGCAAATATCCATAAAATATTCAACGTCGTAACCTTTTGCTACGGTACCCCTGTCCGTAACAAACATTATAGTACCTTTTGTGTCTTTTTTGGGTAGATATGGTTTTATATCCTTGGCATTGAATACTTCATCTGCATTCGCTTTTGGATTAAACTCAAGACTCCTTAGCATACCCATTGTGCTGAATACTCTCTTTTCGTTTCCCAGCACATAGCATGGCAAAGCCGAGTTACCTACAAGCAGCTCTCCGCTAAACTCCGCTTTTGGCAATATTTTCGACTTGAATATTTTTTTATTTTTCTTGATTACGGGGTGTTTTTTTCTCATTTGGATTAATTAAATTATTATTTATTGGACAGAATAATCATCTTTGAGGGCATACCGTATTTTTCTTATCATGAGCCACGCAGTTTTCTGGGTAATTCCCAGGTACTTGCATACTCTTAAGGAAGATATGCCACCTTCCAGTGAAGTAGCCAAATATACAACAAGGAGCCACTTTTGCAAGGATACTTTGCTTTCACTGAAAATAGTACCCGCCTTAACGGAAAATTGTTTTTTGCAACTGCCACACTTAAATAATTCTTTGATGTAATATTTGTAGGTTTTGCCTGATCCGCAGTACGGGCAAACTCTTCTTTCACCCCATCTGACTTTCTCAAGATAATCAATACACGCCTGCTCACTTGGATATTGGTCGTAAAAATTAATAAAATCTTTAAATTTACTCATGAAAAAAATTTCTCATCTAAAAATGGGTTTGTCAAGTATATAATTCTTTAATCGAAATTCCTTACTTTATTCTAGTTGGGAGCTAAATAATATTGCATGATTGTATTTATCTGCTACGCTAAAAATTAAAAGGAGGCTTAACATAAACGAGGAAGAGTCGGGCCAAAACCCGACTTCTTGCACGTTAAAAATATATACAGAAAAGATAAAAAAGAAAGGCAAGAGGTGATCCAGATGAAAAAAAGCACTCAAGAAAATGAAGTTATGTTTCGGATGGGTTGCCCGATCTGGTGGCATTTTCACGGTTTCAAAATGCATCTTGAGCGACTTGACCTCGACAAGAAGCTCATAGTCATCAGCAACGGTGATGTTGCAAGAATATCAATAACGAAAATCTCTGGAGTCTTCCAAGGCAACCACGGTTGGTGTGCCGAATGGGAAATAACCCAAAATAAGCTCTACAATGAAGGCGTAAAAGGAAAGATCAGGCTTACCGACGATGGCCTGAAAATCGCTTTTGGCTTGAGTCAACGATTGAATGAGCCCGGTAAGTTCTTATGTGAACGATTTGGCGCCGATGTTGCCGATCAAGGAAAATACATCAGATGGGAAGATTGTCTTAACATACCTGGTCCGGGAAACGGTCTTGACGGTGATCCGAACATTTCAATCTGTATCGACAAAGAAATGAAAAGCGCTGTTCAGCAGCTGCTTGAACAATCGGGAGGATAAAATGGACGGGCCAAAGGTGGGTGATATTGTCGAGAGTCTTGGTGGGCATTTCATAGGGGAAGTCGTCAGGATGTGGAAAGATGGCTGTATAATTGATTTCCAAGATCCCGACGATAACGATGATGGCTCTCCCAGCTTCGGAGAAGATTATGTGCGATTTAACGAAGTCAGGATAGTTACTGACCCAGCTTTAGCTGCGTACCTGAAAGCTGAAAGAGGCAAGGAGAAAAAGATTCAGGAACTTTGGGGATGTTGGTCTGAAGAGAGGGACAAAATCTGGGAAATTCGCTACAATGCTTTACAGCAAAGCTCCAATAAAGAAACCCTCGCCGGCCTGGACGAAGTGATCAAGCTTCTTCTGGCTTTGCACGAGGAGGATTCGCAAGGAGGATGAGATGAAATCTCAAACAGCAGAAGCGGCAGTAGATGATCGTCTAACGCCTATATGTTCCATCTTTGATTCGATATCAAAGGGATCAGTCATTTTGGTTGAGTTCGAAAATCTCTTGTCCTTGATCAGATTCGAAAGTTATCATGCCTATAAGAGAGGATCCGGATGGACCCGCATCAACAGGCATTATTCAGTTCCCTCGTGGAACCGCCAGCTTCCGAACGGACATGGAATCAAGGAAGTTGTTACTTCCTGCATCTACGGCACGCACCGCCTGGACTTCCGGCGAGACCCTGAATTCGAGGTATATCTCCCCCAATCATTTGACAAAGACATGTTTTTGGAGCCGGTTTACGTTTTGGAAGACGGGACGACATGCATAGAGGCCAAAAAGTTGCCCAAAGTATTCACCGACATCAATGTAATCCTAGGGAGATTGGAAGCGTTCATCAGGCCCGCATACCTCCATAACGTAGCCCTCTCCTTCATTGAAGGGAGACCGACAAGATACAAAGTTCCCCGATGGGGAAATCACTGGTTCCGAAGAATAAGTCTTTCCGACCTCCACAAAAGGTATGAGATGTCCACTCGGGGGATCAAACAAGGTCACTTTGTGTATGTCGGTTGCAAGGAAGAAGTGTATCTACTTTGTGTCGCAAGAGATCTTTGCGGCATGCCTTTCATGCAAGGCACTTACACAACCAGCACCAAACCGATCTTCTACTTCTCGAATAACTACCTGGATTTTATCTCCCGCCACGAAGCTGAAAAGCCTAAATTCAGAGGAGGTGAAAACGACCTTTGCAACGTAGCTGTTTACCGGACTTATGATATTCCCGAACTCGGTGGTAAACCGTTCATATTCCCCCAGATGGGTCGGGAGCAAAACTGTAAGAACACGATTTTTACCGGAGAGCCACAACTCATTACCGGTAATTTAGATGAAGCGTTAGCACACTTTCAAACCACCGACTTCGCGGAATTCTCTGATATCGTGGAAAAATACGCTGCTACAGCAGACTTTATTCATCCCTCGTTTGTAAGGAGATTCGAATATTTTATCTAATAAACCACAAACGAATTTTAAGGCCGGATCCTTCGTGGATGCCGGCCTTTTTTGTTTGATCTTATTGGGGACAGGAAAGAGAGTATTTTTTGAAAGAAACAACCTTATCCAAACGCGCTTTATCGTAAGTTTCGGACTCTAGCTTATCAGTTACGTAGCTTGAAACCGTAACCGTGGCTGGACCGCTCACGCATTCCACTGTTTTATCTTTAAAAATTTCTTTGCTGTTAACCCCGAGCAACTTTCTTGCTTCCTCCTGGTTTGAGAAACAAAACCAAGGTTCCCGCGTGTCCGGCTGGCCCGGACCCCAAAAATCCGATTCGCGGGGAATCAGGTAACCGGTCTTGTCGTCAGCGAAAAAACACAGAACCCCGCCCAACATGGTTTCGGGATTATACTCTGTGTATTTACCGGAAACGGTTACACTGCCAGCATAACTGGTGTAACGTTCTCCCTGGCTAATTTTTTTCAAGGTTGTTCTTGTTGTCGGGCTAGCTTTATTAATATTAGTGTTGTTCGAAACGGGACATTCTCCCCGAAAAAACTTCCATTCATCGCAAACCCTGTCCCGCGATACAATTAACCGGCTAGTTTGCCAAAATATAAACCAACCAGCTAAAAGCAGAAACAGTAGAATTACCCCGGCCGCAACTTTTGGATTTATTTTTTTGTTCATTTTTTAGTAGTCCAATCCTTTGACTTTTTTCGCCAGGTCGGCACCTTCCTGGGAAACCTGCTGGGAAGCGGTGGTAATGGCGTTGCCAGGAGTCACGCCCTTGTCGCGCACCGAGTTGATGGCATTTTGAAAAATCGTGGCGACGCGGGCATTGTTCACTTCCGGAAAACTGCTGGAAGACATCGCTTGGTCGGCGAAAACGCCCAGCCAGGGATCCTGTTTGTATTTGTCGATCAGGTCGAGGCGGGGAGATACCCGGTGGGTTTGGTCGGCGTAAGCCTCTGACTGGTCCTTGTCGCTCAGGTATTTGAGGAAATTCCAGCACTCGATGGCCTTCTGGTCGCTTCCCGCCGCCTGCTTGGAGACGGCCATGCCCCAATAGGAAGCGAAATTCACCGGTTTCGCATCCGCGCGGATCTGCGGCAGCGGGGCGATTCCCACGTTCAAATTGGGCGCTTTTTGCTGAATGGTCTGGATGCGGTGGGAATAGTTGATCATCATGCCAACCTGGTTGGCGATGAAAAGGTCCACCGAATTCCACATTTCTTTGTTCCAAGTGTAGGAAACCTGGGAACGGTTGGAAAAATTGGTGTAGAAAGCCAGGGCGGCTTCGCCGGGCGAAAAGTAGCTGCCGTCGCTTGAGGCAATGCGGTTGGTGAAAACCGCCTGCCAGTTTTCGTCCACGATGGGGCTGCCCATTTGCATCATCAGCACCGACAAAATGTCCGGCGCCCGGTCGACGTTGGTCCCGTAGCCGACGGCGGCGCCGGCCCTTTTGATGTTGCCGTACTGGTCAATGCTGGTCATTTTGGAAGCGTAGGACTCGAAACTGGCCCCTTGGGGCGTCAGCTGCTGCCAGGTCCAGTTTTTGGGAGGCGGCGCGAGACCGGCCATATTGAAAATGTCGCGGTTATAATAGACCGCCAGGTTGTCGATCCAAAGCGGAACGCCATAGATCCGCTGCACTCCGTCACTGTCCTTGCTCACCAAATCCTTCATCGCCACCGGAACGAAGGTTTCACCGTAGTCCCGCAAAGTCATGATTTTGGGTTGACCGGCCTTGTCCAGTTTATCATTCACTTCGTCCAGGGAAAGCAATTTGTCCTTTTGCGACGGCACCCAGGTGTTGTTGACCTGAAAAATGTCCGGACCGTTTCCCGCCGCCAATCCCTGCACCACTTCCCGCATGTAGTCCTGACATTCGGTTTCGTTGCAGGGAAACTTCCGGTAGGTGATGTTTTTTACGTTGCCGTGCGTCCGTTTGTAATCGGAAATGAATTTTTGGTAGACGTCTAAATCGTCCCAAGTGCCCCAAATGGTGATGCTGTCCACCACCGGAGTGGCGGCCGGCGCGCAGCCGCAGCCGGAGAGCAGCAATGTTGATGCAATCAAAAACATTCCTGACAGCACCAGCCTGGTGATTTTGTTTTTTTGCATATTTGTTTATAAAAACTTCAAATTACTTCCCACCGCTTTCCACCCCGACGATCACCGTGCGTTTAGTTTTTCCGTCGTACCCCTTGCGATTTTTCCGGGTGAAAGTGATAACGCCGGTTATCGCCGCGTAAAGCGTATCGTCTTTACCGACTTTCACGTTCTTACCGGCCCGGAATTTACTGCCGCGCTGGCGCACGATCACGTTGCCGGCGGAAACTTTTTCGCCGCCAAAAATTTTGACTCCTAATCTTTTGCTTAGGCTGTCTCGTCCTAAACGGGTCGATCCACCTGCTTTTCTGTGTGCCATCGTTAATTGATAATTAAACTGGTTTAGTCTGATTGTTACCAAATTAATACGGAAATTTAGAGAAAGCAAAAAACATAGTAGAATAAAATAAATTATTTCGTGAAATGCCCAACCAATCTTTTAGCCGGATCAACAAAGTGAACTCCCTTCTGCTCCACGAGCTCGACAAATTGCTCCAGCGGGAGAGAATTGAACAAAAGGGTTTCGCATCTGACATTGTGCTCGGTCTCACCAAAATCGAAACCAGTCGGGACTTGAAGCACGCCAAGGTGTATTTTACGGTTTTTCCGCTAAAATTCCGGGGGGATGCCAAAAAATTCCTGGCCGGCCGGGCCCGCGACTGGCAAAGGGGCCTGGGACAAAAAATTACGCTAAAATACATTCCAAGGCTCGAATTTTTCTTTGACGAGGGCCAGGCCAACGCCATGGAGGTAGAAAAAATCCTAAATGACCTTCGGAAGTAAACCAAAACAAATGTTCCGGCTTTTTAAATGCCAAACAAACTATTCCTGGGGCTTGCACATCGCCGACCACCACTTGCGGTGCGTGGAGGTGGACGGCGACCAAAACAATTGGCGGATTGTCCGCCTGGGAAAAATCGATCTACCCGAAGGCCTGGTCCAAAACGGCCTGATTCAAAACTCCCAAGTTTTTCAGGAGGCAGTTCGCGCTTTGTGCGCCAAAACCTTTCCCGCTCCCGGAAAATCACCCTACGTGCTTGTCAACCTAGCGGAAGAGCACGTTTTTTCCCGCGTAATCCAAACTCCCCCTTTGAGCCGCAAGGAAACCGACGAAGCTATCAAATGGGAAGCGGAGAGCAACATTCCCTTGCCGATCGAAAAAGTCTATCTTTCCTGGGAGCCGCTGCCGGCAAAGAACAACCCCCTCGCCCCGGCGGAATCAGTGAAAAAAAATTACGTTCTTCTCTCGGCGGTTTCCAAAGCTATTGTTGATTACTTGCTCAAGACTCTCCGGGAGGCAGGACTCAAACCGGTGGCGGTGGAGGCGGAATCGGGATCCCTGATGCGGGGATTGCACGAAACCCAGTCTTTCCCTTCCGCCGGAATTCCGATTTTAATCGTCAACTTGCGGGAGTACTTCACCAGTATAATCGCCTTTGATTCTCAAGTAGTCGTTTTGAGCACCACTTCCGACAATTGCAGCTCGAAATTCGACGCCGCCCTTATGGAGAGTTTCAAAATAAAAATCGAAGAGTGCGAGAAATTTCGCCACCAAATCGGCTGGAATCCCAACGATGAATTCGGGAAAAAGCTGATTGAAGCCACCGCCGCCGAATTTGCCAACCTGAAAAAAGATGTCAGCGGCGCCCTTTCCTTCTTCGAGAACAAATCCGGCAAAAAAATCGAGGGGGTGCTGCTGGCTGGAGAAAAAATGAGCAAATGGACCCTTTTCGATAAATTTTTGGAAAAAGAAATCGGTCTCCCCGTCAAATGGCAGTCCGGCTGGAATCCCAAAATCTGGCCGGCCAACTGTCCCTACGTGACCGACGAAAAAGAGGAATACAACATTGGAATCGGTCTGGCACTGCGCAAATTGGATCCCAAAACCGTCATTTCGCCCAATCTTCTGCCCCCGGAAGCCAAGGAAGAGCTGTGCTACCACGCGATTGGGGACACCGTTAAAAAAGTCGTTTTGGTTTTATCGGCCATCCTGGTGATTCTCTGGCTGGCCGGAGGCGCCCTGCTTTGGAAGTTCAAGAGTGAGGAAACCGCCATCACCCGGAATTTGGAGGGAAGCGTTGATTCCAAAAAACTGTATGATTTGGGGAAAATGAACGAACAGTTCAAAGAAATGCGCACCTTGAATTCCAAGGTGGAAAAATCAGGGGGGAAAGAGTATCGCTTCAGCGAGATGCTCGCTGAGCTTACTAAAATTACCCCTCCCGGAGTGGCGCTTACCGATTTCGAGACCAACCTCGTCCAACCGGGCTGGGTAAAAATCACCGGGGTCGCCCGCAGCCGGGACAATTTTTTGGCTTTCAAAAAAGGAGTGGACCAATCCCAATTCTACGAAAAAATCGATTCGCCTGCCGCCAACTACATATCACCGCAAAATTTTCAATTTGAGCTCAACGTCAAGCTCAAAAACTGGACCCCCGGCTGGGCCAAAGACCTCAAAAAAAGCCCGGTTAAGCAAGTCGATACCAACGACAACTCCGACCAATAACATTGTGCGCTGACCAGATAAATACAGCTATACAGGCCCATTGGGCGACGGTTAGCGAATAGTAAAGCGGGTCGGCGGCACGGGTGAAGTCGAGGAAAAAGCGGCCGAAGGAATAAAGCATTAGTGAAATAGGAAAAATATTTTTACCCAATTTTTTTCTGAATACGCTCAATATCACAATTATAATTAATATCATTATGGCCTCGTACCCAGCCGGTTCGTGGCGATTTGCGCCTTGGACGTAAATGCCCCATGGGAGAGAAGTGGGTTTACCCAAGTGGTCGTGAATCAAAAAACAGCCGATGCGGCCAAAAAATAGGCCGACCAGCCAAGCCGGGGTGAATAATTTCCCAATGTACAAATAGCTGACTTTGTTTTTCTTACTCCAAATATAACCCGCCAGAACCGCGCCCACCGCGCCGCCGAAGAAGGAAAACCCGCCTTCCCACGGGCGGAAAACGGCCAATGGGTCGGTCGAAAAGTAACTCCAGTATTCGAATGCCGCGGAAACGCGCGCGCCGATGAAAGCCGCGATAACCAATAAAATAGTCAGATTCCAGAATTGATTTTCCGAAATTTTATTTTGCTTGGCAAGCTGGCGCGAAGCCAGCCAGACGGCCGCCAGCACTCCGATGGCGACGGTCAAGCCCCAGGTGTATAAAAAAAACGGGCCGAGATAAAATCCTTGCATAATCAAAGTTCTCGTTCTAAAATAAATGATTAATTCAATTGAATTTAAATCTTAAAATATAAAATTTGAAAGATACCCTGCAAAAATTGTTTTATTTATTTGCGGGACTCATCGGTGGGGGAGTGGCCCTGTTCATCGCGGTAGTGCTTGAACTGGTCTTGAGCGTTTTGGGTAAGCCCACCCTCTCGTTAGCTAGAAATCCGCTTTTTTTGCTGGCTTTGCTGGTTCCCGCCGTGCTCGAAGAGTTCACCAAAACTGCCGTTGCCCAACGGCTTTACAGCCAATACGGCGACCTCTGGGCTATTATCGGCGTGGGGATCGGTTTCGGTTTAGCCGAGACCTACCTCGCTCAAAGCGCCATCACTTTGCAATTTTATTCCCTGCTGCTGCCGGTGGTTCATTTCATTTTTTTGGTCGGCGGCTACCTGATTGCCCGCAAGATTACCGGCGAAAAAAAATGGCTCTATCTCAATTGGCTGCTCACCGCCACTTTGTTGCACTGGGGGTATAATGTGTCCCAGGTGCTTTTTTTGCTCAAAACATAATTATTTGCTAGGACAAAATTGAATTCCATAATTTTCCAATAACCCATGAGTGATTTTTTAGAACTGCTGCTGGGGGGCGAAGGGCGGGCGCGGCTGATAAAATTTTTCATTCTGAATCCCGTCGCCAAAGCTTCCACTCAAGAGCTCAAAGAAAAGCTTCAGGTGGACCAGCGAAGAATCAAAAACGAACTGGATCTTTTGCTTCGCGCGGGGGTGGTGAAAAAGCGAAGGGCGATGAGCAAAAACATTTATTTTCTCAACCGCGAAAATCCCTTCTACCCCGAACTCAAAAAAATTGTTGCCAAATGCACCATTTTCCCCCAACTCAAGGCCCTTGACAAATTGAGCAAGCTCGGCCACGTCAAGCTGATCTTGGTGACCGGGGTGTTGGCCAATAATTTAAAGACTCGGGCGGACATTTTGGTGGTCGGCGACGGAGTCAACCGTTCCCAGTTGAGCGAAACCGTCCGGGAGCTGGAAGCCGAAATCGGCCGCGAGCTGCGTTTTATCAC
>Ga0172371_10013082_pt1 | contig 10845 bp, 10 predicted proteins | sample Lak12m_FD_114543 | JGI IMG/M metagenome (GOLD analysis project Ga0172371, IMG submission 114543) | Freshwater microbial communities from Kabuno Bay, South-Kivu, Congo - kab_022012_12m | ecosystem: Environmental > Aquatic > Freshwater > Lake | place: Democratic Republic of the Congo: South-Kivu... | reverse complement strand
TTTGTTTGATATTTGAACAGTGAGTCTAAAACGCGGAACGATCACCATGGAAGACCCCATCCTTGAATACCAAGTGCTTGACGCCATTCATGAAAACGGCGGACAAGTCACTCAGAGACACATCTCCGAAAAGGTCGGGCGAAGTGTCGCGTCGGTGAATTTTGCTCTCCGTCTATTGGTAGTCAAAGGATTGATCAAAATCTCCGGGGCTAGCCCGCGCAAATTGCACTACCACCTGACCCCTAGCGGGATCCTTCAAAAAACCGTTCTCGCGTACAACTTCTTGAAGCGACAAAGCGCCCTTTACGAGGAGGTCCGCAGGGATCTCCTGGAAAAGCTCGAGGGGTTGGCTGAAGAAGGCGTAAAAAGCGCCTCCGTCTATGGGTGGAACCCTTTTACGGAAGCGGGGATCCTTTACCTGATTTCTCAGGGGATCCAAGTGTTGGCGATTTACGCGGAAGATCCGAACGATGTGCCATACTGTAACAGGATTCCCGCGCTGAACATTGCTGATTTCAAGGCCGACTGCGATGTCCTGATAGTATTGGAACCGCTGCCGGAAGATCGAGAACAACAAATAAGATCGAGAATCATTGCTTGCGTTCCGATGGCTTGAGAGCCTTTGGATTTCCGTTCGAGATAATATCCTTCTCCTTTTGGTCAAAAAAACAGCAGTTATTATAGCTGCTTATCTTTTTTGTAAGGGCGCGAAGCGTGTTTACAATACCCCTCTCACAATAGGCCTGCCGTAGCCGAAACTCACCGGCAATTGTCCATTGAAACATCAGCGCATCTTGATTGCATGCTTGTAAGGTTGCAGTTGTCAATCCTCCCTTTCATTGCTGAAATATTTCGCCGATTTCCTAGCCTTGTGATGGCGACCGTGGCTTTGACTGTTGTGGCCGGCTTGGCAGAGTCTGCCTCGATTGTTTCACTGGCGCCGGTTGTCGACTTCCTGATCAACCCAGATCTAACTACGGCGAGTGCTGTGACTAAGAAAATGGCAGGAATAATGAGTTCCCTAGGACTTCCGATAACGCTCATAACAATGATGACGGTTTTCCTGGTCCTCACTGTGGCGAAAAGTATTCTCACTATTCTGATGCGTTATGCGATCCTACGCGCGGACTTTGCGATTGTCGGCTCATTGATGATTGAAACTTTCAGGGATTTTCTCACTGCACGCTGGTATTTTTTCAGTGTCACAGACCAGGGAAAACTGCTCAATACTCTTACACGACAGGTCGAGTACGCAGGCCACGCGGCTCGGACGTTGGGCCTTTTGTTCGCCTCCACAATACAGCTGATCGTGTTCCTTGGCCTGACGATATACATTTCGTGGCAGGTAACCGTCATATGCCTCGCCGCAGCCCTTGTGTTTGCCGGGCCGTTTGCATTGGCAGATAAGGTCAGTCGGAGGTTGGGCCAGAGACATGTTTCGACTTCCAACGACATGACCTCGGTTATTCACGAGAGTCTCGGGGCCGCCAAGTTGGTCCTGGGGTTCGGGAATTCGCGCAAAACGGTGCTTGCACTAGAAAATGCCTTCGACGCTTACAGTCAAGTTGCTGTGCGATCGATGACGCTTTCCGCCGCGGTACCCAACTTGTATCAACCGCTTGGTTTTGTAGTCGTTATGCTTGGGCTTTTCACTGCTCTCAAGCTGGCAATCCCCCTGTCTGAAACGGCAGTTCTGCTTTACGCTCTTTTGAGGGCCACCACTCCCATTGCGGAAATTGTCGCGGAAAAAAACAGTCTGAACAGTTTCTATCCGGGTTATGAGCAGGTGGTCCGAATCGCGAGTTCCGCGCGTGAAATGCGGCAGCCTTCAGGTACAAGGCGATTTGACTTTCTTGAGCAAGAGATCGCCATGGAGGGGCTCTATTTCACTTACCCGAGTCGAGGAGCGACTCTGGTAGATATTGCCACGACTATCCCCAGGGGCAAGATGATAGCTTTCGTGGGTGATTCGGGCGCAGGTAAGTCGACTCTCGTGGACATGATAATGGGATTTAATGAGCCGACAAAGGGGCGAATAACGATAGACGGCATGCCGTTGCGGGAGTTCCAGATTGATTCCTATAGAGGACGAATTGGGTACGTACCGCAGGACAGTACCCTGTTCAACAGGACCATCCGCGAGAACCTTCTATGGGCGAAAGAAAATGCTTCCGACGAAGAAATAGTGCATGCCTGTCGTCAGGCCAATGCGGAAAAGTTTATCGAAAAGCTGCCGCAGGGCTACGACACGGTAGTCGGCGATCGCGGCGTACGCCTCTCCGGCGGTCAGGCCCAGCGTGTTTCTCTTGCAAGGGCGATTATTCGGAAGCCCGAACTACTCATTTTGGATGAAGCCACCAGCTCTTTGGACAGTCAGTCTGAACGCTTGATACAGAAGGCCATAGAATCCATAGCAAAAGATACCACGGTGGTCGTGGTGGCTCATCGTTTGGCCACCATTGCGAATGCCGACTACATATATGTGATGGATCGGGGCCGAATCGTAGAAGAGGGTTCGTATCAAGATCTTGTGCAGCGGAAAGGTCACTTCAGCCGCATGGTGGACCTACAGAGATTGGAAGTAGCGAACTGAGGTTTGATCACGCTGGATCCGTATTCCAAGGGTTTCGCTCAAATGGCAAGAAATCAGCTTCGGAGGTGAGGCGAGCATGGTGTTAGGCGTCGTGCTGGCGCGAGGAGGCAGTAAGGGCGTGCATCGCAAAAATCTGGCGCCTCTACTCGGCAAGCCGATGGTGGCGTACACCATAGAACACGCGCTGCAATCGCGGAGAGTGACACGCCTAGTCCTCTCAACTGATGATAGCGAAATAGCAGCCGTGGGCGATTCGCTGGGCGTTCAGACCATTATGAGGCCGGAGGAAATGGCTACTGACACTGCGCCGATGGATTGGGCTTTGCGGCATACGGTGAAGGTTATCGAGACGGAATCGAGCAAGGTTGATTTCGTGGTAGCACTCTACGGTTGTGTCCCTGTCCGGAAAATCGGAATCATTGATAAGGTTGTTGAGAAACTTGAATCCTCAGGAGCGGACTCCGTAGAAACATATGCCCCCTACGGGACACCGCCACAGTGGTCGTTCGCCTTAGAGGGCGACAGGCCCATTCCCCTGGCCGGATGCCACAAGGCCGAATATAGGAGGCAAAACCTGATCCAGGCATACTATCCCGACGGGGCTGTCGTGGCGATGAAACGGGAAGTTCTTATGCGAACGGAAGGCATGCTGGCTGGGTCCGATGATTTCCTCGGCACTGACCGCCGCGCAGTGATTCAAGATCCCAACGACACTGTAAACATTGACGGGCCTTCTGACATTCTGTGGGCGGAATTCTTGCTCGCAAGGGAAAATGAGGCTAGAAAAGCCTTCAGAGTCAATTCATGAGAGTTTTGTTTATCCAGCCGCCGCACAATTTCGACGGTAAGTCGAGGAGGCCAGGGTTTTTCCCTGTCGGCCTCGGCCATCTGGCCTCAGTGCTGTTAGAAGAAGGGCATGAGGTAGAGGTTTTCGACATCTGGGCCCAGCAGTTGAGCCGAGACGAGGTGCTGCGGCGTATCCCGAGCTTGGATTACGATGTGGTCGGGATAACCGGGCTCTCGACCCAGTACAATTATGTGAAATGGCTCGCTGAAAACCTCAAGCAACACAACGACAAACCAATTGTGGCTGGAGGCCCGGTTGCGACGTTTTCTCCCGAACTGCTCTTGCAACACTCTCTTGTTGATTTCTGCGTGATCTCAGAGGGCGAGATAATCCTTCCAAATCTCTTACGAAACCTGCAAGAGCCCGCGCAGGTGAAAGGCATAGGTTTTAGGCAAAACGGAAAGATAGTGAGCACGCCCCCTGAGCAGTACGTCAAGGACCTGGATTCGCTTGGGTTTGCGCTCAGAGACCGGAAGATATTTGCCACGGACATCTACCTGAAAGAGGGTTACCTTGATGGGCATCCTGATATAAAAGCCATGAATGTAATGACAAACAGGGGATGCCCTTACTCCTGCGACTTTTGCTCAAAGACGTTCAAGCGAGTTCGTACCCGCTCTGTGGCGCATATTCGCAAAGAGATAGAGATGCTGAAAGAGGAGTTTGGCGTCGGCGCCATATTCTTCAACGATGAATTGCTCGTTCTAAACAAATCCCGAATTTACGAACTCTGCGAAGCGCTCAAACCGCTGAAGATACTGTGGCAGGGCCAGGCCAGGGTGAACACGGTTGATGAGGACGTGTTGCGGTGCATGAAGGACGCTGGATGCGTCGCGGTGGGACTGGGAATCGAGAGCGGTAGCCAACGCATACTTGACCGCATGAACAAGCAAACCACAGTAGCTCAGAATTTGACTGCACTGGAAGCCGCCAAGAAGGCGGGCTTGGAAGTAATCGTCCAGTGCATTTTTGGTTATCCTGGTGAGTGCGACGAAACCATCGCGGAGACTATAGATTTTTTCAAGAAAGCAGATCACTTGCATCAAGGGTTCTTCGTATTGACTCCTCTTCCCGGCACTTCGCTGTACGAATGGACCAGACAGCAAGAGATAATAGAGAATGAGGACAAGTATCTCTCAGGCCTGGAAGCCGGTTACAACACGGATCGCAAAGCTCTCGTCAATTTTACGGAATTCGACCTTGACGAATACTACGACAAGAAAAGGCGTTTGGAGGACAGAATCCTGTTTGACTATCTCTTGAGGCACCCCTTTGCTCGTGTAGTTGCGCGAGATAGTGAAAATAACCTCAAACCAGTGCTCCTTGCCCGCCAAGTGCTTCGATCAGCCTGGCAGCGCTGGACTGGCCTGCACAGAGCCGCTTGAGACGCTCCGGTGTAAATTAACGGTCCTTGAGGGACGCTCCTTGCAAACAGTATCCATAGGCCATAAACGAATCGGTCCACATGAACCGGTTTTCATAATTGCCGAAGCAGGTGTCAACCACAATGGTGATGTTGAGATGGCGCGGCAACTGGTGGATGTTGCGGCCGAGGCAGGCGCTGATGCAGTGAAGTTCCAGACCTTCAAGGCCGAACAAGTAGCGTCACCATCCGCGCCGAAAGCCGGCTACCAGCTTGGCGCCACGGGCGCGGGCGAATCCCAGCAAGAAATGCTCAGATCGTTGGAACTTAGCCCCAAAGATCATTACGTGCTCCGAGATCATTGCGAGAGAAAAGGACTTATCTTTCTTTCCACGCCCTTTGCTGAAGACAGCGCAGACTTCTTGGACGAACTTGGGGTCCCGGGATTTAAGATCGCTTCGGGGGAGATAACGAATTTCCCCTTCCTGCAACATGTCGCTCGAAAGGGTAAGCCGCTCATTCTATCCACCGGCATGAGTTGGCTCGGCGAAGTGGACGAGGCGGTGCGCACAATCCGCTCAGTGGGGACAAAGGAACTCATACTCTTACATTGCGTCTCCCGGTACCCGGCCGATCCCGCGGAAGCCAATCTGAGGGCAATCCGGACTATGGAGGGGGTTTTTCAAATACCGGTAGGTTTTTCCGACCATACTCTCGGGGCCGAAGTAGCCCTTGCGGCAGCTGCGATAGGCGCAAGAGTTCTGGAAAAGCACTTCACTCTTGATCGTGCGTTGCCCGGACCTGATCATCGGGCTTCGCTTGAACCACAGGAGTTGAAAGCTTTAGTCAGGGGCGTGCGCAAGGTCGAGCAGGCTTTGGGGCATGGTCGAAAGGAGCCTTCGGCCGGCGAACTTGAGACCGCGGCTGTGGCACGTCGGAGCCTCGTCGCTGCATGTGAAATCGAGCCTAACACAGTCCTGACGGAAAGCATGGTAGGGATCAAGCGTCCTGGAACAGGCATTTCCCCTTCCATGTTGCCTTACGTGATTGGGCGGACCGTTAAGACACGCCTAACGGCTGGAGCATTGATCACCTCTGAGGTGCTCGTGTGAGAGTCGTCGGCGTAGTCACTGTGGCACGTTCCGATTACGGAATATATTACCCGCTCCTGTCAGCGATCAAGAAAGACCCTGACTTGCGCCTTCACCTGATAGTTTCCGGAATGCACCTTTCTCCCGAGTTCGGCCTCACGGTTAAGGACATCGAAGCGGATGGCTTCCCTATCGGGGACAGAGTGGAGATGCTCCTTTCTTCAGACACTCCGGAAGGCATCGCCAAGTCAATGGGCCTGGCCGCCATAGGCTACGCGCAGTCATTCTCCCGATTCAGGCCCGACATCCTGGTTCTGTTGGGTGACCGGTTCGAGATGCACGCGGCCGCGGTTGCAGCGCTACCGTTCAAGATTCCGCTGGCGCACATACATGGTGGAGAATCAACAGAGGGCCTTATCGACGAGGCCATTCGGCATTCCATTACTAAATTTAGCCATTTACACTTCGCTTCCACACAGATTTACGGGGACAGGATTATGCGAATGGGGGAAGAACCCTGGAGGGTTGTCGTTTCAGGCGCCCCCAGTCTGGATTTTCTGCAAGGATTCAAAGCCTTGAGCCGGTCTGAGCTGGAAACACAACTCGGTCTCAAGTTCACCAAGCCGACCATATTGGTAACGTATCATCCAGTCACTTTGGAACATGAAGACACAGAGATACACATTAGAGAGCTTATCGCGGCTTTGGAGAAGTTTGACTGCACCGTTGTTTTTACCTACCCCAATGCAGACACCAGCGGACGCCAGGTAATTCAGAAAATTCAAGAAGTTGCGCTAAGCCATTCGGATTGGCTAGTCTTTGTGAACCTCGGCCAAAAGAACTACTTTAGCGTGATGAGCCAAGCAGACGCCATGGTCGGAAATTCTTCCTCAGGTATCATTGAGGCGGCCTCATTCAAGCTGCCGGTGGTAAATATTGGGAACCGACAACGGGGTCGTGTGCGAGGAAAAAACGTCATTGACGTGGCGCATGACCGGGCGGAGATCGTCACTGGAATAAAGAAGGCCCTTTCGCCGGAGTTTCGGTCTGAACTCCGGGATCTGGCCAATCCGTACGGCGCTGGCGGAGCAGCGACAAGGATAGTCCAGAAGCTCAAGGGCGTTTCACTCGATTTTTCTCTTATTTGCAAGCGATTTCACGACTACCAGGTACAATAATGAGAATCCTATTCGTTGGAGCCATCAAGTTCAGTCTGAGTTGTCTGAATGCCGTAATAAATGCGGGCGGCGACGTAATTGCTGTCCTCACACTTCCGGAGAACCGTGCCGGGTTCCATTCTGACTATGCAGAATTGGCACCCACAGCCAGTGAGCACGGCATACCATGTTTCCATCTTCAGAAGCCGATCAATTATCCGGAAAATGCTGCATTAATTCACTCACTTAGACCAGATGTCGTCTTCGTGTTTGGATGGTCCGAGCTTGTCTCAAAAGAAATTTTGAAAATCCCTCCTTTGGGTTGTATCGGAACGCACCCGGCCCTGCTTCCCAAAAACCGAGGACGCCACCCACTAATCTGGGCGCTGGTCGAGGGACTTGAGCAAAGCGGTCTTACTTTTCTTTACCTCGATGAGGGGCCGGACAGTGGCGATATTCTGTGGCAGAGTTCTTTTGACATCACACTGGAGGATGATGCCGCCTCGCTTTACGAAAAAATGAAATGTATGGCAGTTTCAGCGATCGGAGAATTTCTGCCACTGCTTGAGAAGGGAATTGCCCCTCGAAAAAGCCAAGATCATGCCCAGGCCACGTATTGGCGTAAGAGGACTGAGAGCGATGGCGAGATCCATTGGGATAAGCCCACGATGGCCGCTTATAATCTCATTCGAGCCTTGACAAGGCCTTACGTGGGCGCCCATACCTCGATTAGCGGCCGTAAGATGTTCATTTGGCGGAGTCGTCTTCCGGAACAAACCATGTTATCTAAGGGGCAAAGCTTGCTGCCTGGCGAGATTTTGCGTTGCGGGTCCGATGGCATAGACGTCAGAACCGGTGATGGCTATCTGACCCTGTTGGAGTATGAATTACCGCAAGATGCGTCACTCCGCGAGGGAGCCGTTTTAGGGAACTAACTGTGAAGATTCTAGCTATCTCCGCCCATCCCGACGATGAAACCTTGGGAATCGCGGGAACCTTACTCAAGCACAAAGAGGCGGGCGGGCTAGTGCACTGGATGATCGTTACTCAAGGGCATCGGCCTGCGTGGTCCGCGGAAGTCATCCAGCAAAAGGCAATAGAGGTGAATCAGGTAGCGCAAGCGTACGGAGTCCATAGTTTGACAAAATTTGGATTCCCTGCTGCCAGGTTAGATACCGTCCCATTGGCGGAAATCATTGGCAGGCTGCGAGATGCAGTGGCAGCCATCAAGCCGACCCAGGTGTACGTTGTCCACGGGGGAGATGTTCACTCTGACCATGATGTATTGTTCCGGGCTACAATGTCCGCTTTGCGACCGCAGGAAATGGAGCGCTTGGGGATTCGTCGGCTGCTTTGTTACGAAACGCTTTCTTCAACCGAGGCGGCAGCTCCCAATCGCGGGTCAATGTTTGTGCCGAATGTTTTTAACGACATCACGTCCCACCTCGGCCGGAAAATCGAAATCATGGGCCTCTACCAGAGCGAGAACCAAGCAGACCCTCTTCCTCGAGGGCCGGGGGCCATGAAGGCGTTAGCACGGTACAGAGGCGCAACCATCGGTGTGGAATATGCCGAGGCGTTGATGCTCGTGCGCGAGCTAATGTAGCATGAAAGCCAATTATCGGACGGCAATTTGGCCACGGATGAAGCGATTTCATGACATGCCGGCGCAGGTGTCCGCCTAGAATGGCTACTGACAGCCGAAAGTCGTCAGAAGACCAAACCGGCCTGTGTGTTATCATCGGAGGCGGCGGCCACGCAAAAGTCTTGATTGAAAGTCTTCAGGCGGCGCAGTACGCGGGTGGTTGCGTCATTATCGACAAAGATAAGTTATTGTGGGGCCGGCAGGTGCTGGGAGTTCCTGTTCTGGGTGACGACTCGCTCCTCCCGAAACTCTTGAAACAGGGCGCCCGATTCTTTGTTGTGGGTGTGGGAGGCACAGGGGATAACGAACCCCGCCGAAGGCTGTTCGACTCGGCTGTGGCCTGCGGTTTGGAGCCTGTGACCATTATCCATCCGAGTTCGATTCATTCACCGTGGGCCAAGGTCGGAATGGGGTGCCAGTTGCTGCCCGGCTCGATAGTCAACGCAGGAGCTGACGTTGGCACAAACGTTATAATAAATAGTGGATCCATCATCGAACACGACTGCCTGATCGCCGATCACGTTCACGTGGCCAGCGGCGCGGTACTAGCCAGCACAGTCCGAGTCGGCGCCGGCGCTCATATCGGGTGTGGAGCAGCCGTGAGGCAGGGTATCTCAATTGGTGAGGGCTGCATAGTGGGAGCCGGAGCGGTGGTGGTGAAGGACGTACCGAGTGGTTCCATGGTAATCGGAGTGCCCGCCAAACAAGTCAAGCACAACGGCTGTGTGCCGTGCAGCGGCAGCGGCAAGTCTCGGTTATGACGGCAGGTGGTCGGATTTCGCTACGTAGTGACCTTCTTCCCAGCCTGCCAGGCGCTCTATCCTGCGCTTTTGGATACTTCCACAGGAGGTGAGCCTAATGAAGGTGGTTCGCAACCATGACAAACTGTATCTACATGAGTCCCGAAAGTCTCAACCCAAAGAGTACTTCAAATTCATCGCCACGAAGGCGGCAAACCACTTGGCTAGTTATCAGCAGCCCTCTGTTCTTGACATTGGTTGTGCAACCGGTGATTTCCTGTTCTTCATGAAGTCTCTTTATAGCACGGCCCAATTCACCGGCTTAGACATCATGCCTGAGCTATTGTATAAGGCGCGGAACGAGGTGTCGGGTTGCACCTTTCTGGAAGGGAACATTTGTCAAAAAAGTTCTCTACCGAATAATACCTTCGATGCTGTGTTCATGAACGGGGTGCATTCAATATTTGATGACTTTTACCCGTGGCTTGATCATGTTTTGGAACTGACGAATACCGCACGCGGCAGAGCTTATATCTTTGGGATCTGGAACTCTGAAGATGTCGACGTATTGGTCAAGGCTCGATACTCGGGCGAGAGCATGGATTCTCCATGGCAAGCTGGTTGGAACTGCTTTTCTATGAAGAGTTGCCAAAAGTATCTTGCCAAGTTGCACGTCAAATCGGCTGTCTTTTATGATTTCAAAATTGAAATAGACATTCCTCGCAATACGGAAGATCCGCTCCGTAGTTGGACTTTTTTCTATAAAGACGGTACGAGGGGGATCATAAATGGCACAATGTTGTTACACGACTTCAAGCTTCTAGAAATAGTAGTGTGAGCAAAGCGCCTTCATAGCCTGCAACAGACCGGGGTGCTTCCATTTGCGTTGTTTCCGATCTCCGGTCAGTTGTTTTGGTTAGCCGCCTCCTATGAGATTCTCCCAATCCGTGCAGTGAGAGCACCCTCTCCTTGGTCAAAGGCCTCGAACCAATGTAATAGTGACTGGAATTCCGCAAGCCAGTCATTTTCCTGTAATTGGGCAAGAAGAATATCTGTCGCCTTGTGCGGACGATGTCACAACAAGGAGCTTTCCGCGATTGACGAACTACTTCGTCTCCAAACTTGACAAATATGCCGTCAAGACTTATCAAGCAGTCAGCGCTGACCCCAGCGACGGGGTGCTCTATTACATAATTGATGAGCTGGGGGACTCTCGCTGGGCGGAAAAGATTCGCACCAGTTTTTCGGTGAGGCGGCTGAAAACCTGCGAGCTGACGGAAGGAGTACCCGCGGCCACCGCGCTGGTTTATCGCTGGACGTGCCGGGTTTGCAAGAGTCTGATGTTTCAGTACATGCTACAAAAGTACTCGCCTCTTTTTCAAGTATCTCGGTCACGGCTTGAAGTCGCG
>Ga0172371_10013081_pt1 | contig 10845 bp, 19 predicted proteins | sample Lak12m_FD_114543 | JGI IMG/M metagenome (GOLD analysis project Ga0172371, IMG submission 114543) | Freshwater microbial communities from Kabuno Bay, South-Kivu, Congo - kab_022012_12m | ecosystem: Environmental > Aquatic > Freshwater > Lake | place: Democratic Republic of the Congo: South-Kivu... | reverse complement strand
TTCATCATCATAAGCGTCGTTATATAAGGTTATTCCATAATAACTTTCATCAGGTTGATGAATAGCAAAAACACCAGAATCAGCATTAGTAACATCCCCTGTTATTGTTCCACATTTTGTATTTAACGTTTCAATATAAGGAGTTCCAATTAAAGCAACTCTACCACTACTCGCACCAATAAGTAAATCATTATCTAAACGATAAATGTAAGCTGTGTTATCTGTTCCAAAATACATTCTGTTGCTTAATCCAGTGCCTGTCATTCTTATTCTATTAGCAAACAAATCTTCAGGAACATTAACCCCTAAAGTTTCTAAAATAACATCATCAATAGATAATCTTGTTGTGTTTGTTGGAGTAAAAACTAAATCAGCAGTGCTTAAAGCTACGAACTCTTGAGAGTGAGTTCCAGCTATGTTTTTAGTATCTAAAGTAACTCCACCAATAGATGGCGTAACGCTACCTGCTGTTCTTGCACTAATTGTATAAGTTAATTTATATCTTTGTCCGACAATTAAAGGAGTAATCATCCCAGCAGAAGTTTGACTTAACCCACCTACTCCATTTGAACTATGAGTTACAATATTACTTCCATAAGTCCAACCACTTGCTAAAGTCCAACCAGTAGCAGAACCAGTAAAAGCCCCATTAGTTATTTTAGTAACACCGTCGGGTTTTGTGCCAATTAAATCATCATTAACATACAAATCAGCTTCAGCATAAATATCATCGCCGAAAAGAACATCACCTATTCCTGTTTTAATAGCATAACTTGAATAAGTTGTATCTGTGGGTATATCATTAATAAGCAAACCTATTGCATTATCTATTGTAGAAGTTGGGACTTTTCCAATATGAATATTTAAAGCAGTAGCTTCCGAAATATAAGAAGTTCCTAATGCTTCAACTGCGGCATAAGCTCCAATACCATAATATAAAGCGGCATTATCAGTTGTGTAGGTATCAAAGAAAGCTCCGTAACCTGTAAAGGTTCCGTCGCCAACAACATCCATATCTGGTCCTCTTATAGCATTAACTCCGAAAATACCATAAACATCTCCAGCTCCACCTAAAGCATCAATTGGAACAGTATTAAAAAATGCAAGTCCAGAACCTGGTGGGTTAACATAAGGTTCTGAAGGACTGATAACATTAACCGCACCCATTACGGTATTACCATCTAAATCTACTGATGTTGAAAACTTATTTACAATATTATTCCCTACAATACCACTAAAATCATAATCAATAGGATCAGAAACAAAACCACCATCAGCTGTAATAATTCCTGTTGTGGTAAGTTTTTTAGCACCTAAATCAACATCAGTCGTTGCTCCTGTATAAGGGACTAATCCGCTTAAATCTATCGCTGCAATGCTATCATCAACATATTTTTTATTAACCAAATCATTATCTTTAACGGGAGTTAAATTTTTTATTCCTGCGTCGTGTGTCCCGCTGTGATTAGGGATAAATACTTCTGTTGCTATCGGTGTTAAATGTGGTTGAGAAAAAGATTTATTCAAATTATTTAAAAGTTTTTTTGTGTCGTTCATTATAACCCCTTTCTTTTTTCTTGAGAAATAAAACTTTTTTCTTCTGCTTCTAACTGCATTTTATGTCCTATCTGTGAGGTTGTTTCTGCAATTATTCCGTCGGTAATTGGATAATCTGTTTTAAGTTGAGCTTGCTTGATAGTATACGCCATAAAAGATATAGAAATAACAAGTATAAAAAACTTTCCTTAATTGATAGTATCAGAAATTACAAAAACGCTATAAGGATTTGGTCTATATGCGACACCCTCAGCCCATACTCTAACAGTCTTGCCGATACCCTCGTCATTGACAATAGCCGAAGTCATAGGCATAAACTCTTTATAGATAACTGATTTTTCTGGGACAAATACTGTAACGCTGTCAGTTGGACAGTTAGGGTCTACTACTATTTGCATACCTAAAAGTTCCATAACTTTTCCAGTTCCTACTTTCTCGCTTGAGAAGTTTGGAATAGATGAGCCCTTTGTCGAGATTAACCAAGACAAAAGCCATTTTTCCTCTGCGTTATTCATATAAACAACTGCGTTAGAAGTATCATATCCATAGTTCTTAATAGCGTTTCTTGCGTTGATTAAGTCGCCTATTGGGTCTGCTGTTGCCGGCACGTTCCAACCGTCAGCTGTTGCTGCGACTGTTTGTGCCCCTGCTGCTACTAAAACTGTGTAAATGTGGCTGTCTATTTTCTTATTGACTGCTCTTGCTGCGTCTTTAATCATATCGCCCCACACATCTGGATCTGCGTCCTTGATATCTTCTAAAGTTATCATAGGAGAAGAAGCAAAGAATTTCTTAACGTAAGCTGTTGCTCTTGTATAAGATGGCTCAATAACAACTGGTAATGCTTTACTTGTTGTTTCAATCATATCAGTAGTAACGCCTGTGGTTACTGGAGAAGTCAAGAAACCTGCTGTTTTAGAATAGTATCTTATTTCTCTGTTAGAAGTTGAAATTACTCTAACGTATCTCTTTAAAATTATGTCTGTGTCTGCAAAGCCCTCTACTAACTTTACAATATCAATTCCTCTTATTTCTGCTTGTCCTGCTGTGTCTGCCATTTTAAGCTAATTGAGCGGCGAAAGGATTTAATTGGAATAAAAATGTTTCTCCGTCGGTTGCTGTTTCTAATGCTCTACCAACAATATGTTCCGAGTTAACGTCTGCAACTACCAACTCATTTGCTGCGCCTGTTGCTGTGTCTGAAATTATAGCCATTCCTGCTGTAACTCCTGCAGCACCTGCGTAACCTTTGAAAATTCCTGTTGTATAAACACCGATTTTAACCTTTCCATCGCTTGCAATCTTTTCCTCTGCTGCAATTCCTACAATAGCGTCAGTATCTCCTGCGGTAAGTGAAACAGTAAAAGGGTCTGCGATTTTAAGAAGTGCTCCTTTTTCTATGCCTGTGCCGTCTGCACAAGTAAAAGGAATTGGTGCGCTTGTTTCAAAAACTAATGTTGTCTCTAATGCCATACAAAATCAATAGAAAGCTACTATTTAAATCTTTCGTTTAATCGAATAACTATTTTTTTATAGATTTCAAATATCTTAAACCGTCTCTTTGTAGTTCAAGAGTGAGTTCCGTCTGCAAAATTGTTTCTTCTGTTGCTTTTATCGTCTTTTCGATTAGTTCTTCTCGAGGATTTTCAGCAACTTTTAAACCGAGTTTTTCGTCTTTTATCATCGTGCTTTTATTTCTCCTTTCAATACTTTTTCTGCATACTCTTTTGGGGTGTCTACTTTTGGCGGTTGTGGTGGTATAGGTTGTCCTGCTGAACTTCCTAACATTTTCTCAGCTTGTAGTTTTTGCTCTTGTCTTAGAATTTCTTCTCGTCTGTCGTTTTCTGCCTTTATCTCGTCCCTTAGTTTCCTAGCTTCGTCAACAATTGATAAATTTTCTGTTTTGTTTTCTTCCATAGTTTCCTAAGAAAAGCTAAGTATTTAAATCTTTTCATCTTATAAAAGTAAAGAGTTTAGATGTATATTCTCCTTTTTCTCCGTCCCAATATTCTTTAAATTTTGTAGCCATAACAATAAGAGACGCTATAATTGCGAAAATTATTCCTTTCCCGGTTATTTCTCCGTTGCTAAGACTTCCTAATAAAACTAAAAATCCGGCTAGTCCTGCATTTATTAAATTATAAATTATTTCTTTTTTCTGTTCGTGTGTTATTAAACCTTTTTTCTTTTTCATTCTTCTTCTTCTTCTTCCTCTATGTTTGTATTTACATATTTTATATTTTGAGGGTTAGGCTGTGAATAAGCTAGCATAAATTCATTTGTATATATTGTTTCTAAATCTCTAATGTAGTCATTAACCTGCACTAACTCATCTGACCCTTCGCTTAAAAACCTGTCTAGGTTTGTATCTGTATCTCTTTTTAAATTTGTTTGGGCTGCGTATAAAGCTACTTTGTCTTCATTCCAACGTTTTAAAGCTACGTCGTGAGAAATTAAACCTGCATTTAGAGCGTCTATTGTTTGACCAAAATTAGTATTTGCTGTTTTTGCTACCTTTGCCGCTTGTTTAACATCTCCTCTTTTAGACGCACGTATTTTTACATAATAAGTCCCTATTCCTGCTACTGCTCCTGCTACTGTCCCTATTGCTGTTCCTACTCCGGGTGATACCGCCGTTCCTAAAATACTTCCTGCCTTTGCCCCTGCTAAAATTCCCGCGCCTACTCCTGCTGTTGTCCCTGCCCCTATTGCTGTTCCCTGCTCTAATAGTGTATTTTTTGGAACTGCATTTAAAATATCTTGTTCTGTAATTTGTGGCGGTTGATTAAAATTTGGGACTTCGTTTAAAACTTTATTTAGCTGTGCTTGTTGTGCGTCCATTTGTTCTTGATTAACTATTGCGGGAGTTACGTTTTGCCCTGTTACAGTTTTCCCCCCTTTTCCACCTATCATTTTATTATTAACAGCATTTCTCCAACTTTCCTCGTTTGAAAAGTCACTTCTTACTAGTGGTTTATTTACGTCGTATACGTCCCCCTGTGGTGTTCTTCTTATTAGGGGTTGTTTTCCCGGTGCTGCTGTCCCGCTATTTACTACCGGAGTATCTTTTATATCTGAAACGGGAAGATTTTTGTTCTTTTCTCCTGCTATAATTTCTTTAAATACGTCTGTTGCTTTTTTTGGTTTTTTTAAATTGATAGCCATTATTCTCTTTGCATAGTAGCACTGACATCGTTAGGCTGTATGCTTGTATCTCCTGTTGATTTATTTATATTATCTGCTACCATTCCACCTAGACTTGGTGGTCTGTTGAAAGTAACTTTTATTTGTTGTTGGTTCCATAATTCTAGTTCCATATCTCTTTGTTCTTTAGCGTAAATTGTTTCAAAAATAACGTGTCCCATTTTTCCGCCTACTTCGCTTGTTCCGTCGCTAGATACTATGCTTCTGGGAACTCCGAACGTTTGATAGAAAAAGTTTTCTAAATAAGCTATCCAACTTTGTCTATCTACTATATTTTTTGTTGGGAATTCTCTTATCTCAACCGTGCCTTCGGGTAGTCCTACCATTTCCCCATTTTTAACAGCTTGTTCTATTTGTCTGTTTGCGTATGCTATCTTTCCTGTATTGTCTGTTTTATAGTAAGCTATACCTAGTGCCTTACCCCTATTCTGTATCATTCTACCGTCTACTAGGGCTTCATTTCTAGCGTCTATAATCCACTTACAGGCATCTATTTGACTTGTTCCGTGTATGCTATCCCCTACCCTTTTATTTGAGGAGTGTAACATATTTTCTTTTTCTATTTTCTTCCATTCTGTCCCGTTCCAGGTTTCATAGTGTATTATTCTTCCGTCTTTATACGCTATTCTAACTCTCTCCGGGCTTATAGGAATTATATTTATTATTTTGTTTTCTTTTCTTTTAACTTCGCAAAAAGCGTCCCCTACAATTAACTTTATTACTTCTTGGTTCCAAACTATGCCATCAAAACTATCTTTGCCCATTCCTGTAACGTGGTCTAGTTCTACCTGTGTCATCATATTTTCTGTTATATATCCTTTCCCAAAAGACCAAGTTGCTAGTGCGTTAGCTGCTGAAAATATCTCAGGTATTTGAAAATAATAACCTAAATTTTGAGGGGCTTTAGAGAAATAGTAATAAGTTATTTCTTTGTTGCCTGTTGAAGCGTCTAGGTTTTGTGCTGCAACTATGAAATCTGGGACTACTCCGGTTAAATTCGTTGTTGTTGCACTGCTTGGGTTTAGTTCTGCCATTTAATCTCCTATTGCGAAAGGTATATATAATTTTAATTGAGTGGTTACGTTTGGATATAAACTTGGGTATGCTTGCCCTGTATCCATATTTGTTGGGGAATGAGTAAAGCCCATAGCCGATCCGCCGCCGGTTTTATAAAAAATAACATTTAGCCTTAATGTATCCCCTTTTTTGAAATGCGTTTGAGTTAAGGGTATAGCCATCAAACAAAACTGTCCCCCGCCCTCGCCTGCCCCCATAGTGAAAGTTTCACTTTGAATTACTGAACTGCAATTACTTTCCACTCCCCCGCTTACTTTTTGTATTTGAACGGTAATGTATCCCGTCATTCCGCTATAACCACAAATACCCCCAAAATAATAAGCTGTGCCTTTTATCTCTTTCGGTATATTAAAACTTGTTAAATCAAAATTACAATTTACATTTGTTCCCGCCGTTATTATATTTGTGCTATTTGACGAACTTTTAATAGCTTGGCTTGACAACATATAATTCGTGGCTGCATTATCTTTGTTTGTAAGTCCATAGTAAATTACAACTCCTGTCCCCTCGGCTAAGTCTGTATAGTTATAACTAGCTATTGCTTGCCCGCCCTGTTGTGTGAATATTGTTGGTTGAACCATTATGCCTCTTGAACTTTTGTTCTGTTAGCCTCTTGTCTAAGTATTTTAACGCATTCTTGGTAGTTGAACATTAAAACATCTATTCTTGACTTTGCTTCTGTAATTCCTACTGCACTCTGTTCATAATTGATTACATAAATAGCTGCTAAGTTAGAAGCTGCTTCTTTTAAAATTCCTTTTACGTCTATGTTTAGAGTTGGATAAACATCACTCCAATTGTAGAGAGTATCTGCGTTTATTCTGCTCTCTGCTTGTGTCATAAAAGAATTTATATAAGTTTCTGCGTTTGCTGTTGAATTACAGTTAGCCCCTGCTTTGTATTGGACTTCTGCTGTTGTTGCGAATATTCCTGCGTCTGCCATTATCTATTTAATGAGGCTGAAAGTTGCCCTAGCTTTTTATTTAGTTGGTCTATATAATCAATAACAGCATAAGCGTCGTTAGAAATAATAGTTTTTTTTGCTTCTTCTGCTACTTTTTCAACATCTTTTGGGTCTATTGCTTCTTTTATGGCTGTTGTAGTGTAGTTTATCATATTTTTATAGAGTAAACACTTATATTTAATTGTTTGTATTTGATAGCTTGGGCTAATCTTATCAAACCTTCCGCTATATGCGTATAGTTTCCGAAAATTCTTATTTGTGGGTTGCCTTTGCTATCTAAAAAATATTCATATTGAACAGACTTTAGAGAATTGAAAATATTTTCGTCTTTCAATAAATGAATTTTCTTACTCTCTAACAATCTTCTTAAATTATAATAGAGTTCTGTTTTTAAAATTCCTTTTTCTTTTCCGTCTGCGTCTATAACTCTTTTAGAATTGTTTATTCCTATTGTGATTCTTTTTAAATCATCGTCGTCCATCATCATATCAAAAACTCCTATTCCTATTCCCTCGTCGTCTATAAAAAATTTATTAAAATTGTAAAGTTGATTTAAATTTTTATTTTGTTTAAATGTTTCTGTTAAATATGCGTATTTGCTTACTAGGTTTTCCACTTGAAATATATCCTCGTTTTCTAAATATCCTATTTCTGTTGTTGTTTCGTCTTCTCCTAGTCTTGCTATATCTTGACCTGCGAAATAAACCTTGTCTTTTAATATTGCTTCGGGTCTTTCCATAGTTTGAGCTTCTCTTATCAACTCGTCCGGAAAGAATTGCATTAAGTCTTCTAAAAATAAACCTTGATATTCCTGCCCATATTCTAGCTTAGACATCGTTCTTCTATCCTGTTCTAATGTCCTTAATACCTTTTCTTTTTTCTCCTGCGTCCATTCTTTCGTTAGTTTTCTCTCTTCTATTACTTTTTCTGTTGTTTTATAAAATATTTTAAATCTAGCTTCCGGAAGTCTTAGGTTATACGCTTCGTTAAAACTTTCCCAAAAATAGCCCTGCTTTCCGTATGGGGTGGAAGCTAACCATACTTCCCCTGCTGTCATTAGAATAATCGGTCTGACGGCTATCCAAAAAAACTTCCCCATTCTAGCGGCTTCATCTACTATTAAAATGTCTGCTTCAAACCCTCGCCCGCTGTCTCCTGTATCTCCTGCGGGTCTGCACTTCATAACAGACCCATTTTTTAAGGTTATTGTCTTTTTGTTTGTATCTGTTGCTTTTTTCTTTGCTGCGTATGGATCTGCTTGTGCTAGATATGCCTTAGCCATAGCTAGAATGATCATAGCTTGTTCTTCTGTTAAGGAAAAGATAACGACAGATGTTTTCTTTTCTAGCATTCTGTCTATTGCCCCCCTAGCCATTATATAGGTCTTTCCTACTCGCCTACCTGTGCATAGTAACTTATCTCCTTTATATTTTAAAAATTCTTCTTGCCAATCGTCTAATTCTATCATAAAATAATCCCCTCGTTCTTTAGAATTTGCCTTTGTCGTTCAACGGCTAGTAAGTAAAGTGGTAAATAAAACCTTTCTAGCCATAAGAAAAAACCGAGGGGATTATTATGAGCTGAAATCTCTCTAGAGAATTTATGGTGTTTAGTGCATAAAGAAATACCATTATCTAAATCAAACTTAAATTCTTTATGTTCTCTAGGTATTATATGGTGGGCGTTTGGTTTGTAGGCGTTTCCGCATATTGCACAAGAAAAATTATATTTCGTTTTAATTGCTGTAGCCCATTCTTTTTCTTTTATCTTTTCTTCTGTTTTATCATTCGTTTCTAGGAGTTTCTTTGTTAATATCATCTCGCCACTTTTCTAAAATTTCTTTTTCTGTTGTTTCGTTTTGTATTATTGGTATATCTTCTTCTTTTGGTTTATTTAAAAATTCTTCAATTAAACCCTTATCTTCAATAAATTTTAAGCGTTCGTCTGCTAATTTAATAAAATTTTCTTTTTTTCTTCTTTCTTCTTGAACATTACCTAGCGTTATATCGTTTGCTATTGCTCTTCTTTCGTGTATTGCTTGTTTAAATACTTCACTAAATTTTAAATTCATACTCTTACAGAAGTTATAATCTTCGTCGCTTATTTTTAGTGTAGTCATTCTTATTCCCATATAGTATGTATGTATATACGCCTTTAAATACTTATCGGTGTTCTATTATATATATATTGTATATACTTTTCTCTCTCTCTCTCTCTCTCAATACGTATATACATACATACTTTCTTTATATTTTTTGAAATTTTTGGCTGAGAGTACCCCCCCCACTTTTTCTCCCCCCCCTAACGCCGGACGTTTGCACTAAGGCACCTAAGTGCACACTCATTAGTCTTTAGCACGCACTCACTCTAGACTGCGCGCCCCCCACTCACTCACTCGTGCGCTCGTTCGTTCGTTCCCCCCGCAGTCGTCGTCGTTCGTGCGTTCGTTCCCCCCGTTCGTCCGACGCTGTTAGTGTGTAGTGCCTAAATGTTATTACTTTGTAGTGCCTAAACCAAGTATGCAAAAATTGGGTTAATAGCGTCTATAAGTGCAATTTTTGTATTTCGCGAAAGCACACAGCCCCCCCCTATATATATAATATATAAAGCGAGCGAGCCTGCGAGCGAGCGGTTATAGCACTATATCTGCGAAAAAACGAGCGGATATGGTATTATATCTGTATGGCATTATATCTGCAAAAAAGCGAGCGGATATGTATCAGTATTTCCTAATAATAAGCCAAAAACCAACAAAACAACCCCATAGAACAACAAATAAATCAATAAAGACCAAAATATCAAGATAATTCATTTTGCCCTCTTGTGTTGGTTTATATAATTAAGTCTATATGTATTACAGTGACAGCATAGCCCAGACCTACTCCAATGGGCTATAATCTTACTACAACACTTGCACCTTTTAGCTTTAATGTTTTTTTTCACCTGCACCATTTTTAAAACCTCTAATATTCATCTAAATAAAAAAATAAAAAAAACAAAACTTAAAATATCCATAGCATTTAAAGATTTAACTTTTTAACTAAAGCTTCTAAATCAATCTCAAGACTTGCAATACTATCTTTAACTATTTGTATTTGCCTAAGTATTTCGTCTTTTAATTCCATTTTACGCCTTAGCTTCTAGGATTACGGGACTAATTGCGGTCTTCGGTTTGCCGAACACTACTTTTGGATATGTTTTTATTTGGAATTTCTTGCCTACAAATTTTTTAGTATCCTTTCCCCAAGCTTTCTTCAAAACTTCTAAAGCGGGATTATCCGGAGTATAGATTAACTGTCTTCCTTTACACTCAACTAAAAAATTAACTACTTTGTATGGCTTATCATTTTGTCCTTTCTTAACTTCTATCTTACCTTCATCAAGAAATACAACAAAATCCCCGTCAACTGCATTATCTCCGTTTAAATAATTCTCTAACTCTCCTAAATCAACCATTTTTCACACCTCCTTTCAATTCTCTTAAAACTAAATCTAAAAAACAAAATGTAGGTATTTTAACTTTTTTATTCTTCTTCTTCATCTTTAACAACAACTCCTTTACTAAACTTCTCTTTTAAATTTTTATCCCATTCAACAAACTTTTTTAATAAATCAGCGTCGGAAAGTCCCTCTCTTTGATAAAAAGTCATAGTCCAATTATAACCCCTGCTATTCCTAGTTACGTCAATCTTATCTTCTTGAATATGTTTTTGTGTTTCCATTATTCCTCAAACTCCGTATCTTCATCGTGCATTATGGCATCTGCTCTTGCTTCTCTAAGTTCTGCGTCCCGTTCTCTACCTGCTTCTAGCATAATATCTTCTTGTTCTGATGTTAGTTCTGTCATTTTTTATCTCCTGTGGATTGTTCCTCTAAATCTTTCTCTGTTATGTTGAAAAAGTGTTTGAATTCTTCTGCAACTCTTAAATATCCTGTTTTATTATATCTTTTTATCCACTTCACAGCTTCGGCTTTTAGTTCGTCTGGAAATACAACATCACAATTATTCCCATTATCAAAAACTCTTGTTTCAATTAAATCTT
>Ga0172371_10013078_pt1 | contig 10847 bp, 11 predicted proteins | sample Lak12m_FD_114543 | JGI IMG/M metagenome (GOLD analysis project Ga0172371, IMG submission 114543) | Freshwater microbial communities from Kabuno Bay, South-Kivu, Congo - kab_022012_12m | ecosystem: Environmental > Aquatic > Freshwater > Lake | place: Democratic Republic of the Congo: South-Kivu... | reverse complement strand
TTAAAGATATTTTTCCACCCCTTTCTATAAATATTATTCGAGCGGGAGAAACTTCGGGAAATTTGAAGAAATCCATCGACTATGTCGCCGAAAATATTGAAAGAAATTACAATTTAACTTCAAGAGTGAGGGGGGCGCTTATTTATCCCGCCATTATTCTAGTAGTTTTCTTTATTGTGGGATTTATCGTTGCTTCTTTTATTGTGCCAAAACTTTCGGTAATGATTAAAGATTTAGGCGCTACGATTCCATGGTATACAAAAGTAGTTATTAATATTGGCGATTTCATGCAAGTTTGGTGGTGGGCGATTGCGCTTATTATTCTTGGTATGGTGGGGGCCTTAATTTATTATATTAAAACTGAAGCAGGGCAAATTGAATTGGATAAGATAAAAATAAAAATACCAATCGTCGGAGTGATTTTTCAGGACTTGTATATTTCCCGTTTCGGGGAAAACCTATCAGTTCTTCTGGTGGGTGGAATTCCTATTGTCCAAGCCATCCAGGTTTGCAGTGATGTGATTGGTAATTCACTTTATCGAGATTTACTTTTGAAAGCAGCTGAGGAAGTAAAAAATGGAGGGAATATGAGTGTCGTGCTTCGCAAAAGCACCCTGATGCCTGCAATGGTTTCACAAATGGTAAAGATTGGAGAAGACTCCGGACAAATTGATTCAGTTTTGTCTCACATTGCAAAATTCTACGACCAAGAAACAGAAATGATGACGAAAAATATTGCGACTTTGATCGAGCCAGTGTTAATGATTATTATTGGTTTAGCTGTTGGATTTTTGGCTTTTGCAGTTTTAATGCCAATCTATGATATTGCAGGACAAATTAAATAAACTTATTTAATTTTCAATGATTGAAATTTTGTGGTATAATTATTTTGAAAATATGAATCGTTTATAGATAGAAAATAAATATTAAAACTCCGTAAAATAATTACGGAATAAACTAGGAAGGTAGGTGAAATATGAATAAAAAATTAAAAGGTTTTACCTTGATCGAATTGTTGATTGTTATCGCGATCATTGGTATTTTGGCTTCAATTGTGTTGGTGAGTTTGTCCAGCGCGAGAGACAAGGCTAATAAAGCTGCTTTTAAGTCTGAAATATCAAGTGCAATTCCGTCTTTGATCACCGCTTGCGATACCGGCGATACAGAGTATGGCACAGCCATTACTAAAATTACTGGTATGGCTCATGTAGGGACTGCAGCTAATCAAATGTCAGGTTGTGGATCATCTGGTAATGGATCATTCAATGTTCGGGTTAATTCTAATTTGACAGCAGCTGGTTGTGCTGGTCTTATTTATCTTACTCCCGAAGGTATGTTGAATGTAACCACTGCTTGTCCATAAAGATTTGGAGATAATTTTAAAAAAGAGCCTGCGATATTGAGGCTCTTTTTTTAATGTGTGATATAATGGATGTGGTTGAAATAATATAATGTGATAATTTTTATGAGCGAAGAGCAACAATTAAATGAAAATAGTCTAGAAGTTTCAGTGGTTATGCCATGTCTCAATGAAGAAGATTCTGTCGAGATCTGTATTAACAAGTGTTTTCAAGCTTTTGAAAAAAATAACATTAAAGGTGAGGTGGTAGTTGTTGATAATGGTTCGACTGATCGCTCAAAGGAAATTATTATAAATTCAAAAGCCAGATTGATTGAAGAAAAAGTTAAGGGGTATGGAAGCGCATATCTGCGAGGATTTTCTGAAGCAAGAGGTAAATATATAATTATGGGAGATTCTGATGACACCTATGATTTTTTAATTATCAATGATTTTATTAAACCCTTAAGAGAGGGGTATGATTTTGTGATTGGTAAAAGAATTTTAAATAAGATGAAAAATGGGTCTGGGGCAATGCCTTGGCTTCATCGATATATTGGAAATCCGGTTCTCTCGGGGATACTTAGATTATTTTTTGGAATAAATATTTCTGATGCACATTGTGGAATGCGTTCTTTGACGAAAGAGGCTTATAAAAAAATGAATTTAAAATCTTTGGGGATGGAATTTGCTTCGGAAATGGTGATTAGGGCAAAAAAAACCAATTTAAAATTTAAGGAAATTCCGATTGAATATCGGTTACGAATAGGAGAATCAAAACTCAGAACTTTTCGCGATGGTTGGCGACATTTGCGCTTCATGCTTATTTATAGTCCAACCCATTTATTTTTTTATCCTGGATTATTGTTGTTTGCGCTTGGATTATTAATAGTGGTCTTTTTAATAAAAGGGCCGATATTTATATATGGTTTTCCAATAGATTTTCACGTGATGTTTTTTGGTAGTATGCTTATGGTTATTGGGTATCAAATAATAAACTTAGGTTTTTTTGCCAAAATTTATTCTCATTCCGAGAATTTTGAGGAGGAAAGCAATGATAAAATAATAGTTTTTATTTTAAGAAAGATAAAATTAGAGCAGATGATACTTGTGGGTACAATTGCGATTGTCGCTGGTATGATTATTTTTGGAGATGTGGTTATTGATTGGAAGAAGTGGATGGAGACAGGAAGAGGCACTTTTAATGGAGTGAGAAAAATGATTCCAGCCTTTACTTTAATTATATTGGGATTTCAAAATATATTTTTTGGATTTTATTATAGTATTTTAAAAATAGAAAAAAAATGAAAGTTGGCATCATAATCTTAAACCATAATAAAAAAGATTTAACTTATGATTGTTTGGCATCATTAGAAAATTCAACATATAGAAATTTTATTACAATTGTGATTGACAATGCCTCGACCGATGGATCATTAGAAATAATAAAAAACAATTACAAAGATGTTTTATTGATTGAGCTAAAATATAATTCTAGTTTTTGTGAGGGTAATAATATTGGAATCAAAAAGGCTTTTGAGCTCGGATGTGAGGCAGTTATTTTTCTAAATAATGATACAAAGGTCGAAGAAAATTTTTTGAAGAAAATGGTTGAGGTGGTGGATGAAGAAAAGAAAATTGGAATGGTGGCGGCTAAAATTTTTTTAATGAGGGATCGGAGACATATTGATTCGGTTGGAATAAGGATAACCCCAGATGGATTGGGGAAAAATAAACATTTTGGTGAAGAGGATTGTTATTTTGAAAAAACTAAAGTTTTTTGTCCGGCTGGAGCGGCTGCGCTTTATACCAAAAAAGTTTTAGAGGATATAAAATATAATGGAACATATTTTGATGAAGATTTCGAATTTTTTGTTGAAGATACGGATCTTGGATTTAGAGCACGCCTGAGGGGATGGGACTGCTTGCTTGCTCCTCAGGCGATTGTATATCATTATAAAAGCGCTACCGCCGGTATTTTCTCTGAATTTTTAGCTTATCATACCAATAAAAATATTAATTTCAATATCATAAAAAACTATCCACATATTCTGGCCGTAAAAGCCATTATTTTAACTTTTTGCAGATATTTCTTGTTAGTATTTGGAGTTTTTTTAAAAAAGGGTCCGGGATACAAAATTAATACTAGCATTGGATTTGTTAAAATGGTCAAAGTGGTTCTAAGGGGATGGTGGGTTTTGATTTTAAAAATTCCAGAATTAGTTAGAAAAAGAGCCTATATACAAAAAAGTAGGGTGGTAAAAACCCAGGAAATTAGGCGGTGGTTTAAAAACGAAGAATTAGGAATTTCTTTTTTGAAGTCGATATATAAATAAATTATTTAAGTTGATATGTTAGTAAATGAAAAATGTTTTATCTGTGAGAATAAAATGATAGTTCATCTTAAAGGCAGGGATCTTTTTATGTGGGTGACGGAAAAATATTTTGATATAATAAAATGTGAAAAATGTGGCTTAGAAAAGATTTCACCCACCCCCACTAATAATGAAATAAAAAATTTTTACCCACCAAATTACTATTCTTTTAATATCAGAGAAGACAAGGGAATTCTAACAAGAATAAAAGAATTTACATTAAAAAATGCATATTCAGAGAAGAAAGGTGGTATTTTTTTATCTAAGATTTTGAATTTTCTTATATATTTTGGCCTACCATTACAAAAAGAAAAAAATGTAAATTTTTTGGATATAGGATGTGGGGATGGTAGTGATGTGGAATTGATGAGTAAATATGGGTGGAATTCTTACGGATTTGATATTGGTGAGAAAGTGAATATTAAAAATATTTTTTTTGATTATAATATAGCTAATGTTGATTTTGGAAAAATCAAATTTGATTTCATTCGAATTTGGCATACTATGGAACATATTCAGGATCCAGAAAGATTTTTGGAAAAAATAAAAGAAATTCTCAATGAGGGAGGGGAGATGAATTTTTGTTTCCCTAACACAAGGAGCTTCGGAGCAGTTTTTTTTGGAAAATTTTGGTTTGGCAGAGATGTTCCTCGGCATTTGTATAATTATAATTTAAAAAATTTTAGAACACTCTTGTGTGGAAAAGGTTTAGAAATAAAAAAAGTTAAATACTGTTCAATCAATAGTTTAGCTGGAAGCCTTGGTTTTCTGGCTAGTAGTTTATTTAAAAGAAAAATTGATTTTTTTAATAACGCTTTAGTAGTTTTATTTTTTTATCCATTGGAAATTATGTTATATTTTTTGAAAATATCAGATGTTATTTCTTGTTCAGTAATAATTAGAAAAATGAGCAGATGAAATATATAAATTATATAAAAAATAATATTTGGTTATCAACATTTACAGTATTCACTTTGTTTTTTTGCGTTTACGGATCTATCTATTTTTTTGTTGATGGGATTTATGCTATTGATGACCATTTTTTTCATATAAAAATAGCCCAATTACTAAGAGTTGATGGGCTTGGAATCATTAATAATTTTAAATGGATATCAATCGGAGCAAATCGCTATGAGGTGTCATTATTTCAAATTTTTCTAATGCCATTCACCTTTTTTAGCAATTTATTTAATAGCATTCGCATTAGTGATACTTTTTGGGCAGCTTCTTCACTAGCGGTTATTTATTTCTCTCTACGAAAATTTAGATTCAAATATGCATTTTTGATGGTGTTGTTTTTATTCTCATCTGCTTATTTTTCAAATCGATTATTCTTGGGCCGAGCCTATATTTTAACTTTTGGATTAATGTTATTGGAATTTTATTTTATTCAGAAAAAAAAATACTGGAGTTTTTTTGGGATAGCTTTCGTGCATATTCTTTGGCATCAAGCCTCTTTTTTCTTTCCATTAATGACTGTTTTTGCTGTTGAATCAGGTAGATATTTAGCGGAAAAGAAAATTAATTTCAAGAATTTTTCAGTTGCGCTAATGGCTATTGTTTCAGGAATGGCCTTTTTTCCAGACTTTCCTCGAAATATCTACAAATGGTTTTTAGCGGTAGCTAATCTATCCTTGGAAGCCAGTGGTGGATTGAAAATGGAAGGCGGTGAATTATATACAAAAAATATTTTTGATATATTAAATAGCAATCAAATTGTTTCTTTTTTAGCCATAACTTCTATTGTTTTGGTAATTTATCTTTATCTCAAAAACAGAAAAGAGGAAAATAACATTGATAATAATCAGAAAGAAAATTTAATCGAAATTTATTCATTTTTCCTGATGTTGATAGTTTTTGTTTTGGGTTCGATAAAAATCAGTGGGAGGTTTTATGATTATTATTTCCTTTTGGTGATTGTTCTTTGGGTCAGTATTTTAAAATTACTTTTTTACCAAAAAGATATTATTATAAATAAAAAAATTTCTAATTATTGTCTAGTCGCTTTTTTCATCTTCTTTTTCTATCTGGGCTTGAATAATTATTTAAATTTAAGAATAAACGTTGCCAACTCTGATTATAAAACTATCAAAGCGCCGGTGGAATGGATTCATGATAATTCCAGTGAGAAGGAATTAGTCTATCTTTATAACTGGTCTGATTTTGTAATGGCTTTTTTCTATGATGATAAAAATATTTATTCTTGGGGAATAGAACCAAAGGTATTAAACAATCGCGATCCAAAGCTTTATTGGAAGGCCTATAATATCTTAGCCTATGGTTATTATTGTGATAAACAAGAGGATTGTGAGGCAGATGTTAAATTAAATGAAGAAAAATATAAAAAATTAAGCGAAGAAGACAAGAAAAAAGAGAAAAAAGAAAACTCTCGAAAAATTATCAATTCAGTCAAAAATGATTTTGGTTCTCGCTTTATTCTTTCGACCAGTAATGGATTTAGCGAGTTGATCAAGCTCAATGGAGATTTGATTGAGGATAGTTTTGAAGCAGTTTCTGAGAAAAATCCAAACTATAAAATAACAGCTTTTAGGCTTAAATAATGGTATCGAAGAAGAGCCTACAATACGAGGACTCTTTTTTGTTTTTCTAAAATATGTTATAATTTAAGCAATAAAAACAAAAATTATGACTGTTATATTTTTTCTATTGGGTTTAATTATCGGCAGTTTTTTGAATGTGGTGGTTTATCGCTTGCAAGTGGCTGAGACTCTTCTTGGGCGCTCATATTGTCCGCATTGCAAGATTAAGATTGCCTGGTATGACAATATTCCCTTAATTAGCTTTGTTTTGCTTAAATTTCAGTGTCGAAAGTGTAAGAAGAAGATTTCTTGGCAATACCCGTTGGTGGAATTTTTTACCGGAGTTATTTTTGCGCTAGTAGGCTGGAAATTTTTCAATTTAGTGGATACTCAAAGCTATTTACCAACCTTTTATTATTTAGGCATCGTTTCCTTCTTGATTGCCATTTTTGTCTATGATTGGTTGTATATGGAAATTCCCTCAATAGTTCTTTGGGTAGGAGGAATTTGGACTATCGCTTTTAATATTTATTTCGATCTAATTAAGACAGATAAAATCCTTTCGGTTTTACAGGTTGGGATTTTTTCAGGAATGGTGGCGGCGGCAGTAGCTTTTGCGATGTTTTTTTCTTTAGTTTATTTTTCCAAAGAAAAATGGATGGGAATGGGGGATGCATTGCTGGTGATATTTTTAGGGCTATTTCTTGGTTGGCCACAAATTATTTTGGGATTATTCCTAGCTTTTAATTTGGGGGCAATCTATTCCATTTTTCTTTTATTGGTGAAGAAAAGGACGCTCAAGAGCCAAATACCATTCGGACCATTTTTAGTGCTGGGCTCAATTCTAACAATCTTTTTCTATGATATAATAATAACGTGGTATTGGGGGTTATATTAAAAATAAAAATTCACCCTGTAGAATATAATTTTAAATTTTTACCAATTTTATATGTTTTACGTCTATGTCTTAAAAAGTAAAAAGGACAAGAATAAATATGTAGGTTTTACTAAAAATTTAAAATTAAGATTTGAGCAACATAATAAAGGATTAGTTGATTCTACTAAAAATAGAAAACCCTTAATCATTATATATTACGAAGCTTGCTTAAATCAATTAGATGCTACAAATAGAGAAAAATATCTTAAAACAATATATGGCAAAAGATATCTTAAAAACAGGCTCAAATCTTATTCGACAGGGTAAAAAATATAAAGCGTTTACTCTCTTGGAATTGATTATTGTGATGGCCATTGTGGGGATTTTTGCCGCAATGTCGTGGAGAAGTTTTGTGAAAACGAGAACCCATGCAGAAGTGGAAGCGGTTTGCAGTGAAATCGCGGCGGCAATTAATCAAACACGAAGTTATGCATTGACGGGAAAAAAAATGCTTTTCAATGCTAGTGAAAACTTAGTTCCCGATTATTTTAATCTTATTATAGAAAATGCTGGCACTAATGATCAAAAATATCGTATATTTGCAGAAAGAAGCGGATTCCCTACTTTCTATATGCCTTATACATACATTAAAAAAGGAATTACCGTCCAATTAAACCCAGGTAGTTTAAGTGGAGCCTATTTTAAATATAGCGTGCCTGCCGGGGATAAAGATTTAAATGGCGGAGCTAACTCTCATAATATTACCAATGTAGTTATTTCTAAAAATAGTATTATAAAAACAGTCGACATAAGCAAGTATCGGGCAGTGTGTAGATAAAATTCTAAAATGAAAATTAGAAAAGTAAAAAATTATAAAGGATTTTCTTTAATTGAATCACTAGTAGGTGTTTTTATCGCCGCCGGAGTTTTTGTGGTTTTTTTAGCGATCTTGCCGAAAATTATTCAGACAGAAAAAAAAGCACAGCAAACTTTAATCGCCACTAATTTAGCCCAAGAAGGAATTGAGATGATTCGCAACTTGCGGGATAACAATTTGAAAGTCGCAAACAGCGCTTGTGGGGCTTTTGAGTACGATAGTGTTAAGGGGTGTAATTTTCCACCAAATGGAACCTATACAAATGCTAATATGGCTACCTATTTTCCAGCAGGATCAAATTATTATCTTATTCCCGCTACGGGTTTTACATATTTTTCTCGATCCATTGTGATTAGCAGTCCCACAGCAGATAGTCGAACCATAACAAGCACAGTCTATCGCAATGGAACAACAACAAAAATTGCTGAAATCCAATCAGTTTTGTATGCTTGGGGAGATAAATAAATTTATGAATAATAATTTCAAGAAAAATCAAAAAGGACTTTCGATGCTGGAAACAATCATAAACATTTATGTTTATGTTCTTTTGATTACGATTTGCATGACAGTGGCAATTACTTATCTTAAAACTCGAGTGGCGATTCGCCAAAAACAGCAAATTATTGAGGAGCTTTCGATAACCATAAATGAAATGGCGAAGAAAATTAGAATGAGTGATTGCAGTGGCAGTACTTCACAAGTTCCTAATAGATGTATAAATAACAGTGGTGCAAATGCAATAACTTTTTTACAAAATACAGGTATTATTCCAATGCGGTATTCTCTTTGGAATGGTGGTCTATATATAAGTGAAAATGATGGATGGAGTTGGCAGCTTATGTTGGATAATGTGGGAGGTGACTTTAGTGCTATTAACACAGCGCCGACAAATGAAATCCCTTTAATCACAATGTATCTTTATAAAATCAAAAATGGTGTAGAAATTTCAGGCACGAGAGTAAAAACTTCAGTTTCCTTGCGTAGTGGATATACTAACTAGCTTAAAAGCTAGTAAATTTCAAATAACAAATTACAAATTTCAAATAAATTTAACATTTAAAATTAAAATATTTTAAAAAAGGAAATTTAGTTAATATATAAAACATGCTGAAGAAGGAAAAAAAATTAAATAAACAAGTGAGGGGTTCGGCTTTAGTAGCTGTGCTTTTGGTGATGTTTATGATTTCCGCCATTGCTATTTCGATTATTAGCAGGTCGGTAACTTCGCTCAATGTGTCCATTGGAACAAAAAAAAGTAATGATGCGTATCAGTCAGCTGATGAAAATGCGGAAAAAATTCTTAATCAAATAAGGACTATGAGTAATAGTGCAGAGATAATTAACAATATAAATATAACGGAACTTTGTAACGCTTTATTACCTGCAAATTTTTGTGCTGATAACGATGTAAAATTTTTTAATGCTAAGGGTGATGAAATAACTGACAATACAATTTCTATTAAATACATAAAAAGATTTTCTTTAAATTCCAATTCTACCACAACAATTGAAAGAGCTGTTTCAGTTCCAGTGACAAGTAGGGTATATAGTCCATATGTGTTTAATATGCCGAAGAGATGTGATGCTACGATTGAAGGTTATTATACAACAATATGTTCGGCAGCTATAATAGCTGCGTGTGGCGCGAATTGTCAAAAAGTTTCCTTTTTTTATGGCAAAGAAGATGGTCTGGATGATTCTAAGGTAACAAATTTTTCGGTTATCCTAAACACTGGTACGCTCTACAGAAAGCCATTTCCTGTTCAAAGAAATACTGATTTAATGGACATGGCTAATTGCACTACGGAAGGCGCTTGTCATTTGTATTTAAGAAATAGTGAATTTGCTTCTTATGGAGTTCCTGCTCTTTTAAATCAGTTCATTTATTTACGTGCCGAAAGTAATAATAATTATTATATTGATTCACCGGAGGTAAGATTATTTATTTCACCTTTATCTGCGACAATCCCTTGTACTTGTAGTTATGGAGCGACATGGAGCACTTGCACCAATCCTGATAATGGAGATGGAATGCAAACTAGAACGGTAACCTACAGTCCAGTGGGTTGTAGTGGGGGGGCATTTTGTCAGTTTGGAGAACAGCCGTGTCCATAAAATATAGAAATTTTAAACAGGCTTAAAAGCCTGTTTTTTTGTGTTTTTATGCTATAATTAAGGCATACTACAGGTAGTATATAGCTACTATATATAGTGGGTGGGTAGCTTTAAATAAGCCAAAAATGAACATAGAAACAGCGAAAAATCGAATAGCTAAACTTTCCAAAGAAATTGATCGCTTGCGGTATCGTTATCATGTTTTGGATGATCCGGAAATTACGGATGAGATTTATGATTCTTTAATGAAGGAACTCCGGGCTTTGGAAGAAAAGTGGCCGGAGTTAAAACTGGCTGATTCTCCCAGTCTTAGAGTGGGCGGAAAACCTTTGGAAAAATTTGAAAAAGTGAAGCACACCGTCCGGCAGTGGTCGTTTGATGATGCTTTTTCTTTGGGGGAAATGCAGAAATGGGAAGAGAAAACGCGGCGTTTAATTTCCAAGATACAAGATACAAATTCCAAACAAAATTCAAAAAACTACAAACTACCCGCTTCGGACTCGAATCGAGGCGAGCAAACTACAAACTTGGAGTATTGTTGCGAAATAAAAATTGACGGCTTGAAAGTGATTCTAACTTATGAAAAAGGAATTTTAATTCAAGGGGCGACACGGGGCGATGGAATGATTGGAGAAAAGGTGACGGAGAATTTAAAGACTATCGGCTCTATCCCGTTGCGACTCAATGAGCCAGTCTCGGGAATTTTTGTCGGTGAATGTTGGCT
>Ga0172371_10013077_pt1 | contig 10848 bp, 12 predicted proteins | sample Lak12m_FD_114543 | JGI IMG/M metagenome (GOLD analysis project Ga0172371, IMG submission 114543) | Freshwater microbial communities from Kabuno Bay, South-Kivu, Congo - kab_022012_12m | ecosystem: Environmental > Aquatic > Freshwater > Lake | place: Democratic Republic of the Congo: South-Kivu... | reverse complement strand
ACCGGATGAGACGGTCTACATTTTCGAGCGGGGTGACTGGGCCGCTTCGGGGGCTCCCGATTCAGATGTTGGTTTAATAAATGAACATAACATGCCTTAATTTGTGCTTTTTTATTGACAAATGCTTTTCTTTTCGCTATTGTAACCCTGCGGCTCTAGACGACCTCGAGCTCCCTGACACAAGGACGCGAAATGGCACTCTCAAAAATCATGGGACTGGACATCGGCTCTAATGCGGTGAAACTGGTGGAAATCGACCGCTCCAAGAAGGGGTTCAATCTCGACTTCGTCGGAGTGGCTCCATTACCAGACGGAGCCGTGGTGGACAAGTCGATCAAGAAGCCGGACGTTGTAGGGAATGCCATTACGGCGTTGCACCGCAATTCCAAGAGCCGCACTAGGCAGGTAGCCATCTCCCTTGCGGGTAAGGCTGTCATCATAAAACAGGTCACCATGACTTCCATGAGTGACCTGCAGTTGGAAAAGCAGATCCAGATGGAGGCAGAGCCTTACATACCGTTTGACATCAAGGACGTCAATCTGGACTTCTTCATCATGGGTGACAGGCCGGAGAAAGAAGGGGCCATGGAAGTGGTGCTGGTGGCCGCGAAAAAGGACTACATGGCCGAGTACGTGGATTTGATCTCTTCGCTCACCTTGATTCCGGTGGTGGTGGATGTGGATCCCTTCGCCTTGGAGGTGATGTACGAGTTCTGCTACCCCAATGTACAGGAGGAGATAGTGGCGCTCGTGAACGTGGGATCGAGCACCATCAACATAAATATTCTCAAGTCGGGTGCGTCGCAGTACACCCGTGACCTGCCTCTGGGAGGCGATTCGATTTCCAGGGAGATCATGAGGTTTTTCGACGTGGATTTCGAGCGCGCGGAGAACATCAAGCGCGCCGCGCAAATGGAGAATATCAACCCGAGGAATCTTCGTAAAATTTTCCAGCGGTCGGTAGACTATTTTGTTTCGGAACTTCAGAAGATACTGGACTTCTTTTCCACCAACGTCTCTTACGACCCCATTCAGAAGATATTCTTGTCAGGCGGGGCCGCCGCCACGTACGGTTTGGCCAGCACTGTGGAAGCTGAACTGAACATTCCGGTAGAGATCGTTGATCCATTCAGGAGCCTCAGGGTCGATGAGAAGGTGTTCGACGTGGACTATCTCAATAGCATCGGCCCGTCAATGGCCGTGGCTGTTGGGTTGGCCCTGAGGGATGAAAGGGATAAGCAAGTCTAATGGTAAGAATCAACCTTCTGCCCATAAGGGACATCCTCCGCAAGCGGGAACTCAAGCAGTTCGTGTTGCTTGTAGGAGTAGCGCTGGCTGCGACTTTCGGCCTCATGGCCGTGACCTACCTGTATTTCAGTATGCAGGTCAGCAATCTGGAACAGGAGCGCAAGACGCAGCAGACAGCACTCAACCAGCTCAAAGAGAAGAACAAGGAAATCACGACGCTAAAGAACGAGATAACTCGACTCCAGAAGCAGGTGGACACCATCCAGAAGCTTACCAAAACCCGTGACACTCCCGCGCCGTTTATGTCCGCTGTTTCATTGGCAATTCCCGAAGAAGTCTGGCTGGCGGGCATCACAAAGACGGGGCGAAGTTTTACACTGGACGGCACAGGTCTGGACAACACGGTGGTCGTGAATTTCGTCGAGAGGCTCCAAAAGGTAAAACAGGGCTTCACGGAAACGAACCCCTGGCTGGATCCGAACAACAAGAAAGACCAGTCCTTCTTCTCGGACGTAAAGCTGGTTCAGATCGTGCAAGCAAGCCAGACAGGACTGAGCGCGATGAAATTCAAAATCGTTGGCCACATTCGGTGAGGCTGGAACCATGGATTTCCAAGAACTTTTCTTTAAGCTGACCAGGCTTCACAGGACGCTGATCATTGCCGCGGTCTGTGTCCTGCTGCTGATTGGATTCTACTTCCTATTTATCTCGGACATGCGCGAAGAAATCAGCCGTATCGAGGCGGCAATCGGTAAGATAAAGATGGAGATTCATAACGAGGAAAAGACTCTCCGGGAAGGCCCGAAGCTGAAAGCCAGAATACAGGATCTCAAGCAGAGTTTGCAGACGATGGTCGCCTCTCTCCCTGAGAAACAGGACATCGAGGCTCTACTGAAGAGGATCACGGACCTCTTGAGTGAAACCAACTTAGTCGTCACCAAGTTCATCCCGGGTCAGGAGCAGATCAACACGGAGCTCTATTATGCTACGATCCCCATCGACCTCAACGTGAGGGGAGATTATTTCAAACAGGGCTCTTTCTTCACAGGGCTCAACGACCTCCCGCGCATAGTCAATGTGCCCACGATCAAACTGTCTCCAGCTGGTGGCGGCGCGGGCAGGGAGGCTGAAGTTGCCAAGAAGCTCGAAGTCATGAACCTGACGGCCGACATTAGTGGCGTGACGTACCGCCGGTTGACCCCTGAAGAGATCAAGAGTATCGCGGCAGCCGCGACCCGAGCTCGCAGGCGCTGACAAAAGCATGATTGCAGAGGTTTCATATGAAACACCTGAAACATAGATCTCCCTTTTCGAGAGTATGTTGTGCTGTCTTGACTTTCTGCATTTGCTATCTGATGGTTGGCTGCGATGAAGTCAACCTTGCCATAGATCACGTCCTCGGGAAACGGTCTCCAGTGCTCTCGGCATCGTCCGGGACGACGGCGTCGGTCGTCGTGGTCCCGGCAAAGAAGCGTCCGGCTGGAGCAGTGCCGGTGCCGCCTGAACCGCAGGCGCCTGCAGAACCGTCCAAAGAAACCTCGCCTGCAGCGGACAAACAGCAGCCAAAGGACCAGACACCCGCCCCTGTCGTTGAACAGAAAGCGCCAGCTCCGGCCGTCGAGCAGAAGCCGGCTCCCGCCCCCCCTGTTCCCGTTGCCGAGGCCAAGGGAAAGAAAAGGGTTCCTGGAGAGCTTGCCCCTGTGGAAAAGAAACCGGCCCCCCCAGCGGGTGTGGCAGTTCCAGACCAGACTCCTGCCCCCAAAGTGCCATTTGTTGTGGCCAGAGACCCTTTCAAAGCACCCACGGAAATCCTTCCCAGCGAGTGCCCTCCTTCTATGCCGCTGTGCAAGTTCGACCGCTCCCAGTTGAAACTGGTCGGGGTGATCCAGGTTGAGAGCGGTCAGTTTAAGGCCATGGTGGAAGATCCCGATGGCCGAGGTTATTTCATAACAACCGGAATGCAGATAGGCGGCGCTACGGTGACTCAGGTGAACACCAAGGGAATCACCCTGCACCTGCACAAGACAGGTCAGGACGTACCCATGCCACTGTTCCTGGAAGCAAGAGAGCCCGGTGAATCCTGATACTCATCCGCGTCTCAGGCCTCTGCGGTGTAACGACCCCCCCGACAAAGCCCTATGAATACTTCGTGGCTGGCCGGCATATTGCCGGCCGTCATGGGTCTGGCCACAAAAGTAACTTCACGCAAGCTGCGCGCCCGTACAGGTACCCCTTTTTGTAATTTACCATTGTTGTGTTTACGCACACGCTCCCCCGGCGACTCCATTGTTGTGGAAAAGGACCCACATTTTGTAGGGACCAAAAATGAGCATATATCATTCTCATGTTGACTTCTTGAGCTGTGGACTGTATCGGTTATAGCATTAGTTTCTATCTTTGCTGTTGAGTCTTAGGGGAGTGGTTGCCATGAGACGTTCTTGCGTCAGGAGGTTTCTGGTAGCAGCCGGGGGGTGCATCATCGTTTTGATCCTTGCCCAGGTGCCAGGAATGGGGCAGCAGGGGTTTCCGCGTAACGTTCCTTTGGGTGTTGAGGGCGGAATTCAGGGCGCATCTAACCCAATGTACGGTCCGGCTATGCAACCGCCCTTTAGGGGGAGGTCTTTCCAGTACACCTCTGGAGGGTCTGGCACTTTCCCGGGTATTCTTTCCGCAACAGTCGACTTCGGTAATGAGGGAGGAGTAAACCTCCGGGAAGCAGACTTCCGGTATGCTTTACCAGTAAAACTCGACGTTATGGACATTGGCCAGCTCTTCGTAATAGGCAAGTCGATTAGGTTCAGCGAATCGCCCGATACAGAGAGCTGGGCAACGGGCCTTTGGCGTTTTGGCGGCTTCTTTGCACAGCGTCTCGGTAACGGCCTATATGCTGGACTTAGTGGCACATTTGATTTAACTCGCCGATCGACCCAATGGCATCGAGGTGGCACTGGTGCGATTCAGATTACCCAGTTCGGCGCTGGCTTTCAGTACGTTACCCTGACGGTGAGGTATGGAATCGAGGCAGCTGGAGACGTGTTCCCCAAGAATACGACGGGCTGGGAAGCCATTTCGGAATACTCGCTGGGGACCAGTTGGGATGGACCACGTGTAAGCTTTTTCGCCTACGGCTACAACTTTGACGTTGGGGAAAAACAGGAAGGATATTTCCTAGGCGGGTCACTTTCGGCGTTTAGAGGGTTGATCATGCTGACCGGGCGTGGTGGGAAAGACTCTTTGATGGGCGCGCATTACCGCTTCGGCGCGTCTATTAACCTAAGGATATGAGAGCGCGGTGGAGATGAGGCCCGTTAGACCATCGGTTACGAGAGGTAGGGATTCCGAACAGGTTCGTGTCGTCAGCAACTGTAGGTTGATTGCCGTCGTCCAAACGTCCTTGTCAGAGAGATTGCCGGGCGAAAGCTTTGGTCATTCTCTGCAGTGCGTCACTTCTTCTCTGGAATTGGCCGCTGACAATGATTGGGAGATTCAGAAATGACAGCTATCATTGCAATTATCGCTATCGCCATAGTTGCTATGCTTGGTACAGCCACTTTGAACAGTCCTAGCGGGCGGGAGGCGCTGCAGGCACAACTGCACGAACTGGTAGTCAAAGAGGCAGACCTTCGAGCGCAGAGCGAGTTTCAGGCCGCTATGAAGAATAACAAGGGAGCCAAATTTAGGAAAAGCGTTGCGGAAAGCCTGGAGTCAGGTTGTCCGGCCTATCAGTGTGTGGACGACTGCAATAAATGTTCTGGGCCCAAATGCAAGTGCATTTCCGATGGAAGCTGCGGCATATTCGGGCTGAAGTTTAGATGTCAACCACTTAAGACGCCATAACAACTTAACAACAGTGCCCGCTTAACTTCCCTTGGAGGTTCGCTGCGATTTTCCAGGTTCTAAGTTACGTGAGTTGATTCAGCCTAGGCAGCCCGAGGAACCGCCGAGCCACAAGAACTCGGCAACGACTGCAGCAGTTGCCACAGATTCTGACCAATTTCGAAAGCCAAACCGGATAGCGGTGGCGAACCAGGTTATAGTAGAGTAACCATCCTGCCTGCCCATGAATGGCGACACCTTGCCCCCCAGTGCATAGCCATTATCGGGCGCTATTTATGGCAACACGATATTGTCAGTCGAAACACCCGAGTTGGCAGGCGACGATCTTGATTTTGAGCTCATTGAGCATCTCCCCGACCTTCCGCCTGGGAACTCCCGCCTGATCGGCTATGTCGATAGCGCTCTTGCAGGCTATTTTCTGATTTGACTGCTTTTCCATGATCATTTTCTTGATCTCCGCGTCTTCCATTACACAACTCCATCAATCCAAGCATTTCATCCCCACGTGTTAACCGTCGGGAGTGTACAAAGTTACTTTCTCCTGTCGCCTTATACAAGAGGCCACCCCAGACCCGGCCGCGGTGCTAAGGATGATAGCATCCATTCCGTTCCCCGGGATGGATGTCGGCATGACCTATTGACCGCAAACTTCAGCGCATGTTAATGAGTTGAGTCAACGAGGAAACCGTGAATGGATGATTTCAAACCAATCGAATTGCCGGACAAGCCGGTTTTCGACAATTTTTTCTACCAGGATCCTCCTCAGACGTCGGAATTGACCTTCACCAACCTCTTCATGTGGAGACTTCGCTACCGGCCAAGGTGGACGGTTTGGGCCGGGTGCCTGATCATAGTACTTTCTCGGGGAGACGACCAAATCTTTGGTCTGCCTCCAGTGGGCATGGGCGATAAAGCGCGGGCCCTTGACTTTTTGTTTGACCGTCTTGGGGAGATGACCTCAGAGCCCACTGTGTCACGGGTGGGACGAGACTTTGTGGAAAAGCACGTTGACAGCCAGCGGTTCACTGCTACACCTGACAGGGCCAACAGTGATTACGTTTACCTGGCCAGCGATCTGATCAACCTGCCTGGAAACAAGTTTCACAGGAAAAAGAACCACGTCAACAGGTTCGCAAGAACCTACCAGTTCGAATACCGTGCTTTAGACAGCGATGTTGTCCACAGCTTCATAGGAATGCAGGAGACCTGGTGCAAACTGCGTAACTGTGCTGAAAACGAAGATCTGGTCGCGGAGGACCGGGCTGTCTACGAGGCTCTCAAGAACTACGCGGGGCTTGGATTTCAAGGCGGAGCTATATTTGTAGACTCCAAGGTGGAGGCGTTTGCCTTGGGCGAGCTCCTCAACCCGGACACGGCCGTAATCCACGTGGAAAAGGCCAATCCGGAGTGCCATGGTCTTTACGCTGCAATCAACCAGCACTTCTGCGCCAACACGTGGACGGGCGTGACATTCATAAACAGGGAGCAGGACCTGGGCCTTGAAGGCTTGCGAAAGGCCAAACTATCCTATCACCCGCATCATTTGGTGGAAAAATTTGTCTTGACCCGAAAGCAGTGAAACGATGGTCAAACCTGCTTGTACCCTTGCGTGAACAGTCTTCGTGACAGAGACCACCGCAACCGCAGCGAATTGCTGACGACCGACACCGAACTGAGTGCCATTGCCGCTGCAGCAAACACCGGGTTGAGCAAGATCCCGAAAAAGGGATACAAAACGCCGGCTGCCACGGGAATCCCCAGGCTGTTGTAGAAGAACGCCCAGAACAGATTCTGCTTGATAACCTTCATGGTCTGAAAGGACAGATTGATCGCTTCCGGCACCAGGGTGAGATCGCTCTTGATCAACGTGATGTCGCCTGCTTCTATGGCAATGTCGGTGCCCGCGCCCACAGCGATGCCGATGTCCGCAGCGCTAAGTGCGGGTGCGTCGTTGATGCCGTCGCCCACCATGGCAACCACGCGGCCTTCCTTCTGGAGCCTGCGAATTTCATCGGCTTTGTCACCTGGCATCACTTCGGCCAGTACCCTGTCTATGCCGACCGTACTGGCAATGGCCGCGGCGGTCTTGGCATTGTCCCCTGTGATTATGGCAACGTCCAGGCCCATATCCTTCAGGGCCTCTACCGCGCCTCGGGCAGATTCCCTGGGCACATCGGACAGGGCTATGACTCCCACCACGCGTCCCTGCCTGGCAACCCATACGGACGTCTTGCCCTCCCGGAAGAGCCTTTCGGCTTTGTCTTCCAGGCCATTGAGATTCGTACCTCGTTCGGCCATCAGGCGCAGATTTCCGAGCAGCACGTCCGAGCCGTCGACGCTCGCCTTCACGCCCAAACCGGCCAGCGCCTCAAAGCCTTCCACAGCTACCACGGACGCCCCTTCGCTGCGGGCCCAGTCAACTATGGCTTGTGCGAGCGGATGCTCCGAAACAGCTTCGATGGAAGCAGCAAGATGCAAAATCTCTCGGGGCTGCACTCCATCGGCAGGGATTATCTCAACCACTTCAGGCTCTCCACGGGTCAAGGTGCCTGTCTTGTCGAAAACTACCGTGTTGAGCTGGTAGGCCTTTTCGAGACTTTCTCCACCCTTGATCAGAATCCCTTTTTCCGCTCCGAGGCCTGTTCCCACCATCACCGCGGTCGGGGTCGCCAGTCCCATGGCGCAGGGGCAGGCTATTATCAGCACTGATATAAAGTTCAACAATGCCCGGCTGAATATCGGCTCAGGCGCAAGAAAATACCATACCAGAAATGTCACGACCGCTATGCCGAAGACCACCGGCACAAATATCGACGCAACGCGATCAGCCACTCGCTGGATGGGCGCCTTGGAACCTTGAGCCTCTTCCACCAGGCGAATGATCTGCGCCAGAGCCGTTTCCGCCCCCACCTTGGTGGCTTGAAACGTGAACGTTCCGGTCTTGTTTATTGTGGCTCCAAAGACCTCGCTGCCGGCTTCCTTGCCAACTGGGAGGCTTTCCCCGGTAAGCATGGATTCATCCACAGCAGAGACTCCGGAAACCAAAACTCCGTCCGTGGCGATCTTTTCGCCTGGCCGTACAACGATGAGGTCTCCTTTATCAACCAGCTCTATCGGGATATCGATCTCCTCGCCGTCTCTCACCACACGAGCGGTCTTGGGCCTCAGACCGACGAGGCGCTTGATAGCTTCCGTGGTCTTACCCTTGGCACGAGCCTCGAGGTATCTCCCAAGGAGGATCAATGTGACAATCATCGCTGCGCCGTCGAAGTAGGCGTGAGCAGCCACACCGGCCGAAGCGAAAAAGCCGGGAAAAAGCATCACCATGGCGGAATAAAGGTAGGCGGATAGAGCCCCTACTGCCACCAGAGTGTTCATGTCGGAGGTGCGTTGCCGCGCCGCCTTCCAGGCCCCCATCAGGAAACGGCTTCCAACCCAGAAGACTACGGGTGTGGTCATCACGAACAGGGATGGAAGAACATAGTTCTCCGGAATCGCCATCACGAAGGGAAACAGATGCGGCATCGACAAAACGTGAATCAGGATGCTGAGAACGAAGCCCACAATCAGCTTTAGCTTCAACTCCGCGAGATCCTTGCGCCTGATGGCCTCTGTAGGATCTTCGGCAAGCTCGCCCACCACTCCGAGGAACTCATAACCGGAGTCTTCCAGAGCCTTCTTCAATTCCGGGACTGCTGCGCCGGTGGCGTCGTGAACGAGCGCGGCGCGTCCGGTTGCCAGATTCACCGAGACCTCGCGCACGCCTGGTACCGATTTGAAAACGCCTTCCACGCGGCGCACGCACGCAGCGCAATTCATGCCGCCGACTGCTACGGTTGTCTTCTCAATATCCGGGGTCGATGAAGACCGAGGTTCGACGACCTCGTACCCGAGATCTTTGATCTTGGTCTCTATAGCTGTAATATCGACCAGCGCAGGATCGTACTTCAGGGAAGCCTTTTCTGTAGCGAGATTGACGGAGGCCTCACGAACTCCATCGAGCGATCTGAGTCCTTGCTCAACTCTGCGCACGCACGCAGCGCAAGACATGCCATGAATACGGATGGTCTCTTCAGCCAACTTGATAGCCTGCCTTCTCAATCTCCCTCTTCAAGCCTTCCATATCGACGTTGGCATCCTTTTCAAACGTCGCGCTCCCGGATCCGAGATCCACTTGCACTTCCTTTACTCCCGCAATCCCGTTCAGCGCCTTGGCCACCGCCATGACACAATGGTTACACGTCATGCCTTTGATTTTGATAGTATCTTTCATTTCATGAATATCCTTTCATCAGCAAGAGTTGGATCTCGGTCCGGAGCTAAGTTTCGGTTGCCTGAACGTCGTATTCGGCTGCGGCGCGCAGCTTGCGCTTCCAACACGCCATAGCGCCGTCTCGTCCGAAGAGGAGCTGAACAAGTTCCCACCCTTCCAGGCCTCTTTGGTTCATAATGTCCACCAGCGCTTGAGGTTCGTCGTCCGGTACCGATTGAATCCCGCAATCGCCTTGCTGGTTGCAGAAGTAGATCATGCGGCCGAACGTTTCGGCTGAATACCTCGTTATTTCATATTCAAATCGGTCCATTGCAGCCCCTCTCGCTTGCAAGGTCTTCCATGATCGCAGAAATCTTCCTGTGATTGCTCCGATGAGCCTGCTGTTAACAAAAATAATGCAGACCTCCCGGGAATTCAATAGCAGGCACTCACGGCACACCCCGCAACGGATCGCCGATTACCACACAGAACTGGAAGCCTTCCTACGTACCTCATGTCATAAAGAGGGTATCGCTTCCAGGCTCAACTACTTCTGACGGTTTGGTATGATGGGCTGGATGAAATGAAGCGCATCGATCGAGGAATGCCGCGACCGATGCGCTTCGCTGCGCTTCACATGTCCTACGCACATCTGCAACCGCATTTATGAAACGCAGCACTATGCCCTTTCCCCGCGGAGGTGGCCGAGCGTCTGAAGGTGCCCCTTCTCCTCGTCGGCTATCTTGTGGAGGATTTGTTGGGTCTGATCGTTGTCAGTTTTGTTAGCAAAGCGAAGATACAGGTCCAGTGCCTGGGTCTCCAACATCATCGAGAGATCGAGCAGCTCCGGCACTGATCTAAGAAACCTCTTATTTTTCTCAAGAAAGTTTGTGCTGTCAAACCCTCCCTCCATGATTCGGGCGTTCAGTTGTCGCGAGAGTTCCTCTTTGCCCAGGTCCGACTGCGCTATAGTTGCGTACAGTGTCAAAAGATAGTCCTTGTGTTTGTCTTCAACCGCGGCTAATTGGCTCAGTGCCTCAACAACTTCTGCATCCTCGGAATCTCTTTGCGCAGCGCGGTAGAAGTCGCCGAGAGCCGTTTCCATTCCATATGCGAGCTTGACTATTTCCTCGGGAGTTTCATCGCCTCGCACCATGTCGAGGTTCAGCTCCTCGGGGCCTTCCGCTACCAGCCCGTTCCATGCCATCATCCCCCCACTGAGGTTGTAGACCTCCTTGAATCCTTCCCCCACGAGCATCTGAGCCGCAACTCGGCTCCGGCCGCCCGCAGCTCAATAGACTATGACGGGCTTGTTCCGGTCAAGGCGGTCGTAGGAATCGGACAGATGAGGCAGAGGAACCAGTGTTGCACCCGGAATACGTGCTTTCTCATATTCTCCGGGTTGCCGGACGTCCAATAGGGTGAAAGTGCCTTCCTTGTGCTCGTTGATGAAGCCCCGTGCCTGGTCCGCGTCCATTGATGCCGCGGGAGTAAACATCTTCTTGAGTTTT
>Ga0172371_10013076_pt1 | contig 10848 bp, 6 predicted proteins | sample Lak12m_FD_114543 | JGI IMG/M metagenome (GOLD analysis project Ga0172371, IMG submission 114543) | Freshwater microbial communities from Kabuno Bay, South-Kivu, Congo - kab_022012_12m | ecosystem: Environmental > Aquatic > Freshwater > Lake | place: Democratic Republic of the Congo: South-Kivu... | reverse complement strand
CATCAAAGCGCCTAGGTAATTGTCGCGTGTGCTCATGCCGCAGCTCCTTTTTTCTCTAGGGGTGTGACCTGCCTATTTTATCGAATCGGCCGAAAAATAAGAACGGCCTGCCTTGACATCGCGATGGATCGCCGCATAATGTTTTTAATGAGTGCGAAGGGGATCCTGACGACATCAAGGCAATTCGTGCCGTCGAACGGAGGGCTCAGCCTTCCATGAACGTGTTCGGAGATAAGAGAAAACGGATTTTCGTTCTTTTTTTCGCGGGCATCGTTCTGCCTAGCCTCCTCCTCGGGTATTTGGCGTTCAGGGGCGTCAAGAACGACCAAGCGTTGGCCGAGAAGAACAGGCTGGACGGACAGCGTCGGAGCGCGGAGTCGGTCGTCCGGACGATCGAAGCGGTCATTTTGCCGATCGAACAGGATTTCCGGAAATTGATCGCTGCCGGATCCGCCGAGGATTCCGATGTCGTTCTGCGGTCCTTGGAGGCGTTCCGGTCGGCTCACGGCTTCATTGAAGACGTCTTTGTATTCCAGGCCAACGGACGCATCCGCTTTCCTGCGGCAAAACTCCTGTACCTGCCCGCGCTTCTTCTCCCGCCTTCCCCCAGCGATCCATGGCCCGTCGCGTTAGCGGGAAGGATGGCGGTGGCGCAGCGGTCGGAATTCGAACAGAAAAATTATCGGGACGCCCTGGAGCGCTACAGAGCGCTCTTTGAAGCAGGCGCCGAACCGTTCGTGAAAGGCGCGCTCTTGAACGCGATGGCGCGGGTTCAGAAAAAATCCGGATCGGCTGATGAGGCCATGAAAACCTATGCGGCGATCGCCCGGGATTATGGTGATGTCCTGATCACCGGGGGGATGCCTTTGGGATTGGCCTCCCGCCTCGAACTTGGGGCGCTGCAGGCTTCCTCCGGCAACATCCCCTCCGCCGCCGAGACATACCTGGAGCTCTTTCAACGCCTGCTCCAGGGCGGATGGCCGATCGAGCAGGCGCTCTATGAAAACACAGTCGAGACATTGAAAAATTCCCTTAACGGAATTTTCATGAAAGCTCCATCGGATTCCGATGTCCAATCCGTAAAAAGTACATTCTTAGCGCTCGAAAACCAAGAACGCGAGAGGAGGAAATCGACGGAGCGGCTGACCTCTTTTCTCGCCGGCGCTGCCGAGGCGATCAAGGCCAGAACGCCCGGAATCCAGGGCCCTTCCTCCCTCGCCTCTCGATGGACGCTGGACCTGGAGAAGAATTCTTTCCTCGTCTCCTTGTCGCCGGCGGATGCCGTACCATCCGGCGAGGCTGGAGAACGGTGGGGGATCCTATTCGATCCCGACCTCATTCGCGATGCGCTTCTTCGTCCCGCCCTGGCCAATGCTTTTTCCGCGGAAGAAACAGCCTGGGCCGTTCGCGGACAGGACGGCCGGGTCCTGGCAATCTCGGATAAGGCCCCCTCGGGGATGCCGAGCTACCGGACGGGATTTGTGGATAATTTTCCGAGATGGTCTCTTGAGCTGTATTCGCTCAATCCGCGGTTTCTCCAAACCCTCCTGGCCTCCCGCCAGCGCGTCTTTTTCTTCATGTTCCTCCTCATCGCCGGCATTCTCGGTTTCGGCTTGATCCTGGCCGTCCGTGCGGTCTCCCATGAGCTCGAGCTGGCCAGGATGAAGTCCGACTTCGTTTCGACCGTTTCTCACGAGTTCAAGAGCCCTCTAACTTCGATCCGGCAGCTGGCGGAAATGCTTCAAGCGGGTCGCGTCCCTTCCGAAGACCGGCGCCGGCAGTACTATGATGTCCTGGTCGAGCAGAGCGAGCGCCTCTCTCTTCTCATCGAGAATATCCTCAGCCTAGCCAAGATCGAGGACGGCCGGAAGAGATTCGAATTCAAGCCCGTCGAGATCGGAGCCCTCCTGAGAGAAACCGTCGCGCCGATCAGCGACCGCGTACGACACGACGGTTTTACGATCGAAATGGAAACGGAGGGAGGGCCGCACGTGATCATAGCCGATGGGCCGGCCCTGGCCCAGGCCGTGACGAACCTTGTCGATAACGCGGTGAAATATTCCGGAGACGCGCGGCGCGTCATTCTTCGGTCTTCCGTCCGGGGGCCTGACCTTGTCGTTTCGGTTAGAGACTTCGGCCAGGGCATTCCCAGGGACGAGCAGGCCAAGGTCTTTGACCGGTTTTATCGCGGAGGCGATCCGCTCACGCGATCCGTCAAAGGGAGCGGATTGGGACTGACGCTGGTCAAGGAGATCATCGACGCCCATCGGGGGAAAGTCCTTATCGAAAGCGAACCGGGGAGAGGAAGCACGTTTTCCATTGTGCTTCCGCTCTCGCGAACTGGAGCGCTCAACCATGGAAAAGATCCTGATCATCGAAGATGAAAAAAGCATCCTGATGGCCTTGGAGGACGACCTCCGGCTCGAAGGATACGAGGTCGTCAGCGCCAAGGACGGGCCGGACGGGCTTTCCCTGGCCGGCCGGAGCGATCCGGACCTCGTCATCCTGGACATCATGCTGCCGAAAATGGACGGCTTCGAGGTGTGCAAGAAAATCCGGCAGGCCGGGATCTCCACGCCGATCCTGATGCTCACGGCCAAGAGCCGGGAGGCCGACAAGGTTCTCGGCCTGGAGCTCGGAGCGGACGACTATATGACCAAGCCCTTCAGTCCGCGGGAGCTCCTGGCGAGGGTCCGGGCTCTCCTCCGGCGGGCCAAGCCGCAACCGGCCGGCCTGGATGTCTGCCGCTTCGGGGACGTCGAGATCGATTTTAAAAAATACGAGGCAAAAAAGAGAGGCGCGCGTTTCGATTTGTCCGCCCTCGAATTTTCGCTCCTCCGCTGCCTTATAAGAAACAAGGATCGGGTCGTCTCCCGCGACGCCCTCCTCGACGCTGTCTGGGGGGAAGAGGTCTACGTGGACGCGCGGACCGTGGACAAACACATCTCCCAATTGCGGAAGAAGATCGAGGACGATCCTCAGGCGCCCCGCTTCATTCTCGGCGTGAGAGGTATCGGCTACAAGTTTGCCGGCTGACCGATGTTCACGGAATCTTCACACAATCGTCATCCCATCGTCATGCTTGAGGGAGCGCATGAGGTTATCCTTCTTTCGAAACGATGAGAACAACGACGAGGAGGGAACCATGAACATCAAGGAGATGAGGCCGGTGATCTTCGCCTTGGTCATGATTCTGGCGTCGGCGGGGGCGCTCCAGCAAAACGCGGAACAGCTATACCAGGCCGGATTGTATCAGGAAGAAGTGGCGGGAGACTTGACCAAAGCCATCGCGATCTACCAGGACGTCTTGAAGCGGTTCCCGGGAAACCGCGCGGCCGCGGCCAAGGCCCAGCTCCACCTCGGCTTCTGCTACGAGAAATCGGGTCTGAAGCAGGCGCAGGAGGCCTTTCAGAAGGTCGTCGAGAATTATCCGGATCAAAGCGAGGCGGTTAAGGCCGCGCAGGCGAAGCTCGCCTCGCTCCAGAAAGCGCAGTCGGCGAAGAGCGACAAGGCATTCCGCCTCCGCCTGATCTGGTCCGGCGCCGGGGCTACGTTCGGCCCGGTTTCTCCCAACGGCAAATATGTCGCCTTCAGGGATTCCGGAGGCGATCTCTCTATCCGGGATATAGAGTCAGGGCTGGAGAAACGTCTGACCCACAAAGGCAGTCAGGCGGCCGCGGAGATGGTCATCGTCGGACGATGGTCCCCCGACGCGAAAAAAATCGCCTACGGCTGGTATAACAAGGACAACTACCTGGACCTCCGGCTGATCGGTGTGGACGGCTCCGACCCCCGCCTCCTTTTCCAGGATAAGAGCTACATAATTTTCCCCACCGGCTGGTCCCCGGATGGAAAGTTCATTCTGGCCATGGCTCAAAAAGAGAATACGGAATATCAGATGGTCTTGGTTTCCGCGACCGATGGGACCGTCCAGGTCCTGAAGACATCCAAGGTCCCCTTTGGATCAGCCCTCGACGTGGGCTTTTCTCCGGACGGAAAATATATCGCCTTTGATGCTCCGCAGAAAGAGAACGCCAAGGAGAGCGATCTTTTTCTGTTGTCTTGCGATGGAAAGCGGGAAATCCGGCTTGCGGAACACCCGGCCAACGACAAGTTTTTCGGCTGGGTGCCCCACTCGGATATTCTTCTCTTCGGCAGCGACCGGGCCGTGAGCGCGGACATCTGGATGATCCGGGTCGCCGACGGCAAGCCGTTGGGAGAACCCGTCCTGATCAAAAGGGACGTGGGCAGCATCCAGCCGCTCGGGATCACGGACCAGGGGTCGTTCTTTTATGGGACGGGTTCCTTCATGGTGGACATTTACGAGGCCGCCGTCGATCTGGACAAAGGCGCGATCGCGGCGCCGCCCAAAAAGATCATCCAGAAATTCGTCGGTCCTTTTTACTATCCCTGCTGGTCTCCGGACGGCAAATCCCTGGCCTATCTGGCGGACCGAAGAGAACCGGGCAAATCCAGTTCTTTTTTCCTGACGATCCGGTCCGGGGACACGGGAGACGAACGTTCGATCCCGATCCCGATCACGGCCAATTGGTCCATGGACTGGTCTTCCGACGGCCGCTCGCTTTTCGCCGCGGTCGAGCATCAGGATGACCGCCAGGGGCTCTTCCGAATCGATCCGCAGACCGGCGGCTTAACGCTTCTCGCCCAGAGCGAACCCGATTCGCTCATTAAAAACTTCGCCGTCTCCCCGGACGGTAAGTTCGTCTGCTATACTACCTTTCCGTGGAAAAAGAAAATCTCGTCCATCATCCGGCGCGATCTGACGACAGGCCAGGAGAAAGAGATTTACTCGAAACCGGCCCCCCCTGATATCGGCTTCATGGCCATCTCTCCCGACTCCCAATTCCTCTCTTTCGCGACTTCCGACGGGCCGCCCATCCAGCATGTCATCAGAATCCTGACTTTCGCTGATGGAAAAACGCGCGACATCTTGCAGGGAAAGTTGGAAATATTCACACCGCACGTTTGGACGCAGGGCGGGAAATCCATCTTTTTCATCAAACGAATCTCGGACGCGAAGACCGAGAAAGGAGAGCTGTGGCAGGTGCCTTCAGCGGGAGGGGAGCCGACGAAAATCGGCCTGAGTATGGAAAGTATGAGAAACCTACGGCTTCACCCCGACGGAAAGCGCTTCGTCTACAGCTCGGGAAAAGTCGCCCAGGAAGTCTGGGCGATGGAAAATTTCCTCCCCGACGAGAGACAAAAAAAGTAAATCCGGAGAGCGACTTCCGATTACGACTGAAGAGGCGTTTTTCGCGCCGCCGTTCATCGTTCGTACCCGTTCATTCCCGTTGACATTGGGGCAGGCTTCCTATAATTTTGGCCCAACGAGGGTGAGTTTTGCAGAACCTAAAAGCCGCGATTTTATTGTTAGCGGCGCTGTTAGCATGGACAGCCGAAGCCCTGTCTCAGGAAAAGGTGAGCCCGGCCCGGTCCAAAGATCCGATCGTCATCCGGAGGCTGCCCGGCCCCATCACGCTCGACGGCTCGAGCGGGGAGGACGCCTGGAAAGGCATCGCCCCTCTCCCGTTCGTCCAGTTCATGCCCAATTACGGGAATCCGCCGACGGAGAGGACCGAGCTCCTGCTGGGCTTCGATGACGAAAACCTCTACGTCGCCGGCCGCCTCTTCGACAGCGAACCGTCCAAGATCCAGTCGCCGTCCAAGAAGCGGGATTACTTCGAGGCGAACACGGAATGGTTCGGCGTCATCTTCGACACGTTCAACGACAAGGAAAACGCGATCGGCTTCGGCACGACGCCCACAGGCTTGCGTTGGGACGGGGCCGTCTCCAACGACTGCGAGGTCCGCTCGATCACCGACATGCCCATCAACGTCAACTGGAACGCGTTCTGGGACGTCGCCGTCGTCCGGAACGGAGAAGGCTGGTTCGTCGAGATGCGGATCCCGTTCTCCAGCCTCCGCTTCCAGGACCGCGACGGCCGCGTCGTCATGGGCCTTCTCTCATTCCGCTGGATCCCCCGCAAGCCCGAAGAGCTCGTCTTCCCGGCCGTCGACCAGAAGCTGGGCGCGATGGCCATGTGGAAGCCGTCCCAGGCCCAGGAGATCGTTCTCGAGGGCGTTCACGGCCGCCGGCCGCTCTATTTCACGCCCTACGCCCTCGGCGGATACGGACAGACCAACGACCTCGACGACGCGGAAACGGCCTACGTCCGGACGAACAAGCCGACGACCGAGGCGGGGCTGGACGTCAAAGTGGGTCTGACCAGCAATCTGACCCTCGACCTGACCTTGAACACCGACTTCGCTCAGGTCGAAGCGGACGATTACCAAGTCAACCTGACCCGCTTCTCCTTTTTCTTCCCGGAAAAAAGGCTGTTCTTCCTGGAGAGGGCGGGGATCTTCGACTTCAGCTTCGGCGAGTACAACCAGCTCTTCTACAGCCGGCGGATCGGGATCGAAGAAGGCCGGGCCGTCCGCATCTACGGCGGGGCGCGCCTCATCGGCCGGCTGGGGTCATGGGACATGGGCTTCCTCGACATGCAGACGGCCCCCTTGAAGGCCGAGAGCGTGCCGTCGGAGAATTTCGGCGTCCTGCGCCTGCGCCGGCGAGTGTTCAACCCCTTCTCCTATGTCGGCGGCATCCTGACGACGCGGCTCGGCGCGGACGGTTCGTACAACACCGTCTACGGCATCGACGGCACCTTCCGGGTGGGCGGGGACGACTATCTTCTCGTGAACTGGGCCCAGTCGTTCGAAACCGGCCGGGAGAACCGCGCCCTCTCTCTCGATCCGGCCCGGTTCCGGATCGGCTGGGAGCGGAGGACGCAGGAAGGCCTGGGCTTCAACCTGGCCGTGTCGCGCGCCGGCCAGGATTACAGCCCGGGGATGGGTTTCGAGATGCGGGAGGATTTCACCCGGCTCGGGAACCGCATCCTCTACGGCTGGCTCCCCGGCGAAAAGTCGTTCCTGAACAGCCACCTGGCTTTCGTCGACGGCTATGTCTTCTTCCGCAACGACGACCGATCAATCGAATCGGCCGAGTTCGGGCCGGGCTGGGAATTCATGACCAAGTCCGGATGGATGGGCTCCTTCTCGCTCAAGGTGTCCCGCGAGAGCGTGAGGGACGAGATCTCCTTTTTCGACAAGGTCTTCGTCCCGCCGGGCGAATACGCGTTCGGCGGCTTCAACGGCTATTTCCAGACGGCGATGGGCGGGCTCCTGAGCGCCTTCGTGACGATCAACGCCGGTTCGTTCTACGACGGCTGGCGGGCGACCGTCGGCATCAAGCCCATCTGGGGAATCTCTCCGAACCTGTCCCTCATCGGCAATTATGAGCTGAACTGGGTCGATTTCCCCGACCGCGGCCAGCGGCTGACGGCCCACATCGCCCAGCTCCGGCTCCTGGCCACATTCAGCACGAAATTTACCGCGTCGGCCTTCGTCCAGTACAACAGCGCGGTCGACGCCGTCGTGGCCAACGTCCGGTTCCGCTTTAATCCCCGGGAAGGAAACGACTTCTATTTGGTCATCAACGAGGGCCTCAACACGAACCGCGTCGGTAAAATCCCGTATCCCCCCGCCTACGACAACCGCGCGATCATGGTCAAATATTCGTATACGTTCAATCTGTGAAAATAGATGGGGTCGCCGAATGAAAGTCCTATTGATCAAGCCCCCCTTGAACCGGCATCTTCTGGCTCCCAATCACGATGAGCCTTTGGAGCTCGAATACCTAGCGGCGGCGGTCGCGGGCCATAATGTCCGGATCCTCGACATGCGCCTCGATGGAAATCTCGAACGAACGTTGTCCCGGTTCCGCCCCGACCTCGTCGGCATCACCGCCTACACCTGCGATTACAATGGCGCCCTATCCATCCTCCGGGAGATCAAGAAATTCGATCCGCATATCCGGACGGCCGTAGGCGGCCATCATGCCACGGTCCTTCCTGAGGATTTCGCCTTGCCGGTCGTCGACGCCGTCTTCCTCGGCGCTGCAGACGACTCGTTCAAGGCGTATGTCGAATCGATGGAGGCGGGCCGGAGCGTCGAAGGTGTCAAGAACATCGCCCTCGTCAGCGATGGAACTCTCCGCAGGACGGAGCGAACCCCTTTTGCCAAGAGCCTCGACCTTCTCCCATTTCCCGACAGGGAATTGACTCGCCGGTACCGGCACCGTTACCGGGACAATATGAACAACAGGACCGGGCTGGTCATGACGAGCCGGGGATGTCCCTTCCGCTGTTCCTTCTGCGCCAACTGGAGAATCATGGAAGGAAAATACGTCGCCCGGAGCCCCGAATCCGTCGTGGACGAGATTGCCGCTATGTCCGAGGAGGTCGATCTCATCTGTTTCGCCGACGACAACTCGCTCCTCGACATCCGGCGGGCCTGGCGGCTGGTCGAACTGGTGCGGGAGCGCCGGATCCGCAAAAAATTCATGATGTACGCGCGGGCGGACACGATCGTGAATCATCCCGATCTCATGGAGGCCATGAGGGATATCGGGCTGACCTACGTCCTAGTCGGCATCGAATCGTTCAAAGACGCCGAACTGAGCGGTTTGAACAAGAAAGTTACGTCGCAAACGAACCTCGAGGCGATCCGGCTGCTCAAAAAATTCGGGATCCGGATCTCGCCCCACTTGATCGTCAATCCCGAATTCACCCGGAACGATTTTCACGCGCTCTTTCGCCGCGTCTGCGAGATGGAGCTCTTCCAACCCGTTTTCACGGTCCTGACGCCCCTGCCGGGGACCGATCTCTACGAACACAACAAGGAGCGGTTCGCCATCAGGGACTACGATTATTTCGACTTCACTCATTCGGTATTGCCGACCAAGCTCCCGCGCCGGGATTTCTACCGCCTTTACGTTAAGCTCTACACCAAGAGCTACTCGTTCACGCGCTATTTTCAGGGTTTGTTCCGGAACGCGACCGTCTTGAGGCGGTCGTCAAAGCGATGGAAGCCGCCCCATCCAGATCGGATTCGGTTCGTCCCGCTGGTCATGATCCACGTGGCCGCCGTCCCGATGTATTGGAAGATCCGGAGGCGCTACAAGACGGAACCCTACGTCAAAAATTGACGCGGGCAACTGTAAAGGTAAAGGGGGACAACGCATCCTGTCCCTAATAATCCCCCTTCATCCCCCTTTAGGAAAGGAGCCGAGACCGAACGCTACGGTGCGCATCATGGCGCGGATAGAAGGGTGGTTCACATAACCGAGGCAGCTACGAATAAAATAAAGAACAAAACAGGGGGCTTGCGTTTCGCCATCATAGAAGGGGAGAGGAAATAAATGGGGACAGGATGCGTCGTCCCCCTTTATTCACCAGCGCGACCAGAGGCGCTTTCGAGTTCCTCCGGGCGCGCCGCTCGGCGGCTTCGTCGTGATCGTGTTCAAGCCGACGGCCGTGGCGAAGACCAGGCAGCCGTTGACGAGGGCGATGAGGATCCGGACGGCCAGGGCGACGTTTTCCGGAGGCGCGGTCAGGGCGAACGCGCCGACAAAAGAGACGAGCTCCGCCAGGATGAAAGCGGTCCACTTGGGCTTGATCTTGCCGTCGCTCAGGTAGCCGATCGTCGCCGTAACGACGACGACGACAGCGGTGGAGCCGGCCAGCGTCGTCAAGCCGGCGACGGTGAAGAATTCGTTCGGCAGACTCATGAATACCCTCCTCCCCCAATATTAGTCGAATCGGCGAATGCGGAGTTGACTTGACTTATTCGTTGGTTTACCATTTTTCCGTAACAGGGAACGAAAAAAAGTGAATAGGCCCTTCTAAGGGGAGGCCATGCAAGGGAGAAAAGTCCTCGACTCGTGGAAGGACATCGCGGCCTACTTCAACCGTTCGGTCATGACCTGCCACCGGTGGGAGGACGAACTCGGGCTTCCCGTCCATCGCTTGGACGGGACCCCCAGAGCCCGCGTTTTCGCCTTCACCGACGAGCTCGACCAGTGGATGGCCCGGAAACTTCACTTGATCGAGGAGGCCCCGCCCCAGGAGCGCCGAAAAAAGCCCTTCTGGACTTGGCTGGCGGCAGGGGGAGGCTTTGCCGCTGCGGCTCTAGCTATCTATGGATTTATGACGGTGTTCCGGCCGCCCAGTCCTGTGCCCGCCCGAGTGCCGATGCTGGCGGTCCTTCCCTTCGCCAATGAAACGGGGGCCGCGGCCTGGGACGCTTGGAAAACGGCCATTGCCGATCTGCTCACGATCGACCTCCGGCAGTCGAGGCTCATGGATGCCGTCAAGACCTCGGACCTTTACTGGGCGGCGGGTCCTTCCGTCGAAGCGGATAAATTTTCCCCCGAAGACCTCAAGAAAATCGCCGAGAAAGCCGAAGTCGGCTACACCTTGACCGGGAGTTTCGTCAAATCCGGCGATACGATTGCCATCAACGCTCTCGTCCGGAACGCGGAAACGGGCGATGTGGTCGCGTCCCCGCGCGCCGAAATCCGGACCGATAAGGATATCTTCTCGAGCGTCGATGGGCTGTCCAAAGAAGTCAAGATCGCTCTGAACATCAAGCCCGGGGACGTCCGCCGCGATATCGACGCGCCCGTCGCCAGGATTACGACGAGATCCCCGGAGGCTTTTAAGCTCTACGGCCAGGCGTACCGGATCCAGGGGAAGCGGAAATTCGGCGAAGCGATCGTTCCTCTCCTGAAAGCCGTCGAGATCGATCCCCAGTTCGGCTTAGCCTTTCGCATCCTGTTCTACTGCTGCCGGGCCGTGGACCGCAAGGAGGATCAGAAGAAATACGGCGAAATCGCCGTCCGTCTGGCCGACCGGATCGAGGAGCGGGAGCGGAGCCTCTTCTTGGCCGATTACTATGGATTCGAGCAGGTCAATCCGGCGAAGCGCT
>Ga0172371_10013074_pt1 | contig 10849 bp, 11 predicted proteins | sample Lak12m_FD_114543 | JGI IMG/M metagenome (GOLD analysis project Ga0172371, IMG submission 114543) | Freshwater microbial communities from Kabuno Bay, South-Kivu, Congo - kab_022012_12m | ecosystem: Environmental > Aquatic > Freshwater > Lake | place: Democratic Republic of the Congo: South-Kivu... | reverse complement strand
TACGGCCGGTATCATCAGCCAGGTTTCACGCCAGCAGGTAGAAATTCTTAGAAAATTTGGTTATGAACTTGGGATGGCATTTCAGATAGTTGATGATATTTTGGATTATCGCGGTGATCAATCTGTTGTTGGAAAACCGATCGGTGGTGATCTTAGACAGGGATTATTTACTTTACCATTTTTAAATTTTCTTGATATTTCTGGCGATGATCCTGAAGTATCCCAATTGCTTAATAGTGATTGTGTATTTGATGAACCTTCTGTACACAAGATTGTTACCCGAATCGCAGAAAGCGATGCAATTGATAGGGCATTCTCAGAGGCAGAACAATTCTCTGATCGGGCATTACAATGCCTTAATCAATTACCGAACTCGCCCGAAAGAAATGAGCTTGAGCAAATTACAGATTACATTGTTCATAGAACGTATTGATCTTTAAAATAAAAAAGCCTATAGGTGGCTTTTTTAGTGCGCTGGGTGGGAGTTGAACCCACACGCCTTGCGGCACATGGCCCTCAACCATGCCTGTCTGCCAATTCCAGCACCAGCGCAACAGTTCCGATATTATAAATGACAATCAGGTTAAGTCAAGCAAAAACATCTGTGAGAATAAAAAAGAGGAAAAAATGGCAATAGTTCTCGATGCAATGGGTAGTGACGAATTTCCGGTTCCTGAAATTCTTGCCTCTATCGAGTTGGCATCCCAAGGTGAGAAAGTAATCCTTGTTGGGAAAAAAGAATTTTTAATAGAAAAGCTCAAATCGATGAAAATCGACAATTTCCCAGTTGAAATCATCGATGCACCTGATATCGTTGAAATGACCGATAAGCCTGTGGAATCTTATCGCCAGAAACCCAATAATTCAATGGCGGTCGGAATTCGCCTTGTTCAACAAGGTCAGGCTGAGGCATTTGTTACGGCAGGAAATACCGGTGCAGCTGCGTTTAATGCGATTACAACTCTCCGCCGCCTGCCAGGGATTTCTCGCCCGGCTTTGGCTGCATTAATACCAACCAAGGTAAAAAAGTGCGTTTTCATGGATACTGGAGTTAATGCTGATTGCAGACCAGATTTCTTGATGGAATTTGCGATATTAGGGAGTGCCTATTCCAGTAAAGTTTTGGGAATTCAATCGCCTAAAGTGGGACTACTCTCAATTGGAGAAGAACCAGAAAAAGGCAGTCAATTAGTTAAGGATGCGTTCAAGTTATTACAGTCCAGTGACCTGAACTTTTACGGAAATGTTGAACCAAAAGAAGTATATGCAGGAATGGTCGATGTGGTTGTAACAGATGGTTTTTCCGGAAATGTCTTTATCAAATCCAGTGAAGCAGTCGGTAAACTTGTCAGTGAGACTTTAAAATCGAATATTTCGAAATCTTTGTTTAGCATCATTGGGTATTTATTAGCAAAACCGGCTTTTAATAAACTCAAGAGAATGATGGATCCCTCAGAAACGGGAGCTGCAATCCTGCTCGGAGTGAATGGACTCGTTTTCATCGGTCATGGCCGTTCTGACTCTAAAGCATTGGTTTCAGCAGTAAAGCTTGCCCGTAGAACGATTGACAATAATTTAATGGGTGAAATAAAGGCTCAAATACAATCCAAATTAACAAGTAATGATTCCGACGGTAAATAAAAGGAAATAATAATGAAAGTATTTATTGACGAGAAAATGGTAAAAAGAAATAAGGTTATTGGTAATGTTTTATCCATAGCAAGTATCGCTATACTTGGAATCGGGATGTTCATGTCTTTCAAAGATAAAGACGGCAGCTACCTTCCATATACTTTCGGTTCATTGATCGTCGGTTTTTTGCTATTTCAGGTTGCGAATTTCTACATGAACAAATGGGGTAAATCTCCACGGCCTGATGAAAAACTAACTCAGGCACTAAAAGGGCTCGATTCAAATTATTCGCTTTATCACTACAAATCGTTGGTTTCTCATCTATTAGTTGGTCCAGCTGGTGTTTTTACATTGCTTCCATACAATCAAACGGGAGAGATCGAATTTATAGCTGAACGTAATCGTTGGAAACAAAAAGGCGGGAATTTTTTCCTCAAAACATTTGGCGGAGAATCACTAGGACGGCCAGATCTGGATGCCAAATACGCATCAACTGATATTGTCAAACAAATGAGCAAACTCAATGTTGACCTTGGCAAATACACCCCACAGCCAATAATCGTGTTCGTCAATCCGAAAGTATCGGTTAAGGCTGAAGGTTCCCAGATTCCTGCAGTAACAATAGACAAGTTGAAGGAATTCATTCGTAAACAAGTGAAGACGAATAACATTTCACCTGAGATAATTGCCACGATCAACAAGGATTTAGGATAATAAAAAAAATCGGTTGACTATTCAGCCGATTTTTTTGTTTCTCTTATAAGTGATTCTATTTCCTGAGTAGTCAGTTCCCGAAACAATCCTGGTTTCAGCGTACCCAGTTTAAGCGTGCCAATTCGTACGCGTACCAATTTAACTACGAATAATCCAATCGTTTTAGCAATTTCACGAATTTGACGCTTATGACCTTCTTTCATAACCACGCGAATCCAAGCTCCCTTGCCGGAAGTTGAGTCAATCATTACTTTTGCAGGCTGCGTCCGGTGGCCATCTTCGAGCACAATCCCTCTTCGCCAGGCTTCCAATTGCTTTTGATCTGGTCTGGAAGCAACAAGCACCTTGTATTCTTTTTCATGCTGAAAACGGGGATGGGTTAGTTTATTAGTCAGGTTCCCATCATTCGTTAGCAGGATTAATCCCTCACTTTCAAAATCCAATCTGCCAACTATTGCCAGATCCCTTGAATCAGGGATCAGATCATATACTGTTCTTCGAGTATCTCCTTCAACTTTATCACAAAGGACAAATCTCGGTTTATTATATGCAAGATATCGAAGTGATTTCTGGGGCGGTAATTTTTTTCCATCAATAAGAATTACGTCTTTGTCAACATCGGCTTTTTGCCCAAGTTCAGCTTTTTTACCATTTACAACAATTCGACCCGTAAGGATAAACTCTTCACAGGACCTTCTCGATCCGTAGCCAGATCTGGCAAGAATTTTCTGTAGTCTCTCTTCTGGCATTTTTAATCCTTTAATAAGGTGCTTTTACCATTTCCGTTCTCATCTTCTGGAACTTCAAATGGCGGAAGTTGTTCAATTGAATTTAAACCAAAATGCTGTAAAAATTCACCGGTAGTTGAAAACAAAATCGGCCTGCCTGGTCCTTCAGCTCTGCCAACTTCCTGAATTAATCCTTTTGATAATAGGCTACGAATTACACCATCACTGCTAACCCCACGGATTGATTCTATGCCGGGGCGAGTTATGGGCTGACGATAAGCAATTATTGCGAGAGTCTCAATTGCAGGTTTGGTTAACTTAGCGTTAAGTTCAAGCCCTAAAAACTTTTCTATGTCAGAGGCAAAATCAGGATTTGTGGTCAGCTGACACCGCCCACCATGCCACTGAATAGCCAAACCCCTTCCATTCGAATAAGTTTGAGACAATTCCCTAACCAAATCATCTGCTTCAGCTGTACTTATTTGCATCACTTCTGCAATTTGAGCAATGGGTAACGGAATTGAAGTGACAAACAATAGCGCCTCAAGCCGAGCAAGTTTAATATTTTCTAAGTGAGTTTCAGGCATGCTATAATTACCAAGTTAATTTGAGTAGCAACTGATTATATCAAACAATCATCTATGAAGTTTTCGATCGCGAAAATAGTCTTCCTTTTTTTATTGCTGTTTTTGTCATTAACAGCTTGCGATTCATTTAATTATTTACAGAAAATTGAAATAACAATTAATAATGCAGGTATTGTTTCTACAACCAGAGTAAATAAAGGTATTTCCGTCGAGGACGTGCTCACATCATCCGGCATTAAACTTAATCCCCTGGATAAAGTTGATCCATCAAAAAACTCCCTCATAGAATCTCCCATCACAATAACAATAACCCGTATAACCGAAGAATACGTTGTTGAAGATTCCGTTTTACCTTTTGAACAACAAACGATTAAAAACGAATCCCTCCAACAAGGACAAAAAGTACTAATACAAGCGGGGGTTAATGGAAAAACTCAGACAATTTATCGTGTTGTATATGAAAATGGTGTAAAAATCTCAAATACGTTTGTAAGCTCCGAGATAACAGAACAGGCTCAACCTGAAATTGTAATGGTCGGTGTTCAATCTCCTTATTCGGTCCAGGAAATCAACGGAACAATTGCGTATATTTCAAGTGGTAACGCCTGGGTTATGGAATCAACCACTGGCAATCGCAGGATTTTAACAACCTCAGGAAATCTCGACGGACGAATTTTTGCTCTCTCAGAAAACAGGGATTGGCTCCTTTATTCCACTTCAAACAAAAGTGAATCAAAAAATAAAATAAATCGGTTATGGATCTTATCTCTTGCGTCTGACGATCCGACACCAAAAGATACCGGGATCATCAACGTTATAAACTATGCCGAATGGATTCCCGGAAAGAACCTCACAATCAGTTATTCAACAGCTGAAATAAGTTCCTCTCCCCCATTTTGGAATGCAAACAACAATTTAGTCATTGCCAGGTTTAATTCGGATGGAAAACTAATTGACAAGAAAACCATTGTCGATACTAATTCCGGTGGACTCTATGGATGGTGGGGAGCCTCCTATAAATGGTCGCCTGATGGTGAAAAAATTGCGTTTTCCAGGCCTGATTCGATCGGATTTGTTGATCCCGAAAATGGGACTTTGGATCCTGTGTTTTTGATTACGCCTTATCAAACAGAGAGTGTGTGGGCTTGGGTCCCAAATATCTCATGGTCAGTTGATAGTAAATTCCTTTATGCTGTGTTACCAGAAAGCTCAACTACCGATCCGTTGGCTGGCACCAATCTTTCAGCCATTAATGTGGAATCAACTCAAGTTATCCCATTAGTAAATAATTGTGGGTTATTTTGTTCATCCACATCAAGGTTGGTTCTAGATTCCAAGGAAAATAAAATCGCGTTCTTAAGCGCCATTCTCTCTGATCAAAGTGAAATCAGCCGATACAATTTGCTTGTTATGGATAAAGACGGTTCGAATCAAAAGAAACTTTATCCTACTGAAGGTATTCAGGGACTCAAATCACAAAACGTTTTTTGGGAACCAGCATCTTCTGGCAATCAATCGAAATCCCGAATTGCATTTATCTCACAAGGAAATTTGTTAATTGTTGATCCGATTACTGGAATGATTAATCAAATTACTGGTGATGGTTCAATTGAAAAAATAGATTGGAAGTAGAAAGAGAAAAAGCATGAGATTTTTAATTACAGGCGCTGCTGGATTTTTAGGATCTCATTTATGTGATTACTTATTAGAAAATGGGCATTCAGTTCTTGGAATGGATAATTTCATAACTGGAAATCCCGAGAATATTGCCCATCTAACAGGAAATAAATTCTTTGAGTTCATCAAACATGATGTTTCAAACTACATCAATGTTCCCGGCAAAATTGATGCGGTTTTACACTTTGCTTCTCCCGCCAGCCCCAACCCAGCCTCCCCTTTCGGCTATCCCAGTCTTCCCATTCAAACAATGAAAGCTGGTGCCTTGGGAACTCATAATTCTCTCGGGGTCGCCCGGACGAACAATGCCAGGTTCCTGCTTGCATCTACGAGCGAGATCTACGGTGATCCCGAAGAACATCCACAAAAAGAGACTTATTGGGGTCATGCCGACCCAATTGGGTTTCGATCAGTCTACGATGAAGCCAAGCGTTTTGCAGAGGCTCTAACAATGGCTTACCATCGTTTTCATAAATTGGATACGCGAATTGTAAGAATTTTCAATACTTATGGCCCGCGGATGCGAATTGATGATGGGCGTGTTGTTCCAAATTTCATCCACCAGACATTGAATGGAAAACCGCTCACCATTTACGGTGACGGAAGTCAAACACGGAGTTTTTGCTATGTATCAGACCTTATCGATGGAATCTATAAATTATTGATGTCTGATGAACATTTCCCTGTCAATATTGGCAATCCTGCGGAAATATCAATTTTAAATTTTGCCGAAGAGATCAATCGCATCACAGGAAATAATGCCGGGTTGGAATATAAAATTGATAAACGGCTTGGCGATGACCCTCAACGCCGGCAACCCGATATTACTCGAGCAAAAAATATCTTACATTGGGAACCAAAAATTGATTTGCAAACAGGTTTGGAGAGAACAATAGATTTCTTTAAAGAACAACCTGGTATTTATGAATAACTCTATCCATAGGAAAGAACTAAAACGGTTTGTTCGTTTTGGTATCGTGGGAGTTATCGGATCGGTCATAGATTTTGGTTTCCTAAATCTATTCACTATCGTTTTCAAAATGCCTTATGTGTTAAGCAGCGTTTTTTCCTTCTCTTTAGCGGTGATAAATAATTTTATCCTCAACCGTTTATGGACATTTTCCGCCTCAAGAAAAGACCCTCTTCTTGGGCAATTGATCCAATTTGGTATTGTTAGTGTTGTTGGATTATTAATTCGAACACCATTGCTTGCCTGGCTTGAAAAGGTTTTAATTCCTTTAGCAGGAAAACTAGTACCCAATTTGTTAACCCCAACAATTGTCGGTCACAATGTTGGCTTAGCGATTGGAATTGGAGTTGTGATGTTATGGAATTATTTTGCCAATCGTTTTTGGACTTTTAAAAATACACCTGCATAGACCTATGGATCACAGACAAAGATTATCAAATTGCATTTCAGGTAGCAAAATCGACAGACCTCCCGTCGCCTTATGGAGGCATTTTCCCGTTGAAGACCAGGATCCGTCATTATTAGCAAAGGCCGTTATACATTTTCAACAAACTTACGATTTTGACCTTGTAAAGGTGACACCGGCGTCCTCTTTTTGTACAAAAGACTGGGGTGTTCGCGATCTATGGAAAGGAAATCCAGAAGGCACACGCGAGATCATAGAGTTTCCTATCAAAGAACCTGAAGATTGGTTGAAACTTAAGCCAAATTTGGTTAAGGACAATTACCTTTCCGATCAGATTACCAGTATTCGAAATATTAGAACCAACTTGCCAATGACCACTCCGATCATCCAGACCATATTCAATCCTTTATCTCAGGCCAAAAGTCTCGTCGGTAAAAATAACCTGCCGATACATATTCGGCTTTACCCCGATGAAGTTAAATATGCCCTTGGGATAATTACTGAAACCACGATTGATTTTATAAAAAAATTAGATCCACTGGGTATTGATGGAGTTTTCTACGCAATTCAACACGCCCAGGCTGGGCTTCTCAGTAAAACTGAATTTGAGGAGTTTTCAAGGCCTTACGATCTCGAAATTTTGGAATCCTGCAAGCAGTATTGGCTTAACCTTCTTCACATTCATGGTGAAGATATATATTTCGATGAAATTTCTGATTATCCATGTCAGGTGTTCAATTGGCATGATCAACAGACCTCTCCAACTCTTGATCAAGCCAAGAAGATGATACCCGGCGTAGTGTGTGGTGGCTTACGCCAATGGGAAACCCTGGTAAATGGCACTCCAGAAATGGTTTTTGCCGAAGCCAAGCGCGCCATTAATTCTACTATCGGGGATCGCTTGATCTTGGGCACCGGTTGTGTGTTGCCAATCACCGCTCCTCATTCAAATATTCAAGCCGTCAGAGAAGCTGTAATGAAAGTTGAAAAATAATGTCGCAACCAAGGATAATTTCTGGTTCTGCAAGGGGAATCAGAATTGATTCTGTTCCCGGAGATACCACCCGCCCCATCACCGATAGAGTAAAAGAAGCTTTGTTTAATATTATTGGTCCTGATATTGTTGACTCAAGTTTTTTGGACCTATTTGGTGGAACTGGAAGTGTTGGTATTGAAGCCTTAAGCCGGGGGGCTAAAAAATGCTTGTTTTTAGACCTCGCTCCACAAGCAAATATCACGATTAAAAAAAACCTGGAACGAACTAAACTCTCAAATAATGGTTCAGTGCGTCAGATGGATGCATTTCATTTTCTGACGAATCCCATTGAGATTGGCTTTGATTACATTTACATTGCGCCCCCACAGTATAAAGGGATGTGGATCAAAGCGCTTGAGCTCATTAATACTTACCCACAGATAATCTCTGAGGACGGTTGGGTGGTTGTTCAGATTGACCCCGTGGAATTCACAGATATTTCATTGGAAAATCTTGTTGAATTTGACCGCAGAAAATATGGTTCCACATTACTTCTTTTCTTTGCAAAACCATAGCTCTACTCAGAAAAAGTTATTTTACGATTTCCAGATTGATCATAAGAATATAAAAGGTGAAATTGCTTTCCTGAGGAAAAGGTTTGCAGTACGCGTGTTATCAAGGGTTCAACATCATCCACAATATCTTCTGTGGGTAGTTTACCAACAGGAAACCAATGAAGTCTGCCTTCCGCTGAATCCACAAAAGCTGTTTCTTCGACTTTTCCACCGAAAACGAATAAAAGTATTCCCTCATCTTCACGCACATCGATCATTATTGTTCCACAAAGAATAGGCTTTTCGCACCAAATGCCGGCTTCTTCATTCAATTCCCTTTGCGCGGATGAGATGATGGTCTCACCTCGCTCAATATGCCCCCCTAATCCGTTCCATAAGCCGGCATTGATCTTTTTATTAGCTGCCCCTTTCAACAACAACACTTGATCCTTGCAAAAAACAAAAAAAATCGTCCTCGGGACCATGTGGTATCGATTAGGGACTATTTTTTGGGGAGTTGATGGCATTAGAATTATCCCCATGGGTTATTGGCTCATGGGGATGAACAACTTAGCTCAGGAACATGGGCACGCCCATGAAATCTCGTACTTTCGGACGGTAATTTTCAATGTCATAAAAGCTGGGAACATCAACCCGTTTTTGCCCGGCAAGAACCATGTTAATAGGCACAGTAGTGTATTTACCACCATGTAACGCTACCAGTTTTCCGGTCTCATTTCGCTTGATTAACTGCACAGCCAAACTTCCATACGACATGGCAACCATGCGATCAAGAGAATCCGGTGCTCCAGACCGCATCAAATATCCGAGTTGCTGGTACATGATATCCTGTCCCGTCAAACGTTTTAGCTCGTCTGAAAGCATCTCCCCTACGCCACCCAACTTTTTGTGTCCATAGGCATCCGCTTCGCCCGTTTCAACTACCAGACCGCCTTCCATAATAGCGCCTTCACTGATGGTCATCATGCAGTAATTGGATGGATTGTTTCGCTTGTCTTCCATGAGAAATTCGGCAAGTCTTTTTACATCGAAAGGAACTTCTGAGATAATTGCCCGATCAACATAGCTTAGATAAGCAGAAATTAGGCTGGTTTCACCTGAATTTCTCCCGAAAAGTTCAACAATTCCAATTCTCTCGTGAGATCCAACGGATGTTCTCATATTTGTGATGAAGTCAACCGACCTGGTAACGGCAGTGGAAAACCCGATGCAGTAATCAGTCCCGAAGACATCGTTATCCATGGTTTTTGGAATTCCAACCACCGGAAAGTTCTCTTTATTTAAACGTACCGAGAAACTAAGCGTATCATCACCGCCAATCGTAACCAGTGTATCAATACCAAGGTGATCCAGTACTTTAAGCACGTAATCAGTGTAATCCATCGTGCCATCATCACTTATTTTTTTCCCATATTTGGAGTTCTTAAGAAAATCAGGGATTGTGGCTGGCTTTACTTTTTGGGGATTTGTCCTTGAGGTATGTAAAAACGTTCCTCCAGTGCGGTCGATTTTACGAACATCTTCGTTTGTTAAATTATGGACATAATAATCATGTGTTGAAGGTTCATCCAAATTGTATTGAAGCAAGCCTGCCCACCCGCGTCTGATTCCAACCATTTTATACCCAAGTTCAAATGCATTCATCGCTACGGCCTTCATGGCAGGGTTCAAACCCGGGACGTCACCTCCGCCCGTTAATATTCCAATAGTCTTCGACATCGCTATCTCCTTCAAGTAAGATAAAACTCGCTATACTAGCGAGTATGTTTTTCAATAACTGGAATAACCAATATGATCTCAGAACCCTGGTTCTCTGAAGACTCGATCCTCATCGAACCTCCTAACAAAGCAGCCCGCTCTTGAATAAGCTTCAATCCTAATCCTGCAGTATCGCGAAGAACAACAGGGTCAAAGCCTTTACCATTATCTCTAATGACAACTTTGGCAATATCACTCTCAAGCGAGAAATTAATGTCAATCTTCAATTTGCTGGCATTATCGATATTATGTTTGAGCGCATTAGAAAGCAATTCCTGGATTGCTCTAAATAAAAATACTTCAATATGTGACTCAAATCGGCGATCAGTGCTTGGTAGAATTGCATTAATTTCGACTCCAGTTTGTTCTTTAATGCCTCCAATGTATTTATTAAGAGTCATTATCAAACCGAGGTCATCAAGCATCATCGGTCGCAACTCAGCAATAAAGGTTCTGATTTTTTGAAATGTGTTCATTGCCGAGAGTTTTAACTTGTCTAACTCGTCTTTCGCTTTCAGCGGATCTATCTCATACATTCGAGTCGCAATTTCAGCTTGAACAATGAAATTTGATAATGCTTGAGCAGGTCCATCATGCATTTGCCGGGATAATCTCTGCCTCTCGGCTTCCTGGGCTTCCAAGAGCATCACCAGGGTATTAACGCCATCCTCAATGTTTGTGGATTCCGGGAGTAACTTAGGTTGATTTTTTGTAAATGCAATTACCCGCTCTAAAAGACCTTGGTAATTCGCAATTGAATTTTTTTGTTCGGTTAATTTATCTAATTGACCGCGCATAATAAGTAAACGTTGTTGTGCATCAAGTG
>Ga0172371_10013072_pt1 | contig 10849 bp, 8 predicted proteins | sample Lak12m_FD_114543 | JGI IMG/M metagenome (GOLD analysis project Ga0172371, IMG submission 114543) | Freshwater microbial communities from Kabuno Bay, South-Kivu, Congo - kab_022012_12m | ecosystem: Environmental > Aquatic > Freshwater > Lake | place: Democratic Republic of the Congo: South-Kivu... | reverse complement strand
CCGCTCGGGGTTAAATTTCGCACAGCGAAATTTAACGCCCCCAACCGGATTCGAACCGGTGTCGCAAGCTTGAAAAGCTCGTGTCCTAGACCAGGCTAGACGATGGGGGCTTCAATCCTTCTATAGTCTTTTTAAACGCTCTGCCGCCTTTATAACTTTTGAGCAAATTCTCGTGCTGCCGCGCTTCGGTCCTACTGCTAAATTCTTTTTTATAAATTACCTTGAAAGGACCTTTGCCCTTTGTGGATCTAACGCTATTTTGATTATGTTGTTTTAATCTTGCTTCTAAATCTATACAACTACCTATATAATGCCTGCCATTATTATTTTCTAAAATATATACCCAATACATAATCCGCAAGCTTGTCCCGCCTTCGCATTCCATGCTTTGGCGGGATCCCGCCAAAGTCCCGCCATCTATCCAGTCTCTGGCGGGACGACGGCGGGAAAAAGCTCGTGTCCTAGACCAGGCTAGACGATGGGGGCTAAATTGTCAATGTCCGCCACTAAAGATTGGCGGATCAAATTCGCACAGATAATTTACGTCGCCGCCATCCTGCCAATCGCTCCATAAATTATGTGCTCATTTGACTAGACGATGGGGGCTAAATTTGTACACTACATTACAATGAGCAAAAAGTGTTTTTAATTCTTACAATACTCGATTTGTATTACCAGAAAAATCAATTTCCCAGATTTCCGGGGCAACAGAAATTGAATCCAAGCTGGCTATACCATCAATAATAGCTTGCGGTATTGAATTGAAAGATTCGGTTAAAACTAATAAAATTGGCTTAATATTAATTTTCTTACTGCCTAATAAATGCCCACCAATATCCTCTCTCGCCCAGTTTATATAATAATCGAATTGCATAGGAGCAAAATTTATATTATCCGTTGACTTCGGATGCTTTAGTTCAATCATTCTATATAAACAACTAGTTTCGTCTATTTTCTCAATCGTTAAAATATCTATCTTCTGCATTCCAGTGCCAGCAAATACTTCATTTCCTAACCATAATATATCTTTACCAAAGATATCAGGAAGAAAATTGTTATTAGGAATATTGAGATTTTGTAATAAATAAGCCTGAAAACACATTTCCCTAGTCTTAATATCTTTTAGTGCTACGACAGCGGTATTATCGATATTATAATTCTTGGTAGCGCTACCTTTTTCTATCGTATAGTTACTCTGATTAAAAGTGAAATCGTTGGCATTAATAAGTTTCCCCTCATTTTCATCTTCTATTAAGGAAATTAACCTTTCCGTTTCCCAGGGGAATAACATAGTATTGCCTCTACCGGCTTTCATTTTTCTATATATCAATGTCCATAATAATTCTTTGGCATATGTCGGTAGTTTATCTAAAGCTACCCATTCAAAAACTCCTTTTGAATAAACTTTATAAGGAATTATCTTTTTACGATAAATAAGTTTTAAAGGCTCATCATCTTTTAGATTGGGTAAACCTGGCTCATTTGCCTCAGGCCCTTGCAAATGATAAATTGTATTATCCACTGCTTTAAAAACTCCAAAGAATCTACCTTTTTTATTATCTCGCCCCTCTATATAGAAAAATACAAAATCCTGGCTTTTTACCCTGCTCATATCTGCAAGAAGACCTATATTATTATCCTTCCCGCCAGAGCTTGTCCCTACAAACATATATTGTAAGTGTATCGGTAAGGATTCTTCATTAACTATAAAAACATGCCCTCTTATCATATGGCCCTCTTAGTTTTTTTAAATAAAAGAATATACTCGTGTTTAAAAATATAAAACCCACCTACTAATGCCCTGTACCGCCATAATTCTTGCTGATTTCTCTTGCCTCTTGTTTGTTCAAAGTTTTTGACAATAATGCTTTTAAGAGAGAACTCTCTTTTTAATACTTCATTCATTATATAAAAACCTAGCGGAATCCAAGTACCTTTGAAATATTTATCACCTATTACTATCCCGAGATACCTTCCCTTTTCTAAATACGAAGCTGTATTATCTAGAACTTCGCCAAACATTTTAATAAAATCTTCTGTCGTTGGGGCATTAGATAAATCATCATTACTTCTGCTAAATTTAATAATATCGTGATATGGAGGGTGCATAATAAGGAGCTGAACCTGTTTTGCACCAAATTGATCTAGCGTCTCTTTTAGATTGACTTTTCTACTATCGCCAGGGACTATCTCGGTAACAACGTTATGGGCATTATTTTCTTTTTTAATTAAATTCTTTGCTTCTTTCGCGACATCAGGGTTTAATTCAATACCAATGCCATTTCTACCTAAACGCCGGCACTCTATTAAGGTCGTACCACTGCCAACAAAAGTATCAACAACCCAATCTCCTTTCTTTGTATAGCGCAACATTAATTGATTGGGTATTTGGGGAATAAAGTTGCCCCAATATGAACCAATATGGGCTCCAGACGTATCTCTTTTTTCTAAAATCCATAAGCTATCAGTAATAATCTCCTGATACTCTTTCCAGCGGTTTAAATTTATGTCATTTATTTTACTTGTTTTGATTTCGCTTATTCCTTTTTTTAACCTATCAAGGTAATATTTCGCTCTCTCAATAGTATGCGCTTCTTCGATCTGAACCAATTCTTCAAGCAGGGCACCTTTTTTTAAAACAATAGTGTCGCCATTTTGCTCTATGTTTAACAAACCATCTGTATCGCTCTTGGGATAATTGATTACAGACTTCACAGAAAAAATATATCTCTTTAGCTGGGGGGTATCGCTTAACTCTCCGGCCTCTTCTATCTTCTCTAGTAATCGTGACTTATTAACAATGACGTCTTTCTTCCAGTCGTATTGCTCTTTTTCTAAATCAACGAATAAATCTAAAATTTGTTCGTTTATTTTCATGTTTTTATTTCTCTATCCTATTTATTTTCTAATTAACCCACCAAAGTCTTGACGAGGGCGGGTTAATCTTCATCCTTGGCCACGACCTTGGCGACGGAGACAACTATATCGCCTTTTTCCAGCGATATCAGCCGCACGCCCTGGGTATTTCTGCCGGTCTGGCGTATATCCTTGACAGCGCAGCGCACAATCATCCCTTTCTGGGTCACCACAAGTATTTCATCCTGCGGCTCAACCACCATCACTGTGACTGCCTCGCCGTTTTTCTTCGTCGTCTTGATGTTGATTATGCCTTTGCCGCCGCGGGACTGCAAACGATATTCAGCCAAAGATGTCCTCTTGGCAAACCCTCCGGCAGTAACGGTTAAAAGAGTCGTGGGGCTCTTGTTCATAGTCGAAGCGACTACTGCCATGCCCACAACATTGTTGTTTTTCAAAAGCGACACGCCTTTTACGCCTTTTGCCTGGCGGCCCATATCGCGCACCTGTTTTTCCTTGAAACGGATGGACTTGCCGTTAAGCGTCCCCAAAAGGACTTCTTGATTGCCGTCGCTAAGCACCGCGCCGATAAGATTATCGCCCTTATCCAGCGTCATAGCAATAATTCCGCCTTTACGCGGATTGCTGAATGCTGAAAGCTCGGTCTTTTTTATAAGCCCGTGCTTTGTGCACATCATTAGGTACTGGCCTTCCTTAAATTCTTTAACCGGGATAACAGAGCTTATGTTTTCGCCCTGACCCATTTCCAGAATGTTTATAATCGCCTTTCCTTTTGCCTGGCGGCCGGCCTGCGGGATTTCATAGACCTTAAGCCAGTAAACCCTGCCCTGGTCGCTGAATATCAAAAGGTAGTCTTTTGTGGAGGCGACAAAAAGGTGCCTGACAAAATCCTCCTCGCGCGTCTCCATCGCGGTAACGCCTTTTCCGCCGCGGCGCTGCTTCCTGTAATTCGCAACACCCAGGCGTTTTATATATCCGGCGTTGCTGATAGTGACAACCATATCCTCTTCGGCGATTAAATCCTCTATTTCTATGTCCTCTACCTCGCCGAGAATGGCGGTCTTTCTATCGTCGCCGTATTTTTTCTTTAGCTCGGTGAGTTCATCCTTGATCAGCGCCTCAATTTTTTTCTCGGACGCAAGTATGGATTTATATAGCTCGATTTTCTTGATAAGTTCCAAATATTCCGCTTCTAATTTATCGCGCTCAAGCGCCGTCAGCCTCTGTAGCTGCATCTCTAAAATCGCCTGGGACTGTTCAGCGCTTAAATCGAACTTATCCATCAACGCTTCTTTTGCCGCGGCGGTATTTTTCGACGAACGTATCGTCTTAATCACGCGGTCTAAGAATTTTATGGCGATTTTCAACCCTTCCAGGATGTGGGCGCGCCTCTGAGCGCGCTCTAATTCAAAGCGCGTCCTGCGCCTGATGATTTCCCTGCGGTGGTCAACATAATGCGAAATTATCTCTTTGATATTCAGTATGCGCGGCCTGCCGTAGACAAGCGCCAGCATTATTATGCCGTAGGTGATTTCCAGCTGCGTGTGTTTATACAGGTAATTCAGGATAATCTGCGGCTCGACGTCGCGGCGAAGTTCAAGCACTATCCGCATTCCGTCTTTGTCGGATTCATCGCGTATGTCGGCGATGCCCTCCACCTTTTTCTCTGTAACCAGCTGGGCTATTGATTCGATAAGATTAGCCTTATTAACCTGGTAGGGAATTTCTGTAATAACTATCAAATCCTTGCCTGACTTCTGCTGCTCGGTATTAATCTTGGCACGCAGGACGATTTTACCCCTACCCGTCGTATAAGCCTCTTTTATGCCTTCCCTGCCGCAGATAATTCCGGCCGTAGGAAAATCAGGGCCTTTGATATAACGCATCAAATCCTTAGGCTGAGCGTCGGGATTATCAATTAAATAAATCGCTCCGTCCACTACTTCGGATAAATTATGCGGTGGGATGTTAGTAGCCATGCCTACCGCGATACCGCCTGAGCCATTAACCAATAAATTGGGCAGCGACGCCGGCAAGAGCACCGGTTCATTCAGCGAACCGTCGAAGTTCGGCGTAAAATCAACTGTTTCCTTTTCAATATCGCGCAGCATCTCATCGCTGATACGGGCAAGCCGCGCCTCTGTATAACGCATGGCCGCCGGCGAATCGCCGTCAACAGAGCCAAAATTCCCCTGCCCCTCTATCAATGGGTACCTTAGCGAAAAATCCTGCACCATCCTTACCAGCGAATCATAGACCGCAACGTCGCCGTGCGGATGGTATTTACCCAAGACTTCACCGACAATACGGGCAGACTTCTTATAGCTCTTGGAGTGGTCGAGGTTTAACTCATGCATGGCGTATAGAATCCTGCGGTGCACCGGCTTTAAGCCGTCGCGTATGTCAGGCAGAGCCCTGCCCACTATTACGCTCATGGCGTAAGACAAATAAGAACTCTTCATTTCTTCTTCAATGCTTACAGGCAATACTCTCTCATTCTGTGTATACATCGCTTCCTCTCTAAATATCTTTGATTAAATGTCTAAATTCCTCACCAAGTGTGATTGCGTCTCAATAAACTCGCGCCTTGAGGCGACCTCTTCGCCCATCAGCGTTGAAAACGTCTCTTCTGCATCCACCGCGTCTTCCAGCGTCACCTGAAGAACAGTCCTTTTCTCCGGATCCATAGTTGTTTCCCAGAGCTGCTGCGGGTTCATCTCTCCTAAACCTTTATACCTCTGTATATACATACCTTTTTTAGCTTCTCCGTATACCGCATCCAAAACCTCCATCAGGGAGAAACATTCTATATTCTCCTTTTCTCCCTTTACGATATAAACAGGCTGTTTTTTAATCTCCTTCTTTGTCTGAGGCTGCTGCTCTGGCGGGTAGTAAGTATCCATAACCAAGCCCGCCTTCTCCAGTTTATTAATAATGGGCTCCATATCATGAACTTCAAAAAGCTCAATCAACTCCACGTTTTCTGCCTCATTTTTTGCCTTTTTATCCTGTTTTGTCAGTTTTGCAAGCTCACTATCAGAATAGACAAAATGGGTTTCATCATCCACTTTTGCCTTATAAATGGGTAGTTTTTTGGTCTTTGGGCTTCTAAAACCAAGAAATTCCTTGAAATTTACTCCCTTTTTCTCTAGAATAGTCTTTAGTTTGTCTAATTCAACCAAAAGAGCCAGCGCTTCCTTTAGCGGTTTCCCGGAATATTCCTCTTTAGGCTTTACCCTGACTAGTTTTAAACCCTCTGTGGCGATATCCAAAAGCAAATCGTTCATCTGCTCTTCTGTCTGAATATACTCTTCCCTGGTGCCCCGTTTAATTTTATAAAGCGGCGGCTGGGCAATGTAAATATTGCCGCCCTCTATTAATTTGGGCAGCTGCCTGAAAAAGAGGGTTAAAAGTAAGGTGCGGATATGCGAACCATCAACATCAGCATCGCACATAAAAATTATCTTATTATACCTTAATTTGGCGATGTCAAACTCCTCGCCTACGCTTGTGCCCAGAGCGGTTATGACCGTGCGGATTTCCTCATTGCTGAGGATTTTATCCACGCGCGCTTTTTCCACATTAAGGATTTTGCCCTTTAAAGGCAGGATTGCCTGGAACCTTCTGTCGCGGGCCTGTTTTGCGCTGCCGCCGGCAGAATCTCCCTCAACAATATAGAGCTCGCAGAGTTTTGGGTCGCTCTCAGAGCAATCGGCTAATTTGCCGGGCAGAGACGCGCCTTCCAGGGCGCCTTTTCTTCTGGTGAGCTCGCGCGCCTTTCTTGCCGCTTCGCGCGCGCGCGAGGCTAAAATTGCCTTATCTACAATCTTATTGGCAACTGAAGGATTTTCCTCAAAAAAACTACTGAGCGCCTCTAATGTATTTGAGGCAACTAGCCCATCTACTTCTGAATTGCCTAATTTTGTCTTTGTTTGTCCTTCAAACTGCGGATTGGGAACCTTAACGCTTATTACAGCAGTCAAACCTTCTCTTGTATCGTCTCCTGAAATTGTTAAATCATCCTTTAAGAGTTTTTTGCCTTTAGCATACTGGTTAAGCGCGCGTGTCAGCGCGGACTTAAATCCGCTTAAATGCGTGCCGCCCTCGACGGTATTTATGTTGTTGGCAAAGGAAAAGATATTTTCCGCGTAACCGTCGTTATACTGCAGCGCCACCTCAATTACATACTTGTCCACTACTTTTTCAAAATAAATAACCTTGGTGTGCAGGCGGTTTTTATTCTTATTAAGGTATTCCACAAAAGAAATGATGCCGCCTTTGAATTGGAACTCGTTTTCTTTATCGGTCCTTTCGTCCGTTAATTTTATGCTGAGGCCCTTATTTAAAAACGCTATCTCTCTCAGGCGCTGGGCAAGGATTTCATAGGAATATTCCACTTTGGCGAATATTTCCTTGTCGGCCTTAAAGACAACTTTTGTCCCAGTGGTTTTTGCCTTGCCGATGACCGTAAGTTTTGAGACTGCCTTGCCGCGCTGGTAACGCTGGTGGTAAATCTTGCCGTCTCTTTTTACCTCAACCTCCAGCCACTCGGAAAGGGCGTTGACTACGCTGACGCCCACGCCGTGCAAGCCGCCGGCAACCTTGTAAACGCGATGGTCGAACTTGCCGCCCGCATGCAGGGTTGTCAAAACAACTTCCACGGCGGGCTTTTTCTCGGTCTTGTGTATGTCAACCGGGATGCCCCTGCCGTCGTCAATAACAGCCACACTGTTATCGCGGCGCACAACCACAGCTATGTTGTTACAAAAACCACCCAGCGCCTCGTCTACCGAGTTATCCACGACTTCATAAACAAGATGGTGCAAGCCGCGCGTCGAGGTGTCGCCTATATACATCGCGGGCCTTCTGCGGACCGCCTCAATGCCTTCTAAAACCTGTATTGTCGTCGCGTCGTATTTCTTAGGATCTTTCTTTGTGTCTTTGTCGTTTGTTGTCATTTTTTTATGTCCCCTACTCTTAGCCTTATGTCTTTTATTTTATTACTGGAATTTTTTCGCAGTTTTTTTAATATCTCTTCTTTTTTAATTTTTAAAGCGTAAAGCCATCCCGAATTTTCCGCATTAATATAAATAATGCCGTTCTTAAAAAAACTCACCGCTGTGTGCTGGGCTGTTTTTTTTGCGCAACATTTGTTCCATAACGCCTCAAAACCCTTATCGGGATGCTGCCTGTATTTCTCCTCAAGGTCTTTAAACACGCTATGCAGTATATCTTTTATGGATTCCATATTAATTTGGCTTCAAAGAACTAGCTTTAATAATTTACGCTAGCCGCATCGGCTGAATCAGATAAACATAATCTTCAGTGCGAATAACCCCGGGTTTTTCCGGCTCTGTTATTTCCAGTTCCACAAACGCGCCGGACAAGTTACGCAAAACATCTATAAGGTATGCCGGGTTAAAGCCGATTACCAGGTCTTTACCTTGATATTCTATAGCCATATCTTCGCGCGACTCGCCAATATCAGGAGTTGATTTCGTCACCACTAATTTATTATTAGTTAACTCCAGGCGCACCGCCAAAGAATCCGGCGTGGATAAAAGGCTCGCTCTACGCACAGCCTGCAGCAACTGCTGCCTGTCTATTTTAAGTTTTGTCTCGGAGGTTGCCGGAATGACTCTTGTATAATCAGGAAATTCGCCCTCTATTAAACGCGATATTATTGTTGTGTGATCCAGCTCAAAAAACACCTGGTTTGGAGTAATGATAATTAAAATTTTTCCTTCGTCTTTCAGGTTGCGCTGTAATTCCGCTATTGCTTTTTGCGGAATAATAATTTTAACCTCTTTGGATGTTTTCAACTCTAATTCTTTCTCTGAAAGCGCCAACCTCCTGCCGTCTGTCGCCACAAGCTTCAACGCTGTTTTTTCTTTGTGGGGATGTTTTTTAAGATCCAACAGCAACCCGTTTAAAACATACCTGGTTTCTTCATGGGAAACCGCAAAAGACGTCAGCTGGAGCATCTCTTTGAGTATTACCTGCTCTAATTCCACAACCTCTTTATCTTTAAATTCTGGCAGTTTTGGAAATTCGTCTTTGGGCAGCCCCATCAACTTGAATTCACAGCTTGCTAACTTGATATACACAACATTATTCTTTTTAACATTAATCTCAACCTCGCCCTCCGGGAGTTCTTTTATAATATCGCCCAGCCTTTTGCTGGAATGGTTATAGCCCCTGGTTCTTGAATTTGCGCATCTACTAATATAGAAATACCTATATCTAAATCTGTTGATGTTAGTTTTATTTTATTTTTTGTTGTTTCTATTAATATGTTTGAAAGTATTGGTAATACGCTTTTGGGCGTGATTACATTTTGAACAACTTGTATGCCTTTTTGTAAAACATCTTTTGTTATTTGAAATTTCATAAAGAGCCCTCCTAAAGTATTTTAAGTATTATATATAAATAGTAGTAATAATAAAGGGTTTAATTTTTGTTTAAAAGATAATCTGTTGTTTGTTTTTAAAAGAGTTATGAAGTTTAAAAATTGTTGATAACCTGTTTATAATCTATGGTTAATTTTTAACCTCAAAAACCACCCTATTTATCAATTCTTTGAACTTTTGGTCCTTTTCTACACTTTCTTTGATTTTATTGTAAGCGTGCAGGACTGTGGTGTGGTCTTTACCGCCGAAATTCTGGCCGATTTCAGGCAAAGACAAATTGGTCATTTCTCTGGCCAGAAACATAGCGATTTGCCTTGCCAAGACGATATTCTTGTTGCGTTTTTTTGTTTTTATGTCATTCACACTTAAATTGTAAAAACCTGCGACTTTTTTCTGGATAGTATCAATATTAATTGTCTGCACGGATTCGCGGACCATATCTTTTAAGATGTCGCGCGCAAGCTGCAGGTTTATAATCCTTTCTTCTAATAATGAATACGCGGACAAGCGGATAAGCGCTCCCTCTAATTCGCGGATGTTGTTTTTGATGGATTCCGCCAGATATCCGATTACATCATCGGGAATTTTTATCTTTTCGCCCTCCACCTTCTTTTTTAAAATTGCGATGCGCGTTTCTAAATCCGGCGGCTGGATGTCCGTAATCAACCCCCAGCTGAAACGCGAAATGAGCCTTTCTTCCAGCTTGTTTATTTCGCGCGGCGGACGGTCGCTGGAGATGATAATTTGTTTATGAGCGTCGTGCAGAGAGTTAAACGTGTGGAAAAACTCTTCCTGCGTCGCCTCTTTCCCGGCGATAAAATGTATATCATCCAGCAAAAGTATATCTGTGTTGCGGTATTGCTTCCTGAAATTTTCCATGGAGTGGTGCTGTATGGCGTTGATCAACTCGTTGGTGAATTTTTCCGAGGTAAGGTAAACCATGCGCGTGCTCGGCGCACGCTTTTTAATAAAGTGGCATATAGCCTGCATAAGGTGTGTTTTGCCCAGCCCCACCCCGCCGTATATAAATAAAGGATTATAATTTTTTGCCGGGCTTTCTGCTACGGCAAGGCACGCTGCGTGCGTAAAGCGGTTGGACGGCCCTACTACGAAATTTTCAAAGACATACTTTGGGTTAAGCCTAACAGTATCTGCCGGCTCTTCTTTGATAAGAGATTCAAATGCCTGCAGTTTATCCTTTTTGTCTTTTTTAATTATGCTCGGGTTTACCTCCAGTTGTATTGTGCACTCTTGCCCGCTTGCTTCTTTTACCGCCGAATTGGTAAGTTCTAAATAATGGGTCGTGAACCAATCTTTGAAGAAATTATCGGGGATTTCCAAGGTGAGATTATTTGCCTTATCGCCCTTAATTTTGATTGGGCCAAACCACGTGTTGAAAGCAATGTCGCCTATGCGTGCTTTTATGGCAGCTTGCGCCTGGTTCCAGATTTTTGTTATATCCTGCATAGCCCTAGATACATATACTACATCAAGTTGTTAACAATATCCACAACTTTTCCACAACGGAAACTTTAAATAACCTCGTCTCAAATTCCGACAAT
>Ga0172371_10013069_pt1 | contig 10850 bp, 18 predicted proteins | sample Lak12m_FD_114543 | JGI IMG/M metagenome (GOLD analysis project Ga0172371, IMG submission 114543) | Freshwater microbial communities from Kabuno Bay, South-Kivu, Congo - kab_022012_12m | ecosystem: Environmental > Aquatic > Freshwater > Lake | place: Democratic Republic of the Congo: South-Kivu... | reverse complement strand
TGGTGTTAAACCAGCTAACTTGAGCATCAGTTTCAAGTTATTCCACCATTCTCCGCCTGGCAATATCACTTTTGTTTCATTTATTTCATTACTACGAATTAACATATTTTCTCCTTTTTTAATCTAAAAATACTAATGACAAATACTAAAAACCCCGCCGGTGGCGGGGTGGTTTATTTAAGCTAATTTTTCAACAAAAAATTAAAACAACAAACACCTTCCGCCACGAGTGGGGGAGGTATGGGATAACCGAATTTTGCTAGTTACTATCACAACTTTTAACATAACGAACGGCGATTATAGCAGTTTATTTATTTGTGTCAACATGTTAATACAATAATATAGAAATATGCCGGAAAAATTTGAAAACTTAAGATTATTTTGGATAAAGCAAGGTCAAGACCTGTCTATAACCACCAAATTTTTCTTTATAAAGGAAACGCGCCACTCTCGTTACAGTGGTGGTGCTGGTACTCACCTGCTTGGCAATTTTTAGGTAAGACCAATCGGTTGTCCACAGAAGCTTGGCGATCTCCAATCGTTGAGCCAATGTGTTTATTTCTTGTGGGGTAGCTATGTCATAGAGAAAGTTAGTCACGTCTTTTGAATGATTGAGTTGGCCAATTGCGTAGGCTAATTGGCCAATGCTATTTTGTGTTGATGCCATATTGTTCCTTTATTTGCGTTGGCGTAATTGCTACACACAAAGATTTGGTGTTATTAATTAACTGTTTATCCCAAGTGATCAACGTGGCTTTATAAATTAAAGCAGTAATGGCGATGACTAGGTCGGAGGTTTTTAAGTGATTGACCGGCGGAATGCGTCTTAAAAACTGATGAATAAATTTGACATCCAAAGCAACAACTACATTATTGAGCAAACTGTGTACAGCAGGTTTAGTTGCTTTCGGGTTAGTTTTATTGAGGACGGTAATAATCTCACTAATAATCAACGCAGGGACGATGATTCTTGATTTTTGGATTATTGATAAAGCAGTTTGAGATGTGGGCTGCAGGACGTCGTCACTGTTGAGTGCAGAAATATAGATAGAACTATCAATCAGATATGTCATAGTTTAATTTCTTTCCGCACGAATTAAGTCAACTGAAGATAACGATGATTTTAATAAATGTGCTTTAGGTGGTCTGGCAAAATAGGACAAACTTCCGGCTTTGGCCGGATGTGGACTTAACTTTTTGATGGTTTTTAGAGCACCAGCGCGGAGTAACTCTGATAAAGATGTGTCGTGTATGGTTGCCAAAGCCAGTAGATCTTGGTGCATTTGTTCAGGTAGATAAATCTGGGTTCTGATCATCATATAAAGACAATTATAATGTATATAGTGATGTATGTCAATATAACGTGCATGTTAATACAGAAAAATTTGGAAAAAGTTTAAGATCACTTTAGGTTAATGGAATTGAGCTAAAGCTTCTGCAAGTAATTTTGCTGATTTATTTTGTTTTGTCATCATTTGATTATAAGCGGTAAAATACTTATGTGTCAGTGATTAAAAAAATGCAATCCCAAGTTTTAAAATTTCGTGACGAGCGAGGTTGGAAACGTTTCCATGGAGCTAAAGATTTGGTTTTGGGGTTACTGGTTGAGCTAGGGGAGTTGGCGGAACATTTTCAGTACCTTAAAGGAGCAGAGCTTAAAAAGTACCAAAAGGATTTTAAAGAGGAAATAGCCGATGAGATGGCTGATGTATTGTTTTGGCTAGTTTTGATGAGCCATGATTTAAAAATTGATTTGGAAAAAGCTTTTGATAAAAAGATGATAAAGAATATTCAAAAATATCCAATCGGCAGGCATGGAAAGTTGTATAATCGTTGGCACGCCAAAAAGCGGGCCGGTAGCTCAGTTGGCTAGAGCGCTGCATTCGCATTGCAGAGGTCAGGGGTTCGACTCCCCTTCGGTCCACAATGTGGGAATGGCGAGATCAAAGAGAGCATTAAAGCTTGGTTGATCCGCTTTTCCTTTAGGTTCTACCCTAACTTCTAATTTTGCAATTTCTTTTTTAGCTTTTTCAATAATCCACCACAGATTATCCTCATCTATCAATACTTTCTTGTTGTAGAGCTTTAGGTTCTGACCGAGTAGCTGGAGTATCTGTGTTTTTGTTTTTACATCGCCTTGATGGAACCAATAACGGGCATAGCAGGCGAACTCAAAGGTTTTTCTAGACAACTCAATCCAGTCATACTGTTTTTGGTCCACAATCTGCATGTTGTCTTTTACAATTTCAATTTGAGCTTTAAGAGATTTTAGCTCTTCTTCATAGGCTTCTTTTTCCTCATCAGTTGATTGTTCATAGGAGTCAGTAAAACGATGTTTTGTCATCCTCCCAAGCCTTAACTTTAGGTCCTCGTAGTTACTTGCATTGCGGTTAGTAGCCTTTTTGTCTTGTTGAATTTCGTTATCATTTAATTCTCCTATATGTTGGATTGCCCAATCTTTAAAGTCTGGGTCTATTTCAAATCTTTTAAGCTCTTTGTCTATTTGGTTTTCTAGCTCGCCAGTTTCAAGGTAGCCTTGAGTACATTTTTTATTAACCTTTTTGGTGCAGTGATAGTAAACATAATTTAGAATGGTGGGATCCTTCATCTTGTCTATATCTGTTCCGCAAGAAATACAACTGGACCGATTCTTGGTTTTTGCAAACTTGGTTTTGCAGACCGGACAGATGATTTGCCATTTTTCTTCAGCAGTTACGAAACCACTACATTCTCCACACCGCATAACTCCTTTGAAGGGAAAGTCATGAGTCTTTTGTTTAGATCGGCTTTTTTTGCCTAATCTGATTTGAATAATGTTCCACTCATCCTTAGTGAACATTTTTTTATATTTATGTTCGCCTTCTTGAGAAGTACCACCGACCTTGTGTCTCATAATGCCGTAATAAAATGAGTCTGATAAAAATTTATAAAAAGTTGTTTCTGCAAGGGGACCGTTACCTTGTTTTCGTTGCGGTAGTGTTTTGTAGCCCATGTCATGGTTGAGCCAATCTAGAGCCTCTAATGGTGTTTTTTCACCGCTACTGATCTTCTTACCAGCTTGTTGAAGCAGATCAAATCTCTCTTGGTCTACTTGGACATCTCGTTTTTTAGTATATGGGTCAATAAAGTTAATGAAGCCTTGTTTGGCTGGACCAATCCACTCTTTGTTCTCAAAAAATTTAATCTTATTGCCTCTGTGCACTGCAGCACTTAGGTCATCTGATGACTTCTTAGAGACAGTGAAGTCTATGCTCAAGGCAAACTTATTATCAGGAGTATTTAAGTAGGTACCACCGATGGTTCTCACGGCCAATATTTTGCCTTGGTCCATAGCATAAATAAAAGTACCGGCGTCTTTTGAGTTTCTGGCAATTCTATTGCCAGCCCAAATCATGACAGCATTTGCTTCACCTTGATACAGTTTATCAATCATGTCATTAAATTTTGGTCTACCAGGGTGAAATGCTGAGTGCGACTCAGAATAAATCTTTACAATGTGTTTAAAGCCACTGCGTTTGGCAAGTTCAATCAGTTCTTGTTTTTGCGCCGGCAGCGATTCAATTTGTCTGTCTTCTGTATCACTGCTTTTGCGACAATATATGATCCATTTGAGGTTTTGAAGATTCACGTCTTGCATATAAATACCCCCTTCGGGTGGACTCAATCAACGAAGATTGTCCCAAAGAGGGTATTTATAGCTTCGTTGATTTGTGAGTCCATTGCCATTTTATACTAATTCTGGTTATTTCTACAACTAAGTTGATCCAACAGGTTTTGGTCACCGAGCGGGATGGGTTTATAAATCAGGGAAAATCGCTTCAACTCATTAAGTGCTATGACTTCAGCCTCTGCCTCATTTAACCACACGCCGCATTTTTCTTGGTAGAGTTTTTGAAAGCTGGCAATGGCTCCGTGACTTAATTGCATTACAAGATAGTCCTTCCATCTGCAGTAATGTGTTCATCAAGCCACTTCATGTCATCAGGAAGTAGTAGGGTATAGCTACCTTCTTCGTAAATCTTTTGATAATCAGCCATTGTTTTAATTGGTTGATTAACAATTAAATTACTAGTGGTATTAAACTCAATCTTATAAGGAATCTTAAGAGATTTAGCAACTTTAGTCTGGTCAGAATCCGAAATTTCAGATTCCAATAACGAAGTTCCAAAAATCTGTTCCAGAATTTCGTCGCTGACACTGTTTTTGTTAGAGTATTGACCACCAGCTGTTTGAAAGTTATCGAAGTCTTGAACTGCATAGACCCCTTTTTTCTTTGATAGCAAGTTCTTAATAAACAATTTATTCAGGTTTTCTTGAAGGGTAGTGTAAGGAAAATTCCATATTGTTGATAATTTTTTTGTTTCATGCCTAATTAATCCGTACCTATATTCGCCCCCGGTCCAATCGGCCGAAATAATGGCCATTATTAAGTAACCTAGTTCTTTTGGTTTCAATTGTTTTGACCTGATTAATTCAAGAATAAGTCTCCGCGGGAGATAGAGTTTCCCGGTGCAGATTTGACGTAGACCTGAATTAGGGTTAAGGTTTTTCATTTTTCTACAAAGCACTTAAGTGCCTCTTTTAGTAATTGTTTTGTTTGATATTCGCCATCATTAAATGCTTTTACTTTTTTTCCAAAAACATCTGTGATTAATCCATAACTTACGCAAATGTAAAATTTTTTTATCTCCAGCATTTTTGCTATCTGGATAAAGTAAGAAATTCGTTGTCTTTTCTTTGTGAGGATTCGTTGGACTTTGCCGTTCTTAAAAAAGATTTTTAAAGTAAATCTTGTCTGAGGTTTAATTTGTTTTTTCATTTTCATATTTATTTTTTTTAGCTATCCTCTGTATAGGAGGCTTTTTAGCTTCTTTTGCGCATAGTAAAAATCAAGAGGAGAAACTTTAATTTGTTTCTCCCAATATTGAGAAATGGCAATCTGAAGTTGTTTGCTATCTGAGAAACTAAAATTAACCCTTTTTGGGTTTGAACGATCTAGGCCAATTGTTTGAAATCCCAATGAAGTAAGTGTTGTGGCTAGACAAAAATCTGAAGTTTGGTAATATTCATTGCTCATAATTAAGAGCAGAATATTCCTTCTACAAATTCCGAACGATGGGATCTATATAAGTATCAATGGTGGGAATAATGATGCAGATTTATACGTTCAAAGAGTATTTGTCAAATTAGATCTGGTAAAAGAATAAAGCCTTTTTTTTCAAATGTTTTGAAGAGTTTGCCAAATCCATCTCTCATTTTTAATTTACGCTTAAGATATTGAATGTTTTCACTTGCTTTATATTTTAGTTGTAGATTATTACGCTCATCGCAAACATAATTTAATCTAGTGATGTTCCCGTTTACTCTTGTGAATTCTTGTTGCTGGATATTAACTATTTCTTCAAAAAGAAGAATGTGATTTTTCCTTAGAAGAAATGATTTAAATAAACTATAATAACCACTTCCAGGCTTGAACGCATGATAGTTTTCTTTGAAGTATGAATCTCCACTTATTTTATTCAAGCTAAATAAGCCATAGTTAATTATAAAATTTTTCTCTATAACCCATTTATAAATATTTTCAAATAATTTTTTATTAATAATTTTTATTTCTGCAATACAGCTACCTCCATCTTCGCCAGAATTGTATTCTAACTGGATAATCATATTTGCTTTAAGCAGCTCCAATATTTCCAGTTCATCGTTTTTATAACAATTATCAATTGCTAGTGTATAGGCATTTGAATCAATCTCCCAAAGGGTTTGGTCCGCATAGGCATTATCTAGGCAATTATTAACTTCGCTTGGGTAGATCTCAAACTTATTATCCTGTTTATTTTTGTATAGGTGATGTATTTTTATTACAAGAGCATGAACAACTTCTTTTGATAAAAGAGATCTAATTAAATAACTTATTTCCATTTTTCTCTACATTCTCATTTATTGTTAATTTATTAGGTTTTGCTAGGTTTAAGAGTTTATATTATTAAGTTTTGTTATGCTTTGCTATTTTTTGTTAAGCTTTGCTAAGTTTTGTTAAGCTTTTGAAAAGTATTAAATATTAGGTTTTGATAGGTTCATGAGTCATTGTGGTTATTCAAACAAATCTGCAAATTTAACACCGAATGCTCTAGCTATTTTGTCTGCGGTCTTGATGGAGGGGACCCTTTTGCTTTGTTCTATATAGCCAATGTAATTGACGGAGACTCCAACTATCTCTGAAAGCATTTCTTGAGTTAAGCGTCTTTGACTTCTTAGCAACTTCATCTTTTGGGCAAGAAATTTTGGTGATCTTGAGTACTTTCTCATAGATCACATTGTCTAGAAAAAGACTTCAAAGTAACACAAACTATATGTGTGGATTTATGATATTATTTATCTGGTAAATTTAAGTAGAATTAACCCAAACTATTTGTGTGTAATCATATATATGGAAATAAGTAATATTTGGTGGTGGTCCGTAATATTCGCTAATATTGTTTTTTTCTTTATATATAAGTTTTCGTCAATGGCTGATGGCTCAATGAGGGAGATTGATAAGGCGATTGGACTCACGGGAATATTAATTTCTTATATTCTAATGTTCTATTTCTTTGGCTTAATAAGTTTTGTATTACTAATATTAGTGGTTCCATGGATTGCATCACCGTTTTTAATATTGATTCTAAATAGATTGGAGGACCATATATTTCCTGAAAGAGTTGCTTTGCGCAAATCAATGAATCTTAATCGTGAGCAATATCTAGACATTCGTGAAAATGGTGAAAAAATGCTAATGATCAAGATTAAACAGTTAATTACCAGAGAGGATAAAGATAATGAATGAGACAAAAACAAGCGACCTTAATGAGTGGATAAAATCTGCTCTTGTTGTTTTATTTCCAGTACTGGTATTGAGAGCAATTCTTGAATCAAGTCATGTAAGTGCTTTGATTCAGGGATTAGTAATGATGGCTCTAATAACCATTTCAGATCTGATTAGAAAACAAATAAAGAATAAAGATAACAATGAGCTGTATGTATTCTTGATATTCATATTATTTTTCCCAGCTGGTTTTTATTATCTATGGAGATACTCTAAAAAAGGTGTTGCAATTAAAATTGTAATATCGGCAGTATTTATCATCTTGCTTGTAGTAGCCAAGAATGTTATAGGAACACTGCAATGACAGACCGCAAACCTCAACCATTTGACCCAAACGAGTTTCCAACACTGGTCCAATATGATAGCCAGATGATAGAAAATAAAATTCAGTCACTAATGAAAACACAACAAATAACTAGGCAGCAAGCTATGGTAAATCTGGAACAGGACCTTAGTGAGTTGGAATACCGCTAATTAGATTAGAATTCTTTATAAGATATGAAAGCTAATAGGCTTAATTGTTGTTTGGTGCTGAAGATCGTAGCTTTGTTAATTTTTCTTGTCTTGTTAAAGACATATTTAATTCGTTTTAGAGTTAAGCCTAATGAGGACCATTCAGAGCTCGTTTTGACTACTTCAGTCTGTGACGAAGTCATAAAAGAAGAAGATTTTACGCCACCAGTAATTTATAAGGGAAAACCCGCGTCAGTAGATTTTGAGTCATGGCCAGAAGCAAGACTCTATTACACAGCTATTACTGAACAAGCTGCAGAAGGACCAAATTTTGCTGGTCATTACACTGTTGCTTCTTGGGGTTGTGGAACAAGTTGCTTTGACTATGCAATAGTTGATTCAATCACTGGGAAGATAGTTTGGTATGAATCTAAACCTATTGAAAACAAAAGTTTTTCCTATGATTTAAGTAGCAACTTGATGATTTTTAATAAAAAAACAGAACTTGATTATCTTAAGGGGAAAACATTAGCAGAAATAATTGAAGATGATATTTGGTATGCCAGAATGGGTAGAGATTATATTGTTTTAGAGGAAGAATCGGATAGTGAACAGCCTTGGTTGCACATGCTTTGTACAGAAAATGCTCTAGATGGAATTAGAGCAATAGATGAAAACTAAGAAAATAAATTACCCCAATAGTATTTCGGAAGCGTACGAACTAATAAAGCAAGCCCTTTTATCAGAGAACAAAGTGCTAATTCACAAGACATGGAAGTTTTTAAATCAGGCAAAAGGTGATTGGGTATGGGTACGAGCGAAGTTATTAATAGATTGTTATGAATCAGCTGATGCTGGGGGTAGAGAAGAGTTTTGTTTTATAGCATTAGATGAACATATTAAGAGGGGGACTGCTTTAACACTGGCAATGGTTTTTGTGGATGCTGAAACCAAGATTGAATATCAAGAGTTTCTTATGGGTGATGGGACTATCTATCGTATTCCAATTGTGACTCCAGGAATGAATAAACTCACTTTTCAAAAGGCGTTGGAAAAAAAGTTTGTTGGTGATTTTATTGAAACGCGCTCTGTTGATGGAGTTGAATATACATTGCTTGATGATCAAGACAAAGTTGACTCATACAATGATGGGACTTATTTTCAAAAGTTCGTATTTGGTAAACAACCCAGTGTTTTAAAAAAAGCTCATCAAAAATAATTTTCTACAATCTTAAATAAGCGGGAATATCCAAAATATCAGAATCATTTTCTAGATGATCATTATTTTGTTTAAGATGTTTCTGACAGCTACGGATCTGTCTTTAACAACAAGTGCATACCAACTGTAGAAATTGAGATCGTAAAATAACTTCCTACTCATTGTGAGTTATTTCAGACTTGAGTAGTTCATTATCTCCACAGTGGTAATTTGTTGATCCACCTTAAGACGAGTAGCAGCATATTGTCCTGTCTTTTTGTAGTACATGTCTATAGCTCTTATTTTTGAGGGTAAGTCCGAAAATTGGTTGATAAGAAAGGCGTGTTGCCTCATTACATTTTCATCATTAAGTCCAATTGTGTCTAGCCTCTTGCGAATATATTCTTTAATGCCAAGTTTTGCCAAGTTTTCTGAGGCAATATTTCTAGCCAACATTCTATCTGGTTTACCCTTCTTTTTGCTCACATTGTATCCTGCCTTAATGACTGCCTCAGTCGCATTACCAGAACCATCTAGGTAATATTTGCAAAAGAGTCTTTGTTTTAGCGTTAGTTTGTCTTTCATACTACAAAATAAGCGACTCGTACAACATACCTGTACAAATTGCTCGGTTTTTCCGTTTATCGACTTATTAACAGGAAGTGTATCATAATCAAGCTGTCTAAAAAACTATGGTCGCTAATATGGTCGCTAATATCGGTGATTACAACGGATCAATTAAAGAAACAACCGCAGATGGCAGATTATCTCTGGCTAAGTTCGTGCAAAATGGGGATATTGGTACATTCGCCAGTGGGTCTTTACCAGATAACCTAGACACTGACCGTGTAGGCACACTACAAACGCTCACAAACAAAGATTTTATCAATCCTCTAATGCACTGCCCAAAGCCAGAATGAAAGTTTATCAAGGCAATGGGTGTCGAAGATGTAGTTACCTCAGAATATCTATTCAAAACTACCGATGGTCAGGAGCTAAAGCTCGAAGAATAGATCAAACAATTCGAGGTGTTCGTCAAAGATAATCCCGAACACATCGAGGTACTAGAGGTTGTATTGGAGAAGCCAGCATCGTGGAATACTTCAACACTCAAGTAATTGAGGACTAAGCACTCGCCAACTCCTGAGAGATTTACTGACGACAACTTGCCACTCAGAAGAAAGGTAGTCGGTTAGTAATTTCTGGTTGGTCTTACGGATAAAGCCGAGCCATTCAAACTTTATACTCATACTAATATGAGTAAAACTATACCACCCTTGTAAACAAATGTGAATGAGTGATACTATCAATTCAGTGAAAAAATCACAGCTCCTCACCATTGAAGAAGTTGCTCAAACTCTCAAAGTAAGCAAGATGACCATTTACCGCTACATCAAGGCGGAAAAACTTCCTGCTTACAAATTGGAACAGGAACTGAGGATCAAAGAGGATGATCTCAATGAGTTCCTCAAAAAAAGAAAAGTAAAAATGTAAGGTTCTTGTAAGAATCCTGCTTTAAAGTATAAGTATAAAAATGAACATTATAAAAAACTACCTAACCAGTAGAGCATTCGAGTGGTCGGATGCCGAAAAAGAAAACAAGAACTCAGTAGCAGGGTACATCCTCAGACATATTGAATCCACTGGTAAGCTCCGAGATGCCCAAATCGGGGCTCTCAAGGTATACCTATGGCTCAAATGTGTCGCTAACAACAAACCCCTTGTTGAAGTCTTCAAGCAAAATTACTCAGACACTGAGGGCGACAGCCTTACAACTCTGCTCGTTCATATTGCTGGAGAGCTGGAAAACAAGAAGTTGGAGAAGTTCGCCAAAACAGCAAGCACTCAAGAGCTTGAGGGCTTTTTTGTTGATCTCTTTGGTGGGTACAATCACATTTCCAACGTCCTACTAAGTTTGCCAATGGGAGCAGGGAAAACTTTTGTCATGGCTTCCATGATTTACATTGACCTGTATTTCAATCTCAATAACACTGATGACCGTTTCGCCAAGAACTTCTTGATTTTTGCTCCTAGCGGATTGAAAAGCTCGGTTGTGCCGTCCCTACGGAGCATTGAACGCTTTGATCCCACTTGGATACTGCCTGCTGACGTTGCCCAACAGATCAAAAAGCACATCAAGTTTGTGGTGCTAGATGTTGCCAAGACAGCCAAGAAAAGCAACCGAATCGAGAACCCTAATGCACGTAAAGTACAAGAATGTTTGAATCAAGCTGACCAAAGTGGCTATGTATTTGTCACCAATGCTGAAAAAGTCATTCTGGATAAGGTGCGTGAAGATGATCCATACCAGGGCATGATGTTTGAAAAGACTCA
>Ga0172371_10013068_pt1 | contig 10850 bp, 8 predicted proteins | sample Lak12m_FD_114543 | JGI IMG/M metagenome (GOLD analysis project Ga0172371, IMG submission 114543) | Freshwater microbial communities from Kabuno Bay, South-Kivu, Congo - kab_022012_12m | ecosystem: Environmental > Aquatic > Freshwater > Lake | place: Democratic Republic of the Congo: South-Kivu... | reverse complement strand
TTCGACTCACGAACCCACTCGCTTGAAAGCGAGTCTGCGGGGCGGCTGCGAGAACCGGATTCATCCGGTCGAGCGAACCAGCCGCCGAAGCCACCGCCGTTCAGGCGGTGGAGCCTTCACTTGATGTCCTCAGCGACGGTGTCGGCGCCAGACTCATCACAGGCAAGAAGGTCGTAAAGACGGCGTACGCGAAGTTGCCCGGTTCCGCTCTTGAACGGGAAATTCAGGAGTTCAGAAAGCCCTTCGAAACAGTCAAGATCGAGGAGTTCGACCCGGAGAGGGCTGGCAGACTGTACCGGATTCTTCTTGCCGATCTGGTAAAGGATATTCCCGAAGGAGTTCCGATCACCATTATTCCGGACGGCCTGCTGGCTCTGCTGCCCTTCGAGGCCCTTGTAACGGGCGGCACACCGAAGTGGCAGGAGGGTGCAGGGGGCAAGTATCCGACCGGTCTCACGTACTTTGGTGATCGGCATCCGATAACATACTACCCGTCCATCACAGCGCTCACTCTCACAAGGTCGTTGACGGGAAAAGCGGCGCCCGGTGGTCGAACCTTTGTGATGGCCGACCCGGTGTTTACCATAGCGGACGCCAGGGCGCAGAGCGCAGGCCCTAACATGAACGTCGCTGCACAAAGCGGTACCGATTCCTTACGTCTCATGGCGTCAATTGAAGATGAAACCGGCGGATTCTTCAAGCTCCCCAGACTTCCTGAAACTGAAGGTCTAGCGAGGCACTGCAATGAAAAATTGTATGGGGAGAACTGCGAAGCATATACAGGCATGGAATCCAGCAAGTCCAATTTCATGGCTAAGATTGTCCCGCATTTGTCGAATTACAAATCGGTCGTTTTTGCCACTCATGGTTTTGCTGGGAACGCAATACCTGGAATCATGGAACCGGCGCTAGCGCTAAGTATGGTTCCCCCGGGAACGGATGGATTTTTGACCATGAGCGAAATAGCCGCCTTGAAGATGAGTCCGGATGTTGCCGCTCTGGTGGCCTGCCAGACCGGGGTTGGAGTGAAACTTCCCGGCGAAGGTGTGATGAGCATGGGCCGAGCGTTTCTGTCCGCAGGCGCAAAATCGGTCTTCATGAGCCTCTGGTCGGTCTCCGAGGAATCATCAGTCAAAATGATGGATTCCTTTTTCAGGAATTTGCAGGAAGGGAAACCTAAGCTGGAAGCTTGGACCGAGGCGAGAAATTCGGTGCGTCAGGTCGGCTTCGAGCATCCTTTCTTCTGGGCGGCCTTTGTCCTCGTGGGGGAGGCCAAGTGAACAACACCCGCGGAACGGAGCAGCGCTCGCGGCCAGTGACCTCAGCTCACCTGATAGGGAAGACCAAGGAAGGACGAAGATGATCCGTAACAGCTTGATGACAATAGTAATTTCGGGCCTAATGTTGTCAGGCACGTACTTTGGCATAGCGCCGGTCGTGGCCGCTGACAATTGTGTGAGGGCGCGAGAACTATACACATCCGGAGTAACTTCGGTGAACTACGACCAGAGGCGGGCGGCTTTCCAAAAAGCAGTCGAGTTGTGCCCGTCTTACGCTGAGGCTCACGTCAATCTCGCGGACGCCCTCGAGAATCTGGCAAAGACGAAAAGGCACGACGCCAAGGAGTTCAACAGGCTCCTTGACATGGCGGTAGCGGAATATGCCGAGGCCTTGAAGTACCGCAAAGATCTGTTCCCGGCCTATTTAGGCCTGGGAGAGACCCTCAGGGTAATGGGCCTTTATAGCCAGTCCGAACAGGCGTACAGGCAGGCTCTTCAACTGCGCCCAAGGCATCCGGTTGCCACGACGGGATTGGAGAAAGTCCGAACGATCCATTCCATGGACAGGGATGACTTCAAAACCTCGAGAGAAATCGTTGCACATTTTAGGAGGTCATCTGAGAACAAAGGCCAAGGCACCCTAATGGGATTCAAGGACGAAACCGTAGTGAAGGATCGCATCCGATTCAACAACATCCTGTTTGACGAATGGTCCTACAATCTCACCCGTCCGGAAGCGGTCAAGCAACTCGAGGAGATAGGCACGGCTTTGTCGTCACCTGAGTTGAAGGACAGTTTTTTCATTGTTGAGGGCCACACCGACAACCGTGGCGGAGAAGAACGCAATATGCAGCTTTCGCGGGACCGCGCGGACTCGGTAAGAAAGCATCTGGTGAAGCGCTACAAAGTGGACGCATCGCGGGTACAGACCCAAGGTCTTGGTTATTCTCGTCCCAGAATGTCCAACGACAGCCCGGTGAACATGCTCAAGAACAGAAGAGTGGAGCTTCTCTTTATAGACCGGAGTACGGGCAATTGAATGAAAGGAATCGTAAGATGGTCTCGAACAAATATTTGGCAGTGGGGCTGACTGTGGTCATGGTTTTCTTGCTGGCTCGTTCCGGTTGGGGCGTAAACGCGGCCCTGGGTAAAGATAGAGAACTCCATGCCTTGATCGTGGGAGTAGGAAGGTACCAGGATACCAACATCCCGGCGCTCAGCAGGGCCGACAGGGATGCGAAAGATTTTTACTCTTTCATAAAAGAGCGAGAAAACCTGTTTACCAAAGTGAATTTGACCGTGCTCATGAACGAGGAAGCAACGAGGCCCAACGTAGTCCGGGGCTTGCGACAGAACCTCGGCAAGGCAGACAAGGACGACATAGTTATCATCTACTTGTCGGGGCACGGGCTTACCGAGCCTGATGTTGCCAATGAATTCTATTTTGGAACTCACGATGCCAGGCTGGACAACCTTTTCGGCACCGCCTTGCTCATGAACGATACGAACCTTTTCAAAGGAATCAAATCTAATAACGTGCTGCTTTTAACCGATGCTTGCCATTCGGGCGGATTCAACCCCGGCCTTGACCGGTTGATAGCGAAATCCGCCAACAAATTCTTTTCCATATTCGATGGTGTTCAAGGCCGGATAGCCATTTCTTCCAGTCGGCCCGAAGAGGAATCTTTCGAGAAACTTGTCTTCGGCAACAGTATCTTCACCCACTTCTTGCTCAAAGGACTCAGAGGCGCGGCTGTTCCCGATTTCGGCAACGGCGTTGTAACAGTGAACGACCTGTATGGCTACGTACGCGAGAATACCAGGCTGGCTTCCCAAGGCTTGCAGAATCCCCAACTCTACGCGGCAAAAGGCGTCGCAGAAGCCACGCCGGCATTCTTGGTTCCGAAAAGCGCCAACCCCTTGGAAATCAAGGCGCAGTTCTTCTATGAGGATGAAGGTAAAGATATCAAGCCTCTCACCAATGATTCGGTTCTCAAGTCCGGACAGAACATAGGAGTGGCTTTTCGTTCCCAGGAAAACAGCTTCGTTTACATTTTTTGGAATGACTCCGGCGGACACATGGGCATGCTCTTCCCGAATCCTAAATTGACTGAAAATATCCCGCAGGTCGTTGCTGGCAAGACATACTGGCTCCCTTCCAAGGAGGGCGAGCGGTGGTACGTTCTGGACGATACTCCTGGCACGGAAACCATATATTTCGTGGCGAGTCGGAATAGGAACCCGAAGTTGGAAGAACTCACCAGGAGTTTCTCCCAGCCGTCTGCGGGGGTTCAAGCACAGGCGCCTGAGAAAAGCGCTCCTCCCCAGCAACGCGTGGCATCAGCCCCTGCCCAGCAGATAAAGCCGGAAGCCGCGCAAGAAATAAAACGCGAACTCAGTTTAATGGGTTTCGCTCAATATAGTGTCCCTAAAGGCGCTCAGAAAGCCTCATTTTCGAGTAAAGAGGAGGCATCCCGGAACCTCGAAAATAGGCTGCGCGTATCCGGAGCAGAAGCCGTTTTCAAGGTGGAATTCAAACACGTCGCCAATTGAGTAGTCAGGAGGGGGCCATGCGTGTCCCGAAGTTTCTTTTGTTAGTGAGTTTAGCCGTAACACTAGTGATGTATGCCCATAGGGCAGGCGCGGCCGGCGGACTCGACGACCAATTATTTGTTGCGGTGCAAGCCGGAAACTCTGATCAGCTGAAAAGCGCATTGGATCAGGGCGCCAAGGTCAATGCCACCAATCATAAGGGATCAACTCCGCTGATGGTGGCAGCTTCCAGGGGTCAGCCGGAAACGGTCCAACTACTGTTGTCCTATGGGGCAGACATAAATGCGAAGACACAAACGGGGGCAACAGCGCTCATGGTTGCATCGTTTTCGGGCCACCAGCCCGTAGTGAAATTCCTGTTGGCCGCGGGAGCAGACTGGACAGCCGAGACATCGGGCGGCGTCACCGCCCTAAGCGCCGCCGTGGAAGGGCGTCATCAAGAGATCGCTGCACTCCTGGAAATGATGAACTCGCAGCACTCTCCCGGAACTCCGGAATCCCAGCTTTTCGTGGCCGCTGCTACGGGCGATATCGGAATGGCGGAAGGACAGTTAGCTAATGGAATCAGCATAGATTCTCGAGACAAGTTCCTTAACACGCCGCTCCACGTGGCCGGCGCTAAGCGTCAGCGAGACATGGTCACGTTTCTCACGGGCAAAGGCGCAAGGATTGAAGTCAGGAATAGAGCAGGATATTCGCCTTTGATGCCTGCCGCGGCTTCCGGAGATGTTCCCATCGTAGAGACGTTGCTGCAGAAAGGCGCCAGCATTAAGACGACCGCGGAAGGCGGAGTCACTCCTCTGATGCTTGCGGTCGAAGCGCTTCAATTGCCTGCCGTCAAGCTACTTCTCGATAGCAGCGCCGATGTAAATGCAAAGGATCACGCAGGCTCTACCGCCTTGATCAGGGCTTGCGAGGGTGGAAATCGAGAGATCGTGGAAGCTCTTCTTGCCAAAGGCGCTGATGTCAACATTCAAAATGAGGAGGGATTCTCTGCCTTGATGGCGGCATCCGGAGCGGGCTTCTCCGACGCTGTGAGCGCCCTGCTTGGCAGCGGAGCGAACATCAACGCTGTGGACAAGAGCGGCGAGACTGCCCTCATAAAGGCCTGCGCCACAGGCAATCGAGAGGTGGTGACCCTACTCTTGAATGGAGGAGCCAATCCGAACGTCGTGCAGAGCGACGGCGTCACCGCTCTCATGGTGGTGGCATTCCTGGGTAACACCGAAGCTGCGAAGCTCCTTCTCGGCAAGAACGCCGACGTGAATATGCAGGACTCAACAGGCGAGACGGCTCTTATCAAGGCTTCGGTAGCTGGTCGCACAGACGTAGTCCGCCTGTTGCTTGAAGCGGGCGCTCGTGTGGGAGCCCGCGACAAGAACGGCACTACGCCGTTGATGGCTGCGTGCTTGCGAAACAACCCTGACGTGGTCGGATTGCTCCTGCAACAGGGAGCAGAGATCCATGCAAAAAACACAGCGGGTAAGACCGCGGTTGATATAGCTACAGAGAGAGGGAATGACGAAGCAATTGGGATACTCAAACAAGTGCAGTCCCATTCAGGAGGAATGGTGGGAAGTTCGCGTTAATATGTCGCTATGGCGGATTATGTCAGGGACTATGACCCTCTTTCGGCGTTCCGCTGGGCGGGAGAGGGGAGGGTGAGAGCGATATTAAGGGCGGCGATTAGGGCCGGTTCATTGAGACGGGGCTATTGGCAATCAGTATGATCTCCGTGCGAATCGTCGGTTTTCGGTCCTCATTAGGTAACTGCGAGTGCGAACGCTCAGTCGGGGCCATTTGCTGCCCCGACAGGAAAGATGGGTACACGAAATGTCAATACAAGCTCAAACGGTGTTGAATCGACGGGTATCAGCAAGGGCGCTTGGTTTGACCACAGCGATGGGCCTACTCGTGGGAATGTATTTTGTTGCTCCTGTGCACGCGGATGTAAGGTCGGAACTGGACCTGGGAATGGCTCAAGAAGCCCCGGGGATACGGCATGAGACCACTTCGCGCGGCACGATAAATCCCGCAGAGGATCTGACTCCCAAGGGCGGCGCTGTCCGCAGGAGCGCGGGGCGTGGCCACGGAATTAATACCGGCGCCTTTTTTCGCGCCGCCCAGTCCGTGCTCAATCACATTCAGCAGGGGCAGGCGAGGCAACATCAGCTCAGAGACCGTTTTAGGAACCATATGTACCTGAGAACCGATCAAGATTTCGAGCACGCTGCGGAAATTGAGGATGACCCTGAGGCCGAGCGCGCCACGATAGATTCCTCCCGCCGTAGGCGCAGTACTGCGCTTGACGGCCTCGAGGCCATGGATCAAGACGGCAACGTGAGACCCTCCACGCCTCCAGGGCCACGCCACGGTGAACAGCAAGTGGAAAAACCCAAAGAAAAACCGTCGACTGATAGGACACTCGACAACGCGGGCGGCATGAGGCCCGTATACCTCGGTCCCGGCATTTCCTACTATGACGGCAGGGTCCACTATGACAATCTGGCCGGCGGGGATGGCTCCACAACGCGGCCGCCGGATACGCCTCCCCTGGCGCCTCCTACGGCCAGCGTCGCTCAAAGCCAGGCCGATGCCTCTTCAGCGGACCAACTGCTGCAAAACGCCCCAGGGATGACGCCGGTCGAACCCGCGAGCATTCCCGGCCCACCTGCCAGGCCTCCTTTGGACCAAATTCCAGCAACGATGGAGTCCTATGAGCCTTATACGGGAATGGCGGCACGGGAACCTCACTCACCCGGACCAAATCCCAACCACTATATCGGGCCGGACAAATACGGCCCGCCCAAATCCCAAAGCACACTGGACTCACCGCCGCTGCCGCTCCATGGACTGCCCTCGGATAAGCTTATCCAGGACCATGGCCCGGGCATTGTCATCAAGATAGTCTATCCTCCAGCCAGCCCGGCGTTCACCGTCGCGAAAGCATTGTACGGCGCTGCTGAGGAATCTAAAAGGAGCGGGTCCGCGTTGGATGGCTCGATAAAGTACGAAGAGAGCTTGGGCGTCTCCAGCCTTTCAAGTGCGATAACAAAAAGGGTTACGAGCAACCCTGTCGCACAGCAGGTTGTCGGTGTGATAACGAAAGAAATGCTCAAGGCAGGCAAAGACAAGTTAAAAAAACAAATGAAGGAATCTACAGCAGGGAGTGTCTCGCCGCAAGGAGGAGGACGTGAAACTGTCGGAACGAATTTTTGATAAACCCCTCATTGTTGCCTTTCTTAGGGCCCGACAGGAAGGAGGGGTACACGTTTGCAGGCGTTGAGAGAAAAGTCATCACGGCAGGGGTGGCAATCAAGCAGCCATTCATCAGCCGACAGAGGTTAGCTCATGTCAAAATTAAGAATTGCCCTGATATTGAATTTAGCCCTGTTTATCTTTGCCCAGCCCTGTTTGGTCACGGCGGCGGAACTTGACGACAAACTGCTGGCTGCCTGCCAATCCGGACAGATGGCCGAAGTGTACCAACTCTTGAAGCAGGGCGCAAATGTGAATGCCCGCAATCAGAAAGGTTCCACGCCTTTGATGATTGCAGCCGCTGTCGGCCAATCGAAACTCGTAGAATTGCTCTTGGCTAGCGGCGCTGACGTCAATGCTCGGACGCAGACAGGCGCTACGGCGCTCATGGTGGCAGCCTTTGGGGGACACCGTGAGGTAGTGAATCTCCTTCTGTCAGCTCGGGCTGATCCCAATGCCAGGACAGGCGGCGGCGTCACTGCGCTGAGCGCGGCGTCTGAGGGCGGCCGCCAAGATGTGGTGTCCCTTCTGAGGGCCTTCTTGGGTCAACAGACTTCCGGCACCCCGGACGCTGAGATGTTTGCTGCTGCAGACTCGGGTGACACCGGAAAGATACAGAGCCTCCTTGCCAAAGGTGTGAGCCTCGAAGTTCGAGACCGGGAGCGGAACACTCTGCTCCACCGCGCGGCTGCTCGCGGGCAATCAGGAGCGGTGCAGCTCTTGGTGGGGCAGGGAGCGAACGCCAACAGCAGGAACAGGTTGGGATTTACGCCTCTGATGTTTGCCGCGGGAGCTGGGGATGCGTCCACACTCGTGGTCCTTCTAAATGGCGGCGCAAACGTTAACCTGACACGGGAGGGCGGGTTAACCCCCCTCATGGTTGCTGCTGCGGCCGGCCAAATCCCCTCCGTGAAGCTACTGTTATCCGTAGGAGCGAACGTCAACGCAAGGGATAGCCGAGGCGACAATGCTCTGCTCAAAGCGATCTCCGCGGGCAAGTCGGAAGCGGTGGAGCTTCTGCTCGCGGCCGGAGCGAACGCCAACCTTGGGGACGAGGATGGCCTGACGCCTCTGATGATGGCATCGTTCGGCGGTTTTCCCGAAATGGTTAAGAAGCTCATTGAACGTGGCGCCAACGTTCACGCTGCGGACAAGAAAGGCGAGACCGCACTTATGAAGGCGGCCGTGGCGGGAGACGTGAATGTAATGACACAGCTCCTCAACGCGGAAGCGAATGTGAACTCTGCGCAGAAAGAGAAGATTACGCCTCTTATGATTGCATCGTTCTTTGGGCGTACAGAGGCTGTCAAGCTGCTCCTCGAGAAAGCCGCGGACGCCAATGCCGCGGACGAAACGGGAGAAACCGCGCTGATGAAGGCAGCAAGCACCGGAAAGGCCGAGGTTGTTTCCTTGTTGTTGTCGAAGGGCGCAAATCACGGCGCAATAGATACGGATGGCACAACTGCTTTGATGGCGGCTTGTCGCCGGAACAGCCCTGACGTGGTGCAATTGCTGATTCAGCAAGGGACCGACGTCAACGCGAAGGACAAAGAAGGCAAGACTGCCCTAATTTTGGCATCGGAGAAAGGCAACGACGAGGTGGTGAACGCTCTGATGGCGGGAGGAGCAAGGTGAATCGTCCTGATTGTCCAGCTCATCTCAAATTCGGGGCTTCATAAAAGTGAAGAGCCCCGGAACTAAAGAAGACTTTCCACTTGAGGCCTACGCATGCGCCGAAGAGAAAGAAAAAAGGCCGATGAATCCAAATATGACGTTGAATAAAGCGGCAAAACGCGCCAGGTACTTTTTTCCCATTTTTGCTTTGGGACTAATACTTGGTTTTTGCGATACAACCCGAACCTTCGCTGATGTGGAATCCGAACTCGGTCTGCTACCGAAAGGCGCCACGCAGGTCGATACTTATCGCGAACTGAATCTCGGCGTACCCAATGAGGGCCTCGTGCCAAAGAATAAAAATATGGGCCGAAGCGGCGCAGCGCCTCAACGCCACGCTCCGCGAGCGGCGGCTCCCAGATCCCCAGGGCCAAGCGGGTTCTTCCCGCGCACTTGGTCGAACAATCCCTATCCCCCGTTTGTGATCGGGCCGGACCCCAACGACGCGCGCATAAACCAGATTGAAGACGAGGCCAAAGGACATATTCAAGGTCTGACCGGGCCGGACGAGGGCTCGGCAACCAGCGGGCCAACAAGCGCGGGGCCATCCACACCGATAATAGTGCCGAGTGACCCGGTTGTTGTGAAACCTGGCGCTGGACAGTTGCTCGGCCCCACTGAACCCTCAATGACGAACATTGCAGCGCCTCCGCCTGACCAGGGGCAGCAGCAACCGCCCGATCCGCCCAAAGAGGAGCCTTATCAACCCCCGGTCATGAGTTCGGTGCCTCCGCCTCCGCCTCCCGGGCCGACTCAAGTGAACGCTCCGCCGTTTATGCCCGGAGGCCACACGGGCATCGACGAGTTTGACCCACACCTGGCATGGCAACGGCCGCCGCTTGTGACCCCCGCTCTGTCTCCGGCTGTGACGCAGTCCCTGGTTGAAAAGGGTCTTGTAATAGGCGCCACCAGCGCGGGAGGACCGCTTGGGGGTGCTGTAGCAACTGGAATAATTGGCGCCGCGAAAGCTAATCCCAAAGAGAGGACGGATGCCTTCATGCAGGGCATGGGGAAAGGCACGATAGGAATGGCAACGGGTCCGGTAAAAGGCGCCATTAGCGGTACTGTAGGCAAAGCCACAGGCAAAGCCGGCGCATGGGCCACCGGAAAGGCCCTTGACAAATCTTTTGAAGCGTCAGGTGTCCCATTCTCTGGCAAGAAATGATGTCAGCAAGCGGATGATGGCAGCTGTGTGAGCTGGGGTCTGACCCTTCTCGCACCCCTTCTCGCCTCAACGAGGCGAGGGGTGACCCATTAAAAGGCCCTCTATCAAGGAAAAGGACTTCTCGAAAAGAAAAAAAAGAGTCAAGTCTGCCCTTGGCTCATCTATAACGCTCTGGCCTGACACCTTCGTTGTAGTCAATTGGCTCACAACAGATTCCAGGGATTTTTGCGATGGGAGCGTTTCCACGGTTTCAACCGGCCCCGCAGTGTGCAATCGGGATTGCAAGCACACAGCGCCGGCGAACCATAACAGGAGGTTCTTCCCGCTGCGTTCTCTGCGCACTCTGCGGTGAATTCCCACTGAACAGCCACTGCGGCAGTAAATATATCAACTAAATCCACCAACTATCGACAATGCTTTGATATTTATCTTTACTTTTCCTGAAAAATAAGCCAATCTAGGTTGGACAGGAGGGGTGAAATGGTCTTTCGAAGGTATTGGGAATGATTGTGCGTGTAAAGTTATGTATTATCATAATGTTGGCGTTGACTCTGACTATAATAGATCAAGCGCCTGCTAAGAGAAGGGCAGCCAAGGCCCCTGTAACGCGACCTGCAATAGAGACGCCTGCCGCTGTAACGGGCCCGGTCTGGATCGTCGTGAACCTTTTTACCGGCGCCTCATCCCGCCAGGCCGTCCGTGTGCGAGATACTCTGGCCCGACTGGGAGCAGAAGGGCAGGGCATTGTTCTGCCGTTCCGCGATATCACCGTGGAAAACATGGCCAGGCTGCAGCCTGAGTTTCTTGCCTTGAGCCCCAACGGAATGCCCTGGTGTCGCTATAAAGGGAAAAACGGAGAAGACTTGGAACGCTTCTTGAAATCCCTCAGGATCATTGTCGAAGAGATGAACATTCCGGTT
>Ga0172371_10013065_pt1 | contig 10852 bp, 12 predicted proteins | sample Lak12m_FD_114543 | JGI IMG/M metagenome (GOLD analysis project Ga0172371, IMG submission 114543) | Freshwater microbial communities from Kabuno Bay, South-Kivu, Congo - kab_022012_12m | ecosystem: Environmental > Aquatic > Freshwater > Lake | place: Democratic Republic of the Congo: South-Kivu... | reverse complement strand
GATAATTCATGCCTATAATAACACCAGAATACATACTAAATTAAAAATGCCGCCTGTAATGTACAGCCGGCAATATCAATTGACCCATGGACAATGTGTCTAAGAAAATGGGTACCTTCCAAAGAGAGTCTACTGTTATAGGACTTTTAATATTTTTAACCAGATCTTTTATAATTATTGTGGTCTCAATTTGTGAATTCATAGATATATTATACCATGTCGTTCCAAAGTGATAAACTCCCTATCAAAAATAGCCCATGTTTAGAGCTATTTACAATCTGCGGAGAGGGCGAGATTCGAACTCGCGGAAGACTTTCATCTTCGACAGTTTTCAAGACTGTTCCATTAAACCGCTCTGGCACCTCTCCATCTATTCGATTACTGCTCCAGCGTATCAATTAATTAACCTCGATGTCAATATATTTGACGCCCTGGTTCTCGGTTCTGATTCTAGTTTCAATCTCATCAATCTTTTTACCCACCAAGCGCGGAACGCGATCGGCGTAATGCATACAAAACTTTTTGAACTCTTCAAAGTCGTCCTTCACTTCATTATATTGCTCCTGTAAAGAATTGTTTTTGTAAATCTCCGACAACAAAGCCGTGCCGTTAAACTCGATACTGCATTTAATGCGATAAATACCAATGTCCATCACAGTTGATTTGAAGTCCACCACATTGTCAATTGCCGGGTCGGCCTCCAAGATGCGGATGATTCTGTCTTGCAAATCAGGCGGAATAGATTTTCCCAACAGAAACTGGCGATTCTTGGCGATTAGAACTACAGCAATAACGGCTAGGAGCAGACCAATCATAATTGATCCCAGCGCGTCCCAATAATACTGTCCGGTCAGCCGAGAAATCATAATAGCCGAGAAAGCGACCAACACACCAATCACCGCCAAACCATCTTCATAGACCACCGCCAAAGTGGACGGGTCGCCAGTTCTGATGAGGCGAGATAATTTTTCTCCCGGGTATTGATGTTTTAATTCTCTGATTGCTATCCAGAAAGTAATGGACTCAATAATTAAGGACAGGGCGAGAACAATATAGACAATCGGATGGTCCAATACTTCCCTTTTATGCCACAAAGAATCAACACCGTTGTAGATAATGGCGCCGGCACCGATGAAGAAAATACCGCAAGCGGAAATGAGCGCCCAAAAGAATCGTTCGCGACCATAGCCGTAGATGAAATCTTTGTCCGGTTTGCGGGCCGAGCGTTTAATACCGATCATGAGCAGCAGTTGGTTAGAACTATCTGCCACACTGTGAACCGCCTCCGAGAATAAGGCCACTGAACCGGAAAACATGAAAGCTACAAACTTAATAATAGCAATAAAAATATTGCCTAAGAGAGCCGCTAAAACCGGCAGAAAACCTTTGATTTTGTAATTATCAGACATATTGGATAAAACTAATATAGAGAATTTTACGTCACTTGTCAATTAACCCGAGTTCTTGCCAAAAAGCAAAATCTCTAATATAATATAGACTTCTTTAACTAATCAACCTATTATATGGGAAAAATCATTTCTATCTACGGTCTGCCGGCTAGCGGTAAAACCACTCAGGCCGACAAACTGGTCAAAGAGTTTGGGCTGATTCAATTTGGTATGGGTGATCGTCTGCGCGCTGAAATTGAATCCGGTTCTGAGCTCGGCCAAAGAATCAAGAGCTACGTCGACCAGGGCACACTCATCCCCGACGACATGATGTCTGAGGTTATTAAACACGTCGGCCAAGATATCGAAGAAAAAGGAATTATTTTTGACGGCTTCCCGCGCATCATTTCTCAGGCTAGAATGCTAGATGTTATTGCCGGCGAACTAGCTCTGCAAGTTAACGCCTTCTTCTATCTCAAAATCTCTCCGGAAGAAGCGCTGCGAAGAATCGAAGCTCGCTCTCAAACCGGCAATCGCGCCGATGACAAAGACGCCGTAGCCATCAAAAATCGTATGGGAGTTTTCAATCAAGAATCGACTGCCCTCATGGACTACTACCGTGAGCAGAATAAACTGGTGGAGATTGACGGCGAAATGAGTATTGAAGAAGTTTATACCGAAATCAAAAAACACCTCGAAAAATAATTTACTATAGCAATGGTCTACTCCACGCACTCAAAAAGCTACCTAAAAAGGTAGCTTTTTTCATATGGGGTTTCTTGTTATCGGTCATCAAAACCCGAGAGTGCTAACTTGTGGCATATCCTTCTGGCCTTGCCAGGCGATGTATTTTTTTATTTGATCTTCATTCAGCCCAATAATTGACAAGAAATATCCGACGCTCCAGATGCTGCCATCAAGATACATTGTTTTGATAAACTTAAACTTCTTTTTGAGATGAGCACTGGACATTGATTGCAATTGCTGAACGGCGGCCGCCACTGCGATGTCTGGCGGGATTTCAATCTGGATGTGGATGTGATCATTGTCGGTGTTGATTGAGACTAGCTGGAGCTCTGGATACTTCTTCATGGCGCGACCAAAAATGGCCAGAAGCTCTGGTTTAACGTATTCTTTGAAAAACTTGCGGCGATATTTTGTTCCCCAGACTATGTGATATTGATGTTGATAGGTGGAGTGATTTAGGGCTCGGGTTTTCATGATTATAGCTTAACACGTCTCGGTGAGACTTGTTAAGTATTGGCCCATTTATCCTCGCGCTCCCGCTTCCCGCGGTCGCCAAGGAAAGCTCGTACGAGGTTTCCTGGGTATTTAAAAAAGGGGATTATTACTATTCCCCTTTTTTAATCTGTTTTATTTTTAAATTTCTACAGTTTTATACCGTAGGCAATATCAATAACTCCGCAGACAATGCGTCTAACAAACCGAGGCATTCCCCAATCTCCTGAGCAAAAAATATACCACTTTGGTATATTTTTATCGAATAAAGTCAATTTTAAGCAGCCTAATCTCTTAAACATCGAACTGAAAAACCATTAGTGGGATTATCAAGTGATAAATTTACAGTTGCCATACCAGGATATAAAAACCAAATAATTGATTCATTGCCATTACCAGTTGCCACCCAAAAATAAGTAGCTGTATTTTGATCATAAAATGGGCTGGCATAAGGACCGCGAGCGCCAGCTCGAAGACCAGCAAAATTAAAGTTGTCAGCCCCCCATGAAACATCCTTTAGGGCGGTGCCTTCTGCCCCGGAATAACCATTATTAGTAAGATAAGAGATCATGGAGTTTATTTCGGTCTGGTTTGGAATGTGCCAACCAGAAGGACAAATACCCTGGACATTTCCAGAAGGAACAGGATTTCAGGCAGTTGAATTTGTAGCCCCATTTAAGTATTGGACGGTCTCAGCCCATTGATACAACCCGCCATAAATATTACAATTAGTTGTTCCGGTGGATTGTTGCCCTACATTGCCCTCTTGAACATAATCATAACAATACTTCTCTATAACACTATTATCAGTCTGACTTTGAGATGTAGCATTATCCGCCAACTTAGAACCAATCATAGTTCCTACATTTAGATTTTTGGCCAGCCAAATTTGAGATCCAATAGTAACAGTCGGATAATTTTCACCCCCATAAGAACAAGTTGATTCGCCGGCAGTACTAGCGGAACAAGCCAACACCGCTGCCTCGGGAACACAATCCACGTCCATAATTCCCGCCGGAATCAGACATTTCGGTCCGGGAGTCAGGGAGCCGGTGGTGTTGCCTAGACAGAAAGAAATAGAATAAGATGCTCCATCTAAGGTAGGGATATAGTTAATTAAATTTTGTTCGGGAGTACATGAGCCATCATTTGGAGTCGGAGCAACAGGAATAATTTGCATGTAGGTGGAAGTGGAGCTGGTAGTAGTCGAGAAAATCTTGCCCGTATTCCATTCCTCCGCTGTTGGATAACGGTTTTTGTCATTGAAGAATAATTCCAGGGCAGTTTGGACTTGCTTCATATCTCCGGCTCGTTTCGCATCACGCGATTTAGCGCGAGCATTTTGGAGAGCAATAACGGATATGGTGGCCAAGATGCCAATGATGGCAATAACGACAAGGAGCTCAATAAGAGTAAAAGCTTTTTTTGATTTCATAAAAAACAAAATTAATGTCTAACTTTTATGAATACCCGCATTATACCATATTATTGCCGCCATCAGCAATAACAATAATGGGGGATTAAAAAATATAAACTTCGAAAAATTTCGACTTACCTTCTTAACGAGAAAATAGCAGGGTTCGAACTGATAAAAATGCCCGAAAACAAAAGACGAAGTGAGCTTTTAGAGCTACTTCGTCCCTTACTGCGGAGAGGGTGGGATGTAGTTGGAATAATCCTATCCTAATATCCTCTATTTTAACACAAAGTATTTTTTTAGTGAATTCTTGATTTTTTCAGCTTTTCTATGATTTTTAGATATAACTATCTTCATCCGACTTTCAATATCTACTATATTTTTTAATCGCTCATAAATCCCTTCGTCCCAAGCCTTAGTTTCTTGATAAAATTTATCAATTTTATCAGCCATTTTTTTATCCAACCAAACTTCAATTATAAAATCGCCAACAATATTTAAGTAATAATTATTTTCCAAAAATAATGGTTTTTCTTTTATATGATATTGGCTCAAATTATTATCAAAATATTTTCTAATATATTTATCTAAAAATTGATTATTGCCAGCCGTCAACAATAAACGATGTCCTTTTCTAATAATGGTCTTAAAAACATTCTGTTCGTTTTCGTTTCTAGCCAACAAAAACCATTCATGCGGATTATATAAAAATACTGGTTCATTTTGACTGTTTCTCTCGACCAATAAAAATAAGGCGTGAGTCCAAAAAACATCGGCCTTAATTGGATTTTTAAAATAATATTTAATTTTTTCTTTATCTTCAAGATCGATAAAACTGCCTTGGCTCGCCTTGCCTTTAACATAATTATGTCTGGCCAAATCAAAATAGTTAACCATTGAATTGAGCCAAGTCAAATTTAACGAGGCCATACCCTTATAAGTCAATATTTGTTCTGTCTTTTTTAATACTCTAATTGCCGCATAAACAGCCTGCTTGGTCGTATTTGGTCTATCACTTTGAATCATTTTAACTAAATCAAGCATCAATACAGGGCCGACCTGTAAATATTTTAAAATATATTCTTCAATTTTTTTTGGTTTATCTAAAGGCATATTGGCTAAATATTTATGATATTACAGTAAAAAGTTTTTTTACTATTACTTTAAATATAGCATAAAAATGGATATTTTGTCAAGTCCTCGATATAATTTAGCTAAATTAAAAGAATGTTCATTTAAAACAAAATAATCATGAAAAGACTTGTAATTATATCAGGAATAACGGGGGCTATCGGTAATGCCCTGCTAGCCGAATATGGCAAGCAAAAATCAACTGTAATCTATGGAATCAGTCGCCAAGCCTTGAATTTAAAAAACTTCATAAATCAGCAAAATAATAAATTCTATCCTAACACTTTCGTCTGTTCTCTATCAAAGGCAACCGCTCAAGATTATGAGAATAGTTATAGCGAATTTATTAATTTAGTGGATTTTAACAATTTTTCCGAAGTTATTTATATTCATGCTTTAGGGGTTTATCCTTTTGAGGTTAATGAAAAGGGCGAATACATTGTTGAACACGATAGCAATGGCGATGGTATAGATGACCGTTGTACTTTTCTATCTTATAATCTTTTTCGTTTTATTACAACGAAAATTATTGAAAAAACAACTACCCCCGTTCATTGTGCTATTTTCGGCGGTTTAGCTGATAAGCATGGGCCTCAAGCCCATAAATCATGGATTTACACTATTAATAAAACCAAAGAATATATGAAAAGCGTAGCTAACAATCGAATTCATATGTTAATTCTGAATATTAGCTCGGCTATATGTAGCCACGAACTGATAACCAGACCTTTTGTTTTTATTAATACTTCCGCTGATCATTCTTGCTGGCTTTCGCCCTTTGAAATTGGTAAAAAAATCATTAAAGAATTCCGAATAAAAATTGGCGGATATTACGAAAAGGATATATTTAACCATTGGGATGAATTTAAGCCTGACTATTACCAAGACCGAAATTTTACACCCAAGAAAATGGCGGAACTATTCAAGAAGTAATTTTATTTATAAGCTACGATCGCAAAATCGTAGCTTATTTTATTTAATGGGGGGATTTTTTTAACTCTGTTGAATATTCCAAATATCTATGCCAAAATATCCCTATGACAACCGACCAAATCAAAAACCAGATAACAAGTTATGTCCGCCGATTCAAGGAAAATTCGGGCATGTTTAAGAGCTTTGAAATAATCTCTGATTTTGTTGATTTTTTAGAATCCGAGCCATATTTAAAAGATCTTTTAAAGCCAGTCTTAACCTACATAACCAAGCAAATTGAAATTATTGAGGACTTCGCCAAAAATAATCCAGAACAAGCCCAAAAAATGGACAATATTACCTTTGACCCAAATAATCCAACTGAAATGTCCTTACCTGTCTTTACCAAAGAAATGGACACATGGAAAAAGGCCTTAGATAACAAAGAAAATCTGTCGCCCATAACAGGCCTAGCCATATATTTAATGTGCCTTATCGTAATTACCAATAGTTTTGAAGAAATCAAAGAGGCCCAAAAAGCTGGCGATAAAAAACGGGTTGACGAATTGATAGAAATTGCCAAGCAAGAATCTTTCTCAATTATTTCCATGCCGGTTAAGGATAACAAACCAGTCGTTTTTACTTCCGCCCAATATATGGCGATGTGTATGGAAATGGTTAGCAAATACATCGTTAACGCTATTGATAGCAAGGCATTTTTAGACAATGATAAGCCTCAAGAGGCTGTTAGTTTTGATAAAGATAGCAGTATTCTATATATCCGAGGCCAAGCCATTAAAATCGCCCTGAAAAACGACAAACCCACCGACCATTTTATTTTAGAGGCCATATTCGCTAATCCCGACAGAACTGAGGAAACATATTTTAAAGATATCGCCCAAGACTATATCAAAATTGAAGAATACGACAGCTCCAAAGACTGGAATCGATTTAGGAACGCTTGTGATCGCCTAAATCAAAAAGTGGATAAGTCCACGGGTGGCAAAATTAAAGACTTCATTCAATACTCTACAGGCAAGACAGGTTGGAGCAAGATTAACCCAAAATACCTGTAAAAACAATTAAATATATTATAGAGCCTTGTTCACAAGATTGAGCAAGGCTCTTTTTGTATGCTGGAATTATGACTAATAATTTCAGACCCCAACTATTAGAGAAAGCCAGCGAATACTTTAGCCGTCGGTTTAAACGGCCTGTTTCTGCCGATGAGGCCGAGCAGTTTTTACTCTCTCTTACTCACTTATATGATTTATTCCTTTTATCAAGGTAATAAACTTTTTTTCTTTTTTGCGGAGACCTCGCGTCAGCGAGGGGACGCAAAAAGAAAAAAGTTATCCTTGTTAAAGAGAACACTTAATTAGAAAGCTATATGAGAACATATATTGATAAAAATAGCATAGAAGTTCAACCATTTCATCCAACAAGATATAAACTGGTTAAATCTGGTTGTTTTCTCGAAGTCTACGAATTTGGTAAAGACATTATTTTAGGGCAAAAGCCCAGAAGAGTAAAAACCGAAGAGGAACTGATGGCTTTAGCCTCTCTGCCTAAAGCAGAGATAGATCAAGATGAGGTAATGAAATCTTCAGCCAGAAGAGCTAAACGACTTATTAAACGCCTAATTTATTCTAATAGCTTTAAATGGTTCAGAGATAATAATAAGCCCTATACGCCCATAACCCTTACCCTAACCTTTGAGGAGAATATTATTGATATGAAGACGGCTAATTATGAATTTACTAAATTTATTCGAAGATTAAACTATGAAACCAACAGAATTGAAAATAAAGAATTAAAACAAAGTAATTTAAAATATCTAGCCGTTTTTGAATTGCAGAAAAGAGGGGCTATTCATTATCACATGATATTTTTCAATCTTCCCTACATTCCCAATGTCTACGACAAACTGCGTGATATTTGGGGACAAGGCAGAATAATGGTCGGAGGCAAAAGAAAATTTGAAAATATTGAAAATCAAACTAAATTAAAAAAGATTATTGATTATTTTATTAAATATATTCAAAAGTCCATTCTAGACAAAACCTTTCCTAACAAGAAAAAATATATTACCAGTAAAGGATTAATAAAACCACAAAACCATTATTTTGAAGATGTCATCAAAATTATTCAAAAACAATTACCAGAAAAAACTTTGATTTATAAAAGAGATGGTCAACAAGAATACTATGACGGAAAAGCTAAAGAAAGTTTTTTAGGTTGGATTAATTATTTTCAGTATGACTTATCTGCTTTTCCCAAAATAGAAAAAGATGTTGAAGAAATATTAAAAGACTCTTCTTGCAATATTGATTCAATTAAGCCATTAAATAATTCCAATTTTGATATTTCAAAAAATAAAGATATTAATATGAAAGAAATAGAAGAGTTGTTTAGAAAAGAACCAAAACAACCTCCATTAATAGAAGTCCAAAACCCCTTGATTTTTGAATAGTTCTTTGATACATTAAATATATTGACCTAAAGAAATGAGAATTGCCCCAAGGTATTTTTTTACAAAAAAATATCTATTTTGTCGCTCGAAATGGACAGTTCTGCCAATCGATAAATTAGCCCCTTGGGTTAGCTTATTTCTTTGGGTCAATCAGGACTGTCCTTTTTGAATACAAAAAAGCCCCCATATTAATAGAGACCTTTTTTGTATTCTTTATATCAAAAACTTTTTTCAAAATCACCATCTAGACATAGCAATTTGGCAGATAAATTGAGATAGCCGAATTCTCCTGATGTAGGATAGCCCTCTTCACATGCACTTTTACTTTTTGGGCTTGGGTCTTTGTATTTTATAAAACACCCGTCATCTTCTTCATCATAACGCCAACCTTGCACATTATTCCACTTATCATTCTCTGTTTTATAAATATCGAGACAATCATTCTTTCTATCGGCTATATACTTTTTTTGTTCTAATTCAGTTTTAACTTTTTCCACTTCTTTGTCTGCCTCTATTTTTACTAATTGCTGTTGTTCTATTGATTTCTGTTTATTCGCTTGTATGGCGTAGAAAAAACCACCCAAAATTAGACATCCCAATATTATACTAATAGGCAAAATTAATTTCTTTTTATCCATATTTTTATTTTAATTATTAAATATAACTATATTATAACATAAAACCTAACAATATGACTACAAACAATCAAACAACTAAATATGCTCTTTATTGCCGAAAATCTACTGAGGATAGCAGTCGGCAAGTCTTATCATTGGATTCGCAAGAGCGAGAAATGATGAGGCTAGCCTCTGATTTAGGTATTAATATCGTCCAAACCTTTCGAGAAAGCAAGTCGGCTAAAAAGCCAGACAACAGACCGCAATTTAACGAGCTTATCAATTTGATCAAGCGAGGCAAAATTGACGGTATTCTTTGTTGGAAAATCGACAGACTTTCTCGTAATCCAATTGATTCAGCTACTATTCAATGGCTACTACAACAAAATGAATTAAAAATAATCCAAACCATGGAAAGGCAATATCTGCCAGATGATAATGCTTTGCTTTTTAATGTGGAAAGTGGAATGGCCAACCAATATATTAGAGACTTATCAAAGAATGTTAAAAGAGGCATTAAAGCTAAACTAGAAAAAGGCTACTGGCCAAACCTTGCTCCAATCGGTTATTTGAATAAAGACAGCAAGATTATTATTGATAAAGACCGAGCTAAATATATTAAAAAAGCTTTTGAATTATATTCTACTGGAAAATATAGCGTCAAAGATATTTCTGATATTTTATATAACGAGGGCTTTAGAAGTCGGGCAGGTCGAAAATATCATAAGAGCAAGATTCATAAAATATTAGGCCAATCCTTCTATTGCGGAATTATGGAAAAGAACGGCGAAAAATATTTAGGAAAATATGAGCCGATCATTTCCAAAGAATTATTTGATAATGTTCAAGCGGTGATTAACAAAAAAGCTCATGTCAAACATCAAATTATTCCCTTTGCTTTCAGAGGAATATTAAAATGTGCCAAATGCGGTTGCCAATTAACCGCCTCCAAAAAGAAAGGTCGACTGACTTATTATTACTGTACTAACGGCAAAGGTAATTGCGAGGAGCATAAGGCTTATTTAAAAGAAGAAGATTTATCTAAAGAATTAAGCGGAGTCTTTGATAACTTATTATTTGACGAGGAATTAATTGAGCTGGTTTATCAAGCTAAACTGGAGGAGCAAGATAAGACCCTATCCTATTTAGACGAGTCCATTAACAGCCTCAAGGGCAGGCTTAAAACGCTTGAGGAACGCAAAAATGCCCTGTTAGACGGCTATCTGGACAAAGCGATACCGCAAGCCGACTATGAGGCTAAGAACAGAATAATTAACAGCGAGGCGGTGGATATTAAAAAGAATTTAGAGGAGTTAGAGGCCAAGAAAAAGAGCCAAGACAAAGATACTTTGGAACGGATAAAAAATGTATTTTTAGAGCCTAAAAGAATGAAAAATGACTTTAAATCGTTTCCTCCTGAAAAACAAAGAGATATGCTTATTTCTCTACTTTGGAACGCTGATATTGAAAACAAAAAAATCGCCAATATTAGTTTTAAACCGCTCTATAATGAGCTGTCTAAAATTGAAAATAAAGACGATTTTTCTTCAGTGCGGAGAGGCGGGGATTCGAACCCCGGATACATTGTTACATGTATAACAGGTTAGCAACCTGCCGCTTTCAGCCGCTCAGCCACCTCTCCTAATTGTATTAAATTGGGGAAACTCGCGATTTC
>Ga0172371_10013063_pt1 | contig 10852 bp, 3 predicted proteins | sample Lak12m_FD_114543 | JGI IMG/M metagenome (GOLD analysis project Ga0172371, IMG submission 114543) | Freshwater microbial communities from Kabuno Bay, South-Kivu, Congo - kab_022012_12m | ecosystem: Environmental > Aquatic > Freshwater > Lake | place: Democratic Republic of the Congo: South-Kivu... | reverse complement strand
TTATTTAATTTTTATTTGATTGTATTTCTTATATTTTAAAAATATATTAGATATTAAGTTTTTTTATTTATTTTGAGATATAATAATTTCTACTGCCATTCTTATCACACAGTCTAATCAATAATTATATATGATTGATAAAAAAAATATAAATATTTATGTTAGAAAATTAAATATTAGAATTAACTTGAAAAATTATATATAAAGTTACTCGAAATATTATTAAAAAAATTTAGTCAAATAAATACTTAAATCTTCAACTTAATTCACTATCTTATGCATTTCATTTTTTCTCTATTTTTATAAATATATGTAAAATTTGTTAGTATTTAAATATATTATTAATTAATCTTTCAATCTGTGGTTAGTTTTTATATAAAGTAAACATATTTGAACAAGGTTTTCTCGCTTGCACATTCTATCTCATGGTAGGCATTGGTTTGTTGGTTAATTTTTTAATTTTTAAAGTAAAGCATTATTCTGTTTTTAAAGAAAGTTTTGAAGTATACCATTCATTAATACTTGAATGTGATAATATAATTTTTTAAAATTACATTAATTTGTATTATTTCGAATAATTTATTAATTAACTAACTGAAGTAAAAAAAAAAAGAAATTTCAAATTAATTCAATATTATATATTGTGAATAAAATTTTTAAATTTATAATCATTTTTCAGTAGAATAATAAGTAAAAAAATTTATTATTTTCAATAATAATATTGTATTATGTAGAGAAATTATATTGAAGCTGATCATTTCTTATGAGTTTTAATTAAATATCTAAATTTTATTTCTTTATTAAGATAGTTTTATGCTATAAAAATTTAATACAAAAAATAATAAATTTTTTAAGATAAAAAAAAATAATATTTTAAATTTCTGGAATAAAATAAATTTTTTAGTACAAAAAATTTATACTAGTTCTATGGAAATATTTTTATAATGATTAAAAATTTCACTCAATATGGAATTAAAATGATACTATTTTAAGATTTAATATATTATTATTAATAAAAAAATTAAATTAGAATTAAAAATTGCCCACTCTATAACTTCCATTTTTTAAATTATTTCATATTAAAAATAAAAAAAGTTTACAAATTATAATAGAAATTATATTTTTAATATTATAAGGTCTTATATGGCCCCAGAAATTGTTTGTAAAAAAGAATATTATGGTTAACCTGCAGATATATGGGCTTGTGGTATATTATTATTTGTCATGTTGACAGGATAATTTCCATTTAAAGCAACAGATGATAAAAAATTATATTTAAAAATTTAAAAATGTGAATATCATATTCCTAATGATATTAGTGAAGGAGCTTAATAAGTATTATAAAAAATACTTAAAATAGACCCAAGAGAAAGAATAACAGCTGATTAAGTATAATGATATTTATATTTAATATAAGATTTTAATTGAATATCATAACTTTATTTTGTTTTTTCAAATTAGATTCTCAAAGATACATGGATAACTCCTGTTAATATTGCATCAAAAATATGCAATCTTAAATATATAATAGAACAAAATAACGAAATTAATAGTGAAAAAACTAATTCAATTTGAAATTTTAATTTTAATACTTTATCTTAAATAATATTTTACAATATTTTTATTAATTAAATATATACATTATTAATTTATAAAATATTCGAATTCTAAACTCAAAAATTATTACTTCAATTTTTAGGCTAAAAGCAAAACAAGAAATAATAATTTATAAAGACACAAAATGTATATATAAAAAAAAAAAAATTATAAAATTTTTAGTTTAATTTATCTAGAATAGTATTTTTAGTACATTAATTTAAATATCTTGAAAGCCAAACTAATTTACTTATATCTAATTTTTTAGATACATATAATAAAATCTTAGATAATAATTGTGAAGCTTCCAACCAAATTTATTTCAAATTACTAATGTGCTAATAGTCAAACTAATTATTGATAATCAATTTTTTTATATTTAATAAATTGTCATTAGAAATTATTAAACTATTAGGAATTTGTGGAAATTATAGATAAAATTCTATAATATTATTACGAATAATTATATAAATATTCATTTATTTAATAATTTATCGAGAAAATTATATGAATTCTTATAATTTAGATAAATATTTTTAATTTTTATAATATTTGCATATACTTTCTTATTACATATAAAAAAATTATTAATATTATAATAATTACACGCTATTGATATCAAGTTAAATAAATATAAATATGTTTATTTTTGTTCATATAATTTCAATCAAATTAGTTATTATTTGTAAAAATTTAACTTTTTAATTTTATAACTTATAAAGCAAAGCTTTTAATTTTATTATTTTTTATAAAGAGTATAATTGATTAATCAATATTGTATATAATTTATTGTGTTAAAAAACTAATTTTTAAGAATCTGAAAGTTAATCTCAAATTAAAAAAAATATAATTAGATGATTCTTGCTTTAGAGGTAGCAATTGAAATATGTTATTTCTAAATAATTATAAAAGAAAAAATATATAAAAATTAACAATTAGTATATTAGTTCAGATTTAAGTATTATTAATTGTTTATTTTTTTTTTTATTTTTTTTTTTAAATAGTGTGTTTAATAATGAATAAATCTAAAAAAACACTCATAACATTAAATCCATAATTTATTAATTTAGAAAAAACTGAGTAAAAATCAATAATATGTCATAAGAAACATAAAATAGTAAAAAATTCAAAATTATGTGAAAAGTTAGAAAAATAAAAACATATTTTCTCTAAATTATGTATATGCAAATACTAATTATTAAGATAAGACCTAAGTAATTACATTGATTTAAATACAAAATAAAAAAAATAAATTAACATTCTTATAAATCATGCATGCTAATGCAAATAAAAAATCAATATTAAAGAAAAATCCTATTAAAATGAATGCCTATCAACTAATTCACTTCATAAAGATTAAATAAAAATTGAAAAGTAAAAATAATCTAAATCTAAAATTAAATACATACATCAGTTTATTAGATATATAAAATTCAAAAAACAATAAGAAGCCATTATAATTTAGTGAATAATTTAATATTCTGAGAAAATTATTTTAATATTCAACAATTTTTTTTATTTTATATGTTAAAAAATTACTATTATATTTATTTAAAATAAAATAATAATTACGTATTTATTAAAATTAAATAAAACAATAAAAATATTTTTATCTAAAAATTATACAATTATTTATTTTTAAGGATTAATCATAATATTTACACAATTTGTAGGCAATGGGGTGCATTAAGAGCAAACAAATATTAGAAAAAAAAATAATTGATTTAAAATTACCTATTTGTACAAAAGGAATTAATCATAAATAAATTCAATATGTTTGTATTGATGATAGATGTCATTTTAATGATTAATTATAGTTGTTGTGTGAATAATGTTTTCATTAAAATCCTTTTGCACATTCTTTATTAAATCATAATACTAGAAATATTAAAGATGTACTTATATAATTAGCAATTCAAGTGATGAATTATAACATAAATTAATAATAATCACAATAAAATTAAAATATACTAAAAAAGTTAGATAGCGCATTAGATTCAGGTGTTGAGTTTGAAAATAATAAATATGCAAATTTGGATAATAATAATAAGCTAGAAAATCAACATTCTGAAAGATAAATATAAATAGTATAATCAGCAAATAATTGCATAATATATATTTTTTAATTAAAAGTAATTATTTCTCATTTTTTTTACAGATAGATTTAATTGAAATTAATTTAAATGAAATAATGCATAAATTTAAAAATTTAGCTGATTGTTGCATGAAATCAGGTGAATATATTAAATAATGTTTATTTTAATATAAATTGGCATAATAAAATGTATGTCATGATTATTACTAGGACATAACAAAAATTTTACAAACTCTATCAATCAATTAGTCCGAAACAAACTTTAATAACAGTTTTAAAAATCTCAAAAAATATACTGTAATTATAGATAAGTAATTAATAATAATTAATCAAGATAAACTTATAAAAGATAAAATCCGAGAACATGCGAAAAATTTCATTTAAATATCTGAACATTTACAATCATAAATTTAAGAATAATTAGAAATTGTGCTTCGAAAAAATATTTTACCATCTTATGAAGGTATATTTATATCTGAATTTATAATATAAATTGTAATTCATAAAAATTGATTTTTTAAATACACTACTAATATTTTTCATTAAATCCATTTTGTTATTAATCAAAAATAATTTTTTTAGATATTAAAAAAGAAATTAATAAATAAATGCAAGATAAATTTGACTATTTATGTAATTGTGAAAAATAAATTTTAAATACAACTTAATATAATTCAAATAAAAAATCACCAACTAAAAATTAAAATGAGAATGGATAAAATGAAGCAGAACAAAAAATATTAATTTAAAGAAAGTAATTACTTATTGCTCGAAATTAATTAATCGAATAGATGGAAAAACATGTTGAAAATTGCACAAATATCCATTGTAATAGCGTATTATGGGGAACTGAATCCGAATATAAATATATAGGATGGTAAGATAAAAGTATTGAAGGTAGAAAAAAAACTAGTTGTAAAGAAGGAAAATTGTTAAATTGGAGTATGAAAGAACTGATAAGATAATTAAAAAGAATATGAAAAATTATCTAAAAATAATTAATAATATTATTTCCAAAATTCAATCTTTTATATTTTTATCGAATTGTATTTATATATGCAAAAATAAACTAATTTTTATTTTTGTGTCAGATTTATATGACATTTCTGGCATGTGAACTTGCTGAAAAACTTTTATATTTTATTTCAGAAGTATTTATCATGTCTCAGAAATTATCTGACAGATTAACAGTCATATATCTACGTATAATAAATAATTATTTTTTTCAAGAAATGAGGAAAAAATTACATGATGTTCTGAAAAATGACTACGTAATTTTCAAGTAAAATTTTGAACTGATTTATTAGAATCGCAAAAAATTTAAAAGAAATGCTTAACTAAAATTAAAATGTAAAACAATTATATTCATTACTCACTAATAATTTCTATTTTATTTATTTTTACATATCTTTATATTTTTGATATGATAGAAATATTAGACTTACTGTGAAAGTTAATATAAATTTATAGTATAAAAATGTAAATTATTACATAATGTAATCATGTAACTTGAATTTATTAGAAAAAATATATTTATCTTTCCTGATTTACATGTCTTTTATCATATACATAGATATAAAAATATCATATAAATAAAGGATGTGTGCGTTTCAAACTAAATATAGACAGCAGACATAAACTGAACATAAGAATTACTAAATTTCTATACCTGAAAGGCATAAATTTTTCAACTTGACAAAAACCTTGAAAAAAACACTGAAAAGATCTGTCAGATATCGTGAGAGCTTTTCAAATTTTGTCTACTCTATATAATAATAAATATAACATTTTTGAATTTCTGTAACTGTGAATTTTGCGATTAGCTTTATCAAAGACATAAATAAATATATGTATATTAATTAATGTTAATTTTTAAACTAAATTATTTTTAATCATTAAGGAAATATTTCATTTTTCATTCTAAAATTTTAATAATTTTGTACAGAATTGAGATATTTATCTGATAATATTTCTCTTTATGTTAAAAAACCACTAGAAATTTTCTTATCAATTGAGCTTACACTATCTTAACTTCTTTTTGAGGAACAAATTTATCTATTTTTTAATTTTTAGAAAATATTTTTCTTCACAATCTATTTATTTTACACATAATAAAAATTTTAAATTGGAATTATATGTTGAATTTGAGTAATTGAATGATTTGTATCAAAATGTTCTTCTTATTTTTATATTAATAAATCACTTTTATTTGTATTAATCGTAGTCTAATAAGTTTAAGTGTTATTCATTTATTCTTATTCATAAAGAGAATTGAATTTATTGTTAAATTTTCGCTTGACTGAAAAATCAAGATCTGTATTAATAAATCGCTAACTTGCATCATTTTCTTCTGAAATATTTTATGGATTGTTTAATTAATTAAGCCTATTTTTTCTTCTATTAATATCCTCCATAGGAAGAAGTTAACTGCTAAAAATATTTTATTTCGGAGTAGAAAAATTTGATATCTAACTTTTTTGTATATTTCTCTAACAAAATTTTTTAAAAAGGCCTAATTTTTTGGTACAAATATTATCTAAATTCTGAAATAGCTCTTTATTATTTAATTTTTATTAGTCTATTTAATTATTATCACAATTTTTATTAGATTAATTTTTAAATTTTATCAACTTATCTTTTATAGAAGTTATTTCATAGCGTTTTCATAGAATATCACGCAAAAATTTAAATTATTGTGTTTCTTATTTAAATTATTCCAACAATCTTTGTGATCTCTAACCTTATCTTTCTAACTTATCTTTTTTATTAAGTTCTTTTATAAATACATAATTACTTTTGTTGAATTCCTCTATGCTGGCTTTAATATTTGCAGATATTTCTTTAATACTGAACTATTTCCCTAATTATTGTTTTCCTTAGTCAAGTTCAGCTAGAATTTAAGTCTGTAATTCTACTTATTTTAGCTTTTTCTGTAATTCTTCATTATTTATTAAATTTTTCCGTTCATTATCAGCTTCAAAATCATTATCTGATTATTCATATTTATAATCTGTAAACTACACTTCTTCATCTTTTGCTAGAGTAAAAATGACTTAATTAATTAATTTATATTTATGCATAATTTAAGAAATTTTTTCTATTTGTAGAATATTAAATATTTAGTTTTTTTTATGAACAGCCAATTCATAATTAAAATTATATCTTTTTAAAAGATTTTTTGAATATAATCAACATATTTGTTTCAGTTTGTATTTGTATAACTGCTAAATTAATATAGAATAAAATTATTTATCAATTTTTAAATTGTGTTTTAAAGTAAGAATATCAGAATGGATCTAGATTAACTTATATTTTCACAAACTGTTAGTACATTGATTCATAGTTATCTATTTATATATTATGATCATTATTTATTGTTTCAAAATCCAATTGGGTGTATTTACGAATTTAAGTTTTACAAAAATAAATTACTGAAAGTATAAAGAATTAAATAGTGAAAAATTTTTTTACTCATATTTTATAGTGAATTATTTATACAATTTAACTTTTAGTATATTTACTATGTAAATATTTTAATTCAAAGTATTAAAACAAACTGGACACAATTTTTAAAATTTAATTTTGATTATACTCAAAATTTTCAGTTGAATTCAATTTAAAATTGAAATAAGATTCTAATTCAATTTTTAAATGTATAACAAAAAATTTAAAATTAAATACTTTATTGACATTTTCTTTTGATAGAAATGATTATTAGTTAAAATCAAAGTAATCTGTGTTAGTTAATAAAATAATTATAGTAATATTGCATGTTATTAAATATAGATGAAATACTTTTTCTTAGAAAATATATAATAAATAATAATATATTAGAGCTTATATATCTAGTTAATATTATTTGAATAAAAAAAAGTTATTTTAAATTATTTTAAAAAAATTAAACTAAAAAATTAACATATTATAATAAAATTGATCAATAGATAATATAAAATTTGAATTTTTTTTTGACAATTTTATTAAAAATTTTATTTCAGTTCAATTTAATAAGTATAACAATAAAATATGCATATACATAATACTTAATTACAATTGAATAAAGAATATAGTATTTAATAGTAAAAATCAATTAGAATATCTTTAAAATAATTGATCATGTTATTTTTTTGTTTCAAGTGAAAAAATTGAATGAATTTGAATTTTTCATAATTGAGTAAAAATTAATAAAAAAGAATAAAATTAATTTTTCTTCAATTATTAATGAACCTATCTACAATATGTGCAAATATTAGTAATCATATTTTCAATGATCACTCTACATATGTGAACTAAATTTAATAATATCCTGAATTCACGTAAAATTTAAATTTTGAATTTATTTGAATAAAGCATACTGAAATAAAAATTAAATTTTACACTTAAAAATAGGTAAAAAATTATGGTACAATGCAACTTAGAATAAATGACAAGTTGCCTTTCTAAATTTTATATTTAAAGTAAATTTTCATAATTCTTTTAATTAAATTATATTTAATAAAATGAAAGTTTAAGAATAGTTAGAAATATAATTTAATATCAAATATCAATTAGAATTCATTTAAAATAATTGAAATGAGCATTTCTAAAATGTGTTTTGATTATAAAGTGGAAAAAATATATGCACTTGAATTTTTAATATATTGAATATCATCGTTATACTAATTATTTTATTTAAATTTATTTATATATAAAATATGTAAATGGTGATAAAATTACCAAACAATATGGGATCATTGAATACATTGAGTGTATCAAGAATATATTTACCAAATAAAGGATCTTTCTTACGAAGATATAGATCGTGTGCAATTTAATATAGTTTCACATTTTTAGCTATTTCAATATATTTTTTTTCTTGTTTTTCTTGCTATGTAATTTTTATTTAATTTTTTATTTTTTCACTCTTTTACTTCATGTTTTTGATTTAACTAAAATTATATTTTTTATTCATTTCACGAAAAAAATCTTACATTATTTTAATCATTTATTTATAATCTTATTTAATTTTTTATTCATTAATTTAAAAATGTTTTTGCATTATTTATTATTCATTATTATCTAATAATCCTTCATCTTTCACACTTGATGTATAATCTTTACCTAATTCATACTAAGGTGTGCTATAATACCTTTAATATGATCAAAAAATTTAAATATAACGAAAAAAACAAATATATTTATATATCATAATATTATATGCAAAATAAAATATTTAAAAGCTCACCATCCATTAATTTATTGATAAGAGGGAATTTTTTTTCTTATAAGAATACGACAATTTTTTGGGCCATCAATTATTTAATTAGCATCAACTCTACAAACACTTTTTTGTGAAAAAGCTCTAGCTATTTTTTTTTTGCATCCATTATCTCGAAGTTTGATATAAATTGCAGCTTCTTAAGTATTAAGTTCCTTATTTAGATGTCTTCTGAATTTTTAACAATCACGATATAAATTATTATCTTTTTTCTCTTATTTAAGAATAATTGACATTACTTTTTAGTGTAATTTCTTTGATAAATAATGTTTTATTAGAGAAAATATCGATATACTACTAATTATGCTAAATAGTATATAAATATCAATAGATTACACTTATAAATTTGTAATTAATATTTAATTTTAACAAAATGATGATAATCTATTTATTTATTTTTAATTTAACTTATTCAAAAATTTGTGACATAAATTGGTTTTATTTTTCTTATTAAATGTTTAATATTCTTTTTCTTTTTTATAATAAATAATTTAATTAAGTTATAGTTTTAATTTATTATTTAAAATGCCAATTTATAATAAATTAGTGTTTATTTCTCAAAATAATCTCACGTTTACTTTAATTTTTAAAATACTTTATAATTCACTTGATTAGTTTATTTTTAAATAATATTTAATTTTATTTTATTCTATTTTTAAAATAATAACAATTTATATTTCAAAAATAATAAATAATTTTTTTAATATATTTTTTTAAATTATTTTTAAATTATTGCTAAATTATTATTAATTTTTTATGTAGAATAATTCTTAGCTATAGATCATTATTTCTAGTAAAAATATAAGTTAATCACAAATTGCTGATTTGTGGGAAGAAATTGTTTAATTTATTTTCTAAGGTTTTTAATAGTGGATTAGGTTTTTCACTTTTTAAATGTATTATAATTTTAGGTATAATTTATAATTTTTCAGAACTATAGAATATTTAATAAATGTAAGATATTAAGCTTAGATTTGTTTATTTTTTTAAATAATTATGAAAAAGAATTAATTTAAACAGGAAAATTATAACTTGATATGTTTATGAAAAATTAGACTTGAAGATAATTTGGGAGGGAGGTGACATAGACGGGACTTTAAAGGAACATTTTTTATAAAGGGGGGTGACATAGCTGGGACCTTAAAGGAATTTTTTGACTTTGAAATACTGTAGGAATACTAAGATTTAAACTTAATTTGATTACTACGAAATTAATATTGTATTAATATAATATGCATATTTACAAAAAAAAAAATTTAATAAATATTTTTATGTGACAATTTAATATATAAATCATTAACAGATAGCTATAGCTTATCAATTATCAAAGTTAATAAGTGGAATGTTCATTATACAAAGGACATCCATTAATTAATCTCTAACATTCTAATTTTTGTTCCTCCATCTCCAACATCCAATTTTTACTTATTGATCTATTTCTTTGACTGAATCTGAATTAAATCCTTTATTAAATGTACAAAATTTTTCTAATTCACTCCACACGGATTCAATATGGTTGGTATTAACATAACTTTCATCGAATCCTTGCTAATGATTAATAAAAATATGATGATACCCTAAATTATTTAGTCCGATATATCCCTACCAACTATCGGTATATACTCTGGTTGGATCTCCTAATGCATCTTATCATTCCACCTAAAATTTTAGAAAAATTAAAACATTACTAAGAAGTTTAAAGATAATTATATCATTTTACATTCTATAAAATGAACTCTTCACATGTAGCTTGCTCTCGTGATCTGGTTGTTAAAACCTTAATATTGTGTTAGGCTCGATCATATATACCTATTACCCACACTTACCTTTAAACTTTTCGCTAATCTCCAGGAATGTGGGTAGGTAACCACTCATCAATTTCTACAGCAGGACCATATACTTGATAA
>Ga0172371_10013061_pt1 | contig 10852 bp, 7 predicted proteins | sample Lak12m_FD_114543 | JGI IMG/M metagenome (GOLD analysis project Ga0172371, IMG submission 114543) | Freshwater microbial communities from Kabuno Bay, South-Kivu, Congo - kab_022012_12m | ecosystem: Environmental > Aquatic > Freshwater > Lake | place: Democratic Republic of the Congo: South-Kivu... | reverse complement strand
TGAGTCCGCAAAAAGCGCCGCAAGCAAACTAGCACAATGCAAACCCCAGACCGGAGTTGCCGCCGGGCCGCTGACCCGGACGACAGGGGAGTGCTGGTTCGCCGGCATATGCAGGCGATCGACGGGTGACAATTGGAATTCGGGGTCGGGGATTTTCCGCGCGTCCCTCTTGTCAGACGTAAGATCGGTTCCTGCGACGGAGCAGAATTCTTGGTATTCGGCAGCAACCCCACCGGAAACGGAGACGAGCTGAGCCTTTTTATAGGCAATCGTCTGACCAGTGGTACTATCCTAACGATCGACGATGATTTTGTGTCCCTGGACCTGATGCAAGATCTGCTGACCATGAGCGGTTATCGTGTGTTCACCGCGTCTGAAGGCCAGGAGGGGATGGATCTGTTCGAGCATCATCGTCCTGATCTTGTAATCTCAGACATTCAGATGCCGAATGTGGATGGTCACGAGCTGTTGCGCAAGGTGCGGGCAGTCGACGATACCGTTCCCGTAATTCTGGTGACCGGTCATGGCGATCTGGATAACGCTCTTTTGGCTCTCCGCCGCGGAGCCTATGACTTCCTTCTCAAGCCGATCAATGCAGACATCCTTATGAATACCGTTCGCAAGGCGCTGGAAAGCTGCCGTCTGAGGCGCTTCGAACGAAACTACAGGCACGTCCTTGAAGAGCGGGTGGAGGAACGAACCAAAGAACTGGCCCGAACAAACGAATTCTTGCAGGGTATACTCAACAGCTCCACCAGGGTAGCCATCATATTGACGGATCTCGAGCATAACGTAATGTTCTGGAACACCGGGGCAGAGACGATCTATGGCTACCCATCCGATGAGATGTTGGGCACTTCGGTACTGAAGCTGTTTCCTGTGGAAGAGGGGACCGTGGAAAGCCTTGGGACCCTCAGCCATTTCATGCACAGCAAAGCCGGCACGGTTCAGGAGAATATCGGGCAAGTGGCCAGGGACGGGAGACAGATTGTCGTGTCCATGGCCGTATCGCCCAGTTTTGACGCTTCAGGTCAAGTCAGGGGAATTCTGATTCTCGGCCAGGACGTGACAAAGGAAGTCCGGCTTCACGAAGCACTGCTGACATCCTACCGCAAGATCCAGAAGATGCAGGCGGCTTCGATTTTCGCACTTGCCAAGCTGGCTGAATCCCGCGACGGAGAGACCGCTTATCACCTCAAGCGGCTTCAGGCCTACAGCCGTGTACTCTGCGTCAAATTGGCCAGCAAAGACCGCTACAGGAACCTCATGACCAATCAATTCATAGAGGATCTTGTGCAGTGCTCCGTTCTTCACGATATCGGTAAGGTTGCAATACCGGATACAATCTTGTTCAACCCCAAGAAATTCGGTGTGGATGAGTTTGCAATAATGAAACAACATGCCATCCACGGCGGACGGGCTCTTCAAGAGGCTGCGGACGAGTCGGGCGAACCGGAAAGCTTCCTCACCCTCGGCAAGGACGTGGCCTATTACCACCACGAGCGCTGGGATGGAAAGGGATATCCTTTCGGGCTCAAGGGCGAAAAGATTCCGCTTGCGGCCCGCATAGTTGCTCTCGCCGATGTGTATGATGCCTTGACCACGGAGCGTCGCTACAAGAAAGCTTTTTCACATGATGAAGCGCGTTCCGTAATCGGCAAGGAGAGAGGAAAGCAATTCGATCCGGACCTGGTGGACACGTTTCTCGAGGTGGAGGGAGAATTCCGCCAGGTCCGGGATATGATTTCCAGTTCTTTGTCAAACGGCCGGGGAGTGGGAGTGGGCTTCTAGGTTTTGGGTTCGGCCCCGCCCGCCTCGGTTCGTGACCCACTATGCTATTGGCTGCGACGGCCAGCGAAAAACTTTAACCATCCTACAACCCGACCGGGGAAACGGGTATGGCTCAGATAGATTCAGTACTGACCGCGGCGGCAAAGATGCGCGCCTCTGATGTCCATCTTGCCACAGGATCTCAACTCATGGTCCGGCAGTTCGGCAATTTGAAGAAGCTCAAATCGCCCGAGCTCAATGCTGACCAGTCCAAGAACCTGATCTACGAAATTCTTTCGCCAGCACAGCAGAAGTCTCTCGAGCAGGGTCTCCAGTTGGATTTCGCATACGAAATCAAGGGCGTTGCACGCTATAGAGGTAACGCCATACTTCAGCGCAAGGGTTTGGACGCTGCATTCCGAGTAATTCCGTATCGTATTCCGACCCTTGATGAGTTGGGTCTTCCTCCGGTGGTCAGGAAGTTCTGCGACTTCCATCAGGGACTTATCCTTGTGACGGGATCTACGGGTCACGGAAAGTCGACCACTCTGGCCGCAATGATCGATTTGATAAACTCCACACGGCCTGTGCACATACTAACCATCGAAGATCCAATTGAATTCGTACATCCCGTAAAGAAGGCGATTGTAAACCAGCGGCAACTGGGACTCCACACGAGATCCTTTTCCAACGCGCTTAGAGCTGCTCTCAGAGAGGATCCGGACGTCATCATGGTCGGAGAATTGAGGGACCTGGAATCCATCCGGCTGGCCATAACTGCAGCGGAAACGGGACACCTGGTCCTCGGGACGCTTTCCACATCCTCCGGACCAAAGACAGTAGACCGCCTGATCGATTCGTTTCCGCCGGGTGAACAGAACCAGATCAGAAGCATGTTGGCCGAAGGACTGCGGGCAGTTATAACACAGTTGCTTCTGCCCCGGGCAGACGAGAAGGGCCAGGTGCTGGCTTGCGAAGTTATGATCGGGACGGTTCCCCTGGCTAATCTCATCAGGACGGAAAAGACGTTTCAGCTTCCGTCTATCATGCAGACCGGGCGAAGCCAGGGTATGCAATCCATGGACGACGCAATATGGCAGCTGAAAAAGGAGTGGGTGATCACAGCGGCGGATGCTTTGAAGTTTGCCGAAAACAAGAAACGCTTCCGCTAACGGTGTCGGGACCGAGTCGGTGACATGGCTAAAATAGATGCATTGATGAAAGAGATGGTGCAGGCCGGCGCATCTGACCTTCACATGGTCCCGGGGCTTCCCCCGATGTTCAGGTTGAGAGGCGACGTTCTCCCCACCAAGTACCCGCCGCTTTCCCACGGGCTTAACGAACAGCTGTTCTTTGAGATAATGACTCCCGAGCAGCAGAAGAAACTTCAAACCACTCTCGAGCTGGATAAAGCTTATGAAATTGCGGGATTAGCACGCTTCCGGTGCAATTTCTTCTATCAGATGAGAGGCCTCTGCGGTGTATTCAGGCAAATCCCTACGGAAATAAAGACCTTGGAACAACTGGGCATGCCCCAGGGCGTAAGGAATCTACTGGGTATTCGCAAAGGACTGGTGTTGGTGACCGGTCCGACCGGGTCTGGAAAGTCAACCACGCTGGCGGCCATAATAGACGATATAAACCGGACCCGAAAGATGCACATAATAACGATTGAGGACCCCCTGGAGTTCGTTCACAGGAACAATGAGTCGTTGATCACCCAACGGGAGATCGGCACACATGCCAGGACCTTTGCAGACGCACTTCGGGTGGCCTCCAGAGAAGATCCGGACATTATCCTGGTAGGTGAGATGCGTGATCTCGAGACCATATCCCTCGCCCTGACCTGCGCGGAACTTGGCATACTCGTGTTCGGGACCCTCCACACCAACAGCGCTGCAAAGACTATCGACCGCATCATAAACGCCTTTCCCGCAGTCCAGCAGAACCAGATCCGGAGTATGCTTAGCGAGTCCCTCAAGGGCGTCTTGGCTCAACAGCTGGTGAAGACCGCTGACGGAAAAGGAAGATGCGCGGCTGCCGAAATTCTGATCAGCGGCCCCGGCGTGGGAAACCTAATAAGGGAGGGCAAGCTGGCTCAGATCGCTTCCATAATTTATACCGGCCAGTCCGAAGGCATGCAGACTATGGACCAGGCACTTCAGGCACTTATTGACGAGGGCCGTATTACTCCGGAAGACGCGTACTGGAAGGCTATCGACAAAGCCGCCTTCGCCGAACAATGCAAGGATTCCATATTCCAGTGAAATGCTTTGCGGCCCCAGCATGGAGACCGTCTCAAGACTGGTGTCGGGGTGCAAATCGTGGGACGCGGGAGCAGGGCGAGGACGAGAACACCCTGGTGCGCGTTACCGCCTTGGTTGCATGCTGTCTCGCCTTGCTTGGCTCCTGGGCTCTGGCATCGGAGCCGGAATTCTTGCAGGCCACCCCCGGACGGCCTTTCGTCTTTGCACTCGATCACGGCAAACATCCTGGCTTTCAAACCGAATGGTGGTACTTCACCGGGAACCTCAAGTCCCCGCAACACAGGTGGGGCTTTCAGCTGACTTTTTTCAGGCGCAGCCTTGTCAAAAAAGCTCCGCGCAACTCTTCGGCCTGGGCAGTAACAGATTTATATCCCGCTCATTTTGCTATCACAAATGGGACTGACGGCAGGTTTTTCGGGGCGGAGCTACTCTCCAGAGAGGGGCCGGGTCTTGCCGGGGCCTCCAACCATGACCTCAACGTGTTCGTGAAGGATTGGAGTGCGGTACGAAATGGCGATGCGATCGACCTCAAAGCGAGGCAGGAAGGCTACCGGATCGACTTGAGACTCTCTTCGGAAAAACCGATAGTACTACATGGCGACCGGGGCTACAGCCGCAAAGGAGACAGCGCGGAACAGGCCTCATACTACTACTCTCTTACGAGGCTCCGGGCAGAAGGGTCTCTCAGCTTTGACGGGAAAACTCATGAGGTAAAAGGGGTTGCGTGGATGGACCACGAATTCGGCTCGTCCATGCTCCTGCACGATCAGGCAGGCTGGGATTGGTTCAGTTTGCAACTGGAGGACGATACCGAACTGATGGTATTTCGGCTCCGCAAAAAGGATGGTAGCTCCGAACGCCCGTTTGGCACCTTTGTAACCAGAGATGGTGCAGTAATCGACCTCGCGCACGAGAAGATCATCATATCTTCAACAGGGTCCTGGAAAAGCCCTCATACAACCGCTGTATATCCTTCCGGATGGAGGATCGAAATCCCAGGAAGGAACCTCGCCCTCACCGTGAATCCGGTGATGGCGGACCAGGAGCACGCGGCAGCCACATCGACCTCGGTGATATATTGGGAAGGCGCAGTTACAGCCAAAGGCGTCAGTGATGGCAAATCCGTTCACGGTTCCGGCTACGTCGAGCTGACCGGGTACGCTCACTCCATGGGCGGCAAACTGTAAACAAACCATTCACGTACGGGGGGGTGAGGCTGCGGTCGGACATGTCATTGCGAGCGCAGCAAACCAATCTACTACTGTCCAAGGTAAGGAGATTGCTTCGTCGTTTCACGCCTCGCAAAGACAGGCAGCGGCGAACTGGCCTTGCGCCAGTGAATGTGTACCGGCACAGAAACAAATTTGTTGTATTATACATGTTATTTTGATATGATATATTATAATGCTAAAGTAACATGTGACCATGCTGCCAGTGACCCCATGACGTTCAGCACTACATTCCGCTCCCTTTGCCCCGCGCCAATCAGGCTCGCGCTTCTTCTGGTGCTCCTGGCGGGCGTGCCTGTTTCTGCCCAGATGTGGCCGCCTCTGCCTGACTTTGCTGCCCGCTTCGTCGACAGGCTTCCGGGTTTGCGCACTGCGGTGGAGCAGGACCAGCCGGGGATCGCCAACCCAATGAATCCCTTCGTTTTTCCGCCCCGCTTCGCCGCGGAGTTCAACGCCAGGCCAATGCTGCTTGTCATGTCACGAGGCAAGTTCGAGACCGAGGCCACCGGTATTTCGTTGGACCTCGGCAAGGATCTGGATTGCCCGGACAAAGTCTCGCTGATCGAATTTGCGGCACGGGGGCAGGCAGGCCGTTTCTCGCTGAGAATCAATTACGACGCTTACATGACGGCCTTCCAGGGACAGAATGCCGCTTTCAATTGGCCTGCGGCTCGATTTGGAGGCGACGTAGATCTAATGCAAGGGTATGGATTTCGTGCGGGGATTGATGGGGATTTCAACTGGGAAAGACCCAGCTTAAGCATCACCTTGCCGGGTCCGACGGCCGTGGTGATTCAATGGCACCGGCCCGGAACCGCGGGATTTCACGCGGCCTATAATGCTCTCACCTGGGGGGGGCTTTCGTCAACCATCGAGGCCAGGTGCCGTTTTCCTATTACACGAGACAGCCGCGTCACGGAAGTCGAAGTCGCTGGAGGAGTGAAATCTCCGGAGACTTTCCTGGGCACCTCGGGCCTCAGAGCAGGCTGGCGATACAGTTCGTTCGAGCTTCGATCGGGAGGCTTTGACTTGGATGTAAATTGGTGGGGGATTTTCGGAGAATACATCTACCTCTATTGACGCCACGCATCGCGGGTCAAATGAGGATTCCTCGTAATAATTTGCTCAAATCCTTTGCGCTGTAGGGCTTGGGGAGGACTCCCACGAATCCGGACTTGCGGTAGTCGGCCATGATCGGGTCGTTAGAATAACCGCTGGAGACGATGGCTTTGACGGCCGGGTCGATCTCCTGGAGTTTCTCCATGGTGGCCTTTCCCCCCATCCCGCCCGGTACAGTGAGATCCATTATCACCGCGTCGAAGGGATTGCCGGAACGTTGGGCTTCCTGATAAGCTGCTATCGCCTCGTAACCGTCTGTGGCGAAATCCGCCTCATAGCCGAGAAGAGAGAGAAGTTCCCCGGCCATATCTCTTATCACCTCGTCGTCATCCATAACCAGGATTCTGCCTTTTCCGCTGAGGGCCTTCTCTTCGACAGCGTCCTCGGGGACCAGCACGTCGGACGAGGCTGGCAGAAAAAAGTGAAAGGTTGAGCCGTCACCAACCTGAGATTCTACGGTTATAAGGCCGTCGTGCTTCCTTATCACCGAATATGAAGTGGCGAGTCCGAGGCCGGTGCCTTTCTCCTTTGTAGTGAAGTACGGATCAAATATTTTCTGGAGGTACTCCTGGGGTATACCGATACCTGTGTCACGTATGGAGATTCTTGCGAATCTACCGGATTTCAACGGGAGGCCCGAGTCGGCGGCTACAACAAAATTTTCAGCCGAAACGCTGATGACGCCTCCATCAGGCATAGCCTGGATCGCATTGATCACCAGGTTGTTGATCACCTGATGAATCTGTCCCTCGTCCATCTCGATGTGCCACAGATCTGCAGGCAGGTTGAACTCACATTTGACGTTAGACCCCCTCAGGGCGAAGACCACGGAATCCCTGAGCAACTCGCCGATGGACGCGGTCTTCTTGATCGGGGCTCCGCCTTGAGAAAACGTGAGCAGTTGCCTCGTCAATTCCTGCGCTCTTAACGAGGCCTTTGCCGCGGCTTCCAGCCGGTTGCGTGCCTTGTGGGCGGTATCCAGGGCGGCCATCGCCAGAGATATGTTGCCGAGAATGCCGGTCAGGAGGTTGTTGAAGTCATGGGCGATGCCTCCGGCGAGGATTCCCAAAGACTCCAGCTTCTGAGCCCTGAGGATCTCCTGTTCAGCTCTTTTTTTCTCCGAGATGTCCCGCCTGAGCCACCAGAAACCGAGCAGGCGGTCCTTGCTCACGTTTCCTATCAGCGTATTCTCGTAGTATTGAGGCCAATCGGCCAGACTGTGCTCCTTGCTCTCAAAGGAGACAATAGGAAAGCCCCCGTTGATCCAGTTTTCGTACAGGTCTTTTCTTTTGCCCTTTGGAGGAAACAGCCGCCCCAGCGAGGTACCGAGGAGCTCGGATATGTTGCGCCTGCCGTGCATGCGAGCGAACTCGTTGTTCCCGTCAATTATTCTCGCGTCCATGATGGCGTCGAGCAAAAGGGACAGAGGCATGGAGCATTCTAGCGGTCTGTGGACGGACATCTCCGCGATCCCGATGGGAAATATCCGGACCAGCTTCCTGTACTTCTGAATGGTAAGGAGCTGTTTCTGGGCCGTAAGGTTTTCGATCTGCGCCAGAACGAAATGTTCCGACCCTGCCCGCACAGTCCGCAGATGCATCCTGGCCCAGACCCGGGTCCCCTGGATTTGGAGAATCCTTTCTTTTACCTGAGGTTGCCTCTCCTCAAAAACGGTTTCCAGCAGCAACTGAGCTTGACGCGCCTCTTTGGGAGTTCTGAAAAGCGACGCAAAGGTCAGTGGCCTTTCACGGGAACCCTGCTTTGCCAGTCTGCGGAAGGCCGCGTTGGCGAATCTGATGTTATGGGACCTGGTGATGAGGAGAGTCGGAACTGACAGGGCCTCCAGCAGTTTTCCGAATGAGGCGTGATTGCTCTGCCTGAGGTCAAATGATCCTGACATGTTAACGTCGCGGGCGATGAATTGGCCCACGTCGATGGTCTCGGTAATTTCGGACCCCTCCGGCGATAACGAGCGTGAACTCGGCCAGCTCTCGGGGTCACCTGGCGGTTCTTTTTTCTGATCCATGGAGCGGGTCCTTGCCACGTAGTCGCTGTGGAGCGTTCGCAGGCTTGGACAGCGGCGGGCTGCGGCCTGCCGCATTTCGCAACCACTTAAGTTTTGCAGCGCCTGACCACCGCGCGCCAGACCCGTGCCTTGCCGTCATGCCTACGCCGCCGGTCAAGTATGCCATAGTCCCGCCTGTTGGACCATCAAAAAAACCGAGGCGTTGTCTGACACTTAGACATTGCAGGTGAAGACCCGGCGCACTGAAATGCTCCTAGCCGGGTCTTCACTGTTCAAGAAATGCTTCGACTCGCCTACTCTACTAGCGTACCCCGTGTGAGAGGTGATGGGGCAACCGTGCGAGGGTTGCCCCAGATCCCCCCCTCTCAGCCGCGGTTGAGCCCGCAAGCCGAAGTTTGCGACCTTCTGTAGCTAAATCTCTCCACCCGTATTGAAGCGGCCCTTTTCACCTTCGCTACCAGGCTCGCCCTCTGAGCCTCCAGGCTTTCATTTTCCGACGATGAGCGTCTTGCAATCACATCCACCGCACCAAATCTCAGAGCATCGAATATCGTTCTTGCACCTTCCCACGTGAAAGAACTGATCATCACCGTAGGAACTGGAAATCTGACCATGATGTGCTTCAAGCTAGTCAGACCATCCATCACCGGCATCTCTACATCCATGGTGACAACGTCGGGGTTGAGATCCTCGACCATTTTCAGCGCTTCGGCTCCATTCATGGCACGGCCGACAACTTCAATCTCTGCGTCTTCATTGAGGATTCCGGCCACCTGCATGCCCATGAACACGGAATCATCCACGACGAGGACTCTGATTTTTCTTGCGCCAATTCGCTCGCTCACCTTGCCGTCCCTCAGAAGGCGGGAAAGTCTTGGCCAGAACCAACTCCCGCTCGTTCCAACACCCATGCCGTTCCAGGGCGTAGAGAGCGTGCCACAAATGATGTCCGAAAATGGCTATCTCCTGGTGAGGTCATAGGCTTTGAATTAAGATACCCATCCTTAACTACATTTATGGGTAACTTGACGCCTATCCCTGCTGGGGCGAGTATAGTACCCACCGTTCACAGCGGAGGAGATCTGCCAGTAACGGCAGTGGACGAGTGTCTCAACGTTACTCGTACGAAAGCGCAATGGCATCATGCGGCAGCTTTGACTTCGAGATACGGCTTGCATGTGCGATGCCAGACGCACTGCAAAAAGGAAAAAACAGGTAACATACTTGAGAATCAGTTAGTTACCGAATCAATGACAAAATTGTATAGGAAAGCGGGTGGGTCGCAGAGATTCGCGGCGGGTGGAAATCACCCATCACGAGTGGTCACAAGAGTTAGTGGTTGAAAAATCGGCCCTTTGGCGGGGGTGACTTTCACCCATGCAAGCATCAAGTGGGTGATTATCCCCTTCGTACGCCCAGTGACTTCATGAAGTATTTCATCTGGTCGCGCGAGATCCCCAGTCTCTCCGCGGCGGTCTTCACACTGCCTCCGGACAGGCGCAGAGCCTCCGCTATCAACCGCCGCCTTGACTGCTCGAGGGCATCGCCCATCGTCACTCCGTCTGAAAGCGCGACCGAAAACGAGAGACCGCCCGACATCAAGGGACCTGGCTCTACACTGTGCAGGAATCCGAAGTCCTTATCGGTAAGCCGTTCTCTGTTGCTTCTGATAAGAGCCCTTTCCACCACATTACGCAGTTCGCGTATATTGCCGGGCCAGTCGTATCCAGCGAGCGCTTCCAGTGCCTCCGGTTCCACCAGCGGAATGTGGTGAAGGCCTAGCTTGCCTGCCAGCGACCCAAGCAAATTGTCCAGCAGCAGCGGGAGATCTTCCAGTCTGTCCCTCAATGGGGGAACAACTATCGAGAAGACATTGAGGCGATAGTAGAGGTCCTTGCGAAAGTTTCCGCTTTCCACCTCTTTTTCCAGATCCCGGTTGGTCGCTGCGGCAAGTCTGGCGCTGACCGTCACATTCTTCTCCCCGCCTACTCTGGTGAAAGATTGGGTATCCAGAAACGTCAACAGCTTGGCTTGCAGGCGCGAAGGAAGTTCGCCAATTTCATTGAGCAGCAGAGTGCCTCCTTCGGCGAGCTCCAGCAGACCTCGTTTGCGCCCGCGCGAACCGGTGAACGCTCCCGGTTCGTGCCCGAAAAGCTCGGACTCAGCCAGTTCTGGGGCCAGCGCCGCGCAGTTTATACTGAAAAACGGTCCCCCTGACCTCCTGGACAGAGTGTGCAGGTAAGCTGCCAGATGGTCTTTTCCGGCTCCGCTCTCACCAAGAAACAGAACGATACTGTCGGTTTTCGCCGCAAGGCAAACCTGTTCGAGAGTGGCCTTCATCGCCGCGGAGGGGTAGTCCTCCGATGGTGCCGCTGGCTCTACTTCCCTGTTCTTACGCTCTGTTATGTCACGGGCGATCCCGCAGAGCCCCATCACATTTC
>Ga0172371_10013060_pt1 | contig 10853 bp, 9 predicted proteins | sample Lak12m_FD_114543 | JGI IMG/M metagenome (GOLD analysis project Ga0172371, IMG submission 114543) | Freshwater microbial communities from Kabuno Bay, South-Kivu, Congo - kab_022012_12m | ecosystem: Environmental > Aquatic > Freshwater > Lake | place: Democratic Republic of the Congo: South-Kivu... | reverse complement strand
TTCCGATCTGGCGCCCCTCTTAACTTTTACGAAAGTCGCCGAGGGGGAAAGCGCTGCCTCCCAGATCACTACCAACGAAACTTTAATGGGCGCCTGGCTGACTTCCATGAAGGAAGGTCTTGACCGCACCCCTGAAAACTCGCGCTTCATGTTCAATGACGAAACCAGGCAATTGGAACTGGTCAAGCCCGCCGTGATCGGACGCTCGCTGGACGTGCAGGGTTCCGTTTCAGCGATCGACCAGGCGCTTCAAAAGGGTGAACATTCTGCCGCGTTGAGTTTCACCTTTACCAACCCGGCCGTAACCGACCAGATGACCGGCGCAGAGCTTGGCATCACCGAACTTGTCTCCAGCGATACCACCTATTTTTACGGGTCCGACCAGGACAGGATCAACAATATCGAAACTGCCGCCTCCAAGTTCTATGGCTTGCTGGTTGCGCCTGGTGAAACCCTCTCCATGGTGGATGTGCTGGGCGATATCAGCCTGGAAAACGGCTACTCGGAGGCGTTGATCATCCTCGGAGATGAGACCATTAAAGGAGTTGGCGGCGGAGTATGCCAGGTGAGCACCACCCTGTTCAGGACAGTGTTCTTTGGCGGTTACAAGATCGTTGAAAGACACCCACACGCCTATCGCGTGGGTTACTATGAGCAGGTCAATTCGGCCGGCAAGCACGACTCCTCATTGGCCGGTTTGGACGCCACCGTTTACGTGCCGATCGTGGATTTCAAATTCACCAACGATTCTCCCTACTGGCTGCTGATGGAAACATACGTCAGCCCAACCTATAAGTCCCTGCAGTGGAAGTTCTATTCCACCAGTGATGGAAGGGAGGTCACTTATGATCTTCCCGGGCCGACCAATCTCGTCGATCCGCTGGAAACGATCTATCGTGAGAACCCGGAACTGCCGCAGGGCAAGATCAAACAGGTGGATTATGCCGTGGAAGGCGCGGATGTGAATGTTACACGCACGGTCACCCGCAACGGCGAAATCATCAGTCAGGACCGCTTTTTCACCCGCTACGAACCCTGGGGCGACGTTTTTGAGTATGGGCCGGGGACGGAGGTTCCCACCCCCACTCCTTCTCCCTGAGCGGCTGAATGGTAAAATTGAGTCTAGTTTATCGAATCTGGAGTAAAAAATGATCAAACAGGATTTGCTGGATATTTTGCGCTGTCCGGTCTGTGTCAAAGAAAAAGAAGGACGTTTACAGGTCGTCAAGGATTCCTGGCTGGTATGTGAAGAATGCAGCAGGAAATATCCCATCGTAGAAGACATCCCCGTGATGTTGATCTCTGAAGGGGATAAGTGGCAAAAAACCGGAGTGAATGCCCTTCCGGTTCCACCGCCAAGACCCGCATAATTTTTCACGGACTGTGGTGTTATAATTCCGAGCTGGAACCAAACTTGCAACATTTATGAAGTTGTATATTCTGTTTTAAGTGATGGTGTGATCAATCTATGAACCAACAATATAATCAATCAACAAGGCGAACAACAAAGCGGCGTAAACAAAACATGGACACCGTTACCAGAGTTTTGGTCGTTGTCTTTGTCGTTCTGGGCGTTATCCTGGCTTTTGTGGCAGGCCGATTTGTATTTAATCTGGTAAAAGGATGGTCGCTGACCAGTCTGCCAGGTGCTCCGGTTGCTTCAGGAAATACGAACGCGAATTCGGATGCCAACACGCAAGTCGCGGCCGGCGCTCCTTTACAAACAAATAACGGTCCTGAGGCTGCAGCCTGGGATGGTAAAAGCCGTATTAACATCCTCTTGCTGGGGCTGGATTATTCCACCCGCAGACAAAAGGATGACCAGGGCTCGCCTCTCTCGGATACCATGATCCTGGTGACCGTTGATCCTTTAACGCAAACCATAGGCGTAATGTCGATCCGGCGCGATCTTTGGGTCAACATCCCCGGTTATGACTACAACAAGATCAATTCTGCCTATAAACTGGGTGAAGATTACAAGGTCCCGGGCGGCGGCGCTCAACTGGCCATGGATACGGTCGAATCCCTTTTGGGTGTGCCGATCAATTTTTATGCCAGGGTAGAGTTTGACGCATTCAAACGGATCATTGATGAATTGGGCGGTGTGGAGATCACGCTTACCCAGCCCATGCTGCTGGACTGGAAAGGCAACGGCAACAAATTTACCATTGAACCCGGTACGTATGTAATGCCAGGCGCTTACGCTTTGGCATATGCCCGTACTCGTGATGCCAATTATGGTGAAGGCGATATTGCCCGCGGTAACCGCCAAATGGAAGTCATCATGGCGATCCGTGATAGGGCTTTGTCCCTTAATAACCTTACCAACCTGATCGCGAAAGCCCCCGTGATCTACAACGAAATTTCTTCAGGCGTCCAAACCAACATGTCGCTTGACCAGGCCATCCAACTGGCTTACATGCTGGTAAAGATCCCGCGTGAGAACATGCACACCTATAATATTGACTATACCTGCGCGTCACCCGAGACCACACCGGATGGCATCTATATTCTGCGAGTGATCCCTGACGAATTGCGGAAATTGCGCGACCAAATGTTCACTGCTTCAGGTGTCGCGGCCGCTCCGATCGTTGCTCAGGCAGAGACCGGCAATCCGGCGGCAGGCGATCCGTTATCTCTGGCAGTCAGCGAGGGAGCCCGTATTGAGATCCTGAACGGCACAAATTCGGGCGGCCTGGCGGAATCCACCGGCGCCTATCTGACCTCACAAGGATTGAACGTTGTCTCGACCGGTAACACGGATTATTCAGACAGCACCTATATCATTTATCACAGCGCAACCATGGAGGCGGTAAATTATTTGGCTTCCTTGATGCAGGTTACCAACAGCCGCATCAACAACCAGTACGTGGCCAATTCAACCGTGGACGTGACCGTCATTCTGGGACAGGACTGGGCAAATACGAATCCTTTGCCTTAATTTGAATAAAATGATTTGACAAGCCCCCGAAGATCCGGGGGCTTTTTTCTACCATTTGGCGTTGTGTTCTTCTGCCCAGCCGATCAGGTCTTTGATCTCGATCTTCTTCCCGTCATCTGTAACAACCGTTCCGTTGTACTTTCCGAACATCTGATGGACTTCACTGCGCAGTATCTTGAGGTCGGTCTTGGCTACTCTCTCAAAGAAGGGAGTGAAGACCAGGTCCAGGCGTCCGTCCGGGCTGACCATCTTCCAGGGGGCTTTAAAGTTCTGGTTGTTATAACTGAACTTCACCTCTGCCAGTTTGTGCACTTTCCCTTCCAGAATGAAGCAGTTTTCTGTGGCGGCGGAATTGTCTCCAAAACCAAATCCAAGGTTTAACCCAATGCGGCGTTTGTCTTTGAGGAACCCTGAAGCGCTTGCCCAAACCCAAAACGATTTATATTCCCAAACACCGCGGCCCCAATCCAGGTTGCCCAGGCAGGTCTGAGGGTCGATCTCAAAGCGCTGATCCTGGTAATCCACCCAGCCTTTGGCAGGCATGCAATTGATCTTGCGGTTGTAGTAAAAGCGTTTGTTCTTGATGGGGATCACGATGGTCATGGATTCATGGTCTTCAGGGACGGTGAATTCAAGCTCCGCGTTGAGGGTGGTCTTGCCAAAACCGGGCCAGCGCACGGATAGGGTTCGTTGGCTGCCATCAACGTTGAAGCGCAACGTTTTTCCGCCGCCCTGATACAGGCTCTCTCCGGCGGTGCTGTTACGGGGCAGTTTGACGCCGCCTGCCAGCGGGATGGTCAGGGTCTGCTCCTCGTATTTTCCGGTGGCAAATTCGATCACGTAGGCGAATACCATGCCAAGATAACCGATATCGCTGATCGTGAAGGAGAAGAAGTGCGTGGGAGTGGTTACAGCGTAATAATCCCAAACCTTGATGCGCATGCCTTGCATGAATTTCAGCTTGTAGAAATGAGCATCCTCCAGGTTGCAGTCCAGAACCTGTTGGGTGGCCCAGCCTGTTTGTGTAAGGTTGCCGTCTTTGTCGAGCAATTTTCCGGGAGCTTTCAGCAGCTTTTGTTCCATTGTATGTTCTCCGTTTGGGTGTGAAAATCGATTTTCGTTATAACAACTGATCTTAAAATTATACGTCAGCTTCAAGAGGGGTAATAAAAAAAGACGCCCCCAATGGGGCGTCTCATGACAGCAAATCCGCATAAACTAAATCGTCTCCAGGGCTCCTGGTAACCCTCGTTGATTACGGTTCCAGCGCTCTTCACTTTCATAAGCCAGTCTCTTGATCTTGAGCATGACCTGTTCGGCTGTTTCCCGTACGTGCTGATGGTCTTCCACGTCTCCTGAAAAACGCATGGGTTTTCCGACAGAAATGTTATAAGGTCCGCGCAGATACCAGTGGCTGATCTCTTCCTTGCCGCTGACGGTCGATGTAAGGGTGTGAAGCCGGTCTTTCTGCAAATGGATGCCCACCGGGAAGACCGGCGCTCCGCTGGCGATGGCCAGACGCGCCACACCCGTACGAGCCTTGTGGAAACCGCCACTTAACGGGCTGATCAGGCCTTCCGGGAAGATCATAATGGTATGCCCAGCTTTGAGGTGTTCCAGCGCCTCGTCAATGGCTTCCTGGCCGTGGCCGGGTTTTACAGAAATGTGGCCTGAGCGGCGCAGGTATTCACCCAGGATGGGTACGTGGAAAAGGACGTCGTTGATCATGATAAAAGATTGATGCCCGAGCATGGATGCCACAAAGAATGGATCCCCGGTGCTAGGATGGTTGGGGGCGATGATCTTGGCGCCGGCGGGCCAGGGGGATTTCTTTTGCACATCCATCTTCAGCATTGTTCCGGTATAAGTTTTAACCACGGGTTTTGAGACACCGTAGAGCGCTTTCTGAACCATTTTTTTCATTTCTCAAATCTCATTTCTTTCCAAGAGTTTCAACAGGGTCAAGGATACACGCTTGAAGCCAACAGCACATTGGCTGCAAGACATATCTCCGGAATGAGAATGGACATATTTTTAAAGGAGGGAGAGTGAGGTCCGTCTTCTCAGACAATACCTAAAACACCACTATAGGCATATAGTTACATGTGAAACCCTAACAGAAATGCAAGATAAGGGAATTATTTCTTCCGAAAATTATCGAGATATGGGGTCAACAGCTTTACCCAAAGCTGATATCCGGGGGCCATCAGGTGCAAATGGTCGTTGTTGAATTCAGCTTTTAAGGCTCCCGACTCATCTGCAAAATGCGGAAAGAGGTTGATAAAAGTATAACCAAATTCCTTCGCCATAGCTTCCAACGCAAGGTTGAGGGCAGTGATGTGTTTGGTGTACCGTTTAGAACGCGGCAGAATGGATTCTACAAATACTTGCGTGGTGGGTGATTTTTCTTTCGTGCGCCTTAAAATCTCGCGATAGTTATTTAGGATCTCATCGTTGTGGCGGTAGGCCCACCAATTCAGGTCGTTGGTGCCGATCAGGATGAACAGAGCCGCCGGTTTGCAGCAGATGATATCATCCAAACGAGCCAGCACGCCGACTGTGTCATCCGCATTGATGCCGCGGTTCTTTATTTTCAAATCAGGGAAGAGTTCATCCCAACAGCCGCCGTCGGTGATGCTGTCGCCCAAAAAGACGATATCGCCTTCCTGAATCCCGGTATAACGGTAAAGATCGGCGCGCTGCAGATAGTGATGGCGCTCAAGACGTTCAACTGCCAGGCGCGTAATCACAAAAAGCACCAGCGTGGCGACCAGCATGACCAGTAAAAAGGCAATTAACATAAAAGTATTATATCAGAGCTGCGCACGCTTTATCTTTGGTAAAATAGAGACGAATTTTTAAGGAGCGCCATGATCACGAAAGAAGAAATCCTCGAAGCATTAAAGAAAGTAATGGATCCCGAACTTGGCCGCAGTATCGTGCAGCTCAACATGGTGCGGGACATTGAGATCACTGAAGCGGGAGGAGTGTCTTTCACCCTGGCTCTTACCATCCCGGGCTGCCCGCTCAAGAACCAGATGGAGAACGACGCTCGCACAACCCTTATGGCGTTACCGGGTGTCACATCGGTGAAGGTCACTTTTGGAACCATGACCGAGAAGGAAAAAGCAGACATTTTTGGCAGCGGCAAACCAGAGCTGCCCAAGCTGAACAAATTCAACCATATAAAACAGGTCATCGCCGTATTAAGTGGAAAAGGCGGCGTTGGCAAATCTTCTGTGACGGCTATGCTGGCATGTGACCTGGCGCGCGCAGGCAAGAAGGTCGGCATCCTGGACGCGGATATCACCGGTCCCAGTGTGCCGCGCCTGTTCGGCCTGCCCTCTGGCGGACTTCGCGGCAGTGACCAGGGTGTTCTGCCGGCCGTCACCAAGACCGGCATCAAAGTGGTTTCGACCAACCTGATGGTCCCCGACGAGAACGCGGCCGTGATCTGGCGCGGACCGATGATCTCGGGCACCATTCAGCAGTTTTGGCGTGACGTGCTGTGGGGCAAACTGGACGTGTTGCTGGTGGACCTGCCGCCGGGCACCTCTGACGCGGCCCTCACGGTCATGCAGACCATCCCGGTCAACGGGGTGGTGCTGGTATCCACTCCCCAAGCGCTGGCTGGCATGGTGGTGCGCAAGGCCGACAGGATGCTGAAGCAGTTGAACGTGCCTGTGCTGGCAGTAGTGGAAAACATGAGTTACTTCGTCTGCCCGGATTGCGGCAAGCGGCACGAGATCTTTGGCCCTTCCCACGTGGACGAACTCGCCAAGGCGGTCGAGACTAATTTGTCGCTCAGGCTCCCCATTGATCCAAAACTGACAGACCTGGCCGATAACGGAAAGATCGAAGAATATCACTCATCCGGACTGCAGGAGATCCTGGATCTGATCAACAAGGCAAAATAGAAACCGGCGAAACTTAACAAGGAGGAGCGTGGAAAAGTCAAACCTGATCGGTGCGGTCAGCGCGGTATGCTTTTTCGTTTTCGCCATCCTTGTGTTTGCTGCTCGCCTGGCAGGCAAACCGGAAATCGGCAAATGGGTCGGCCTGTTCGAATTCCTGTTGGCGCTGCCTTTGGTATGGCTGCTGGTCAAAGCCCCTGCGGATGGGCGCGGGGGATTGTATTTCATCCAGATCGGGGCTGTGCTTTTATGGCTGGCGGTTGAATTGCTGCTGGACTATGTTTTCCGGGTGGAATTTCGTCACGTGCGCTGGATGGTCATCCTCTACGTGATGCTTTTCTTTGCAGCTGCGGGAGGCATGCTTGGGCTGGCGTCCAAGGCGGGAAAAACCAGGAGCATCACCGCGATCATTCTCTTTTTCATCACGGCAATCCTCACCTTTCTGCAGCGCTGGATCACTGGTTATTGATCCTGCCGGACCGATCAGGCGATCAGCAGTACGACCACTCCCACGATCAGGATGATCCCCAAACCGATGGGCAGGGTGATGCGCAAAACCTCACCCTCGCGGCCTTTCATGTTGTTGGTACTGACCCCCACCGCCAGCTTGGCTGGCGCCACCATGCTGCCCAACGATCCGCCCACGGTTTGTGCTGCCAGCAGGATGACCGGTGATATGGTCAATAATTGGGCAACGCCTTTTTGCATGGCGCCGAAGAGCACGTTTGAATTGGTATTACTGCCGGTGGCAAAGGCGCCCACCATGCCGACCAACGGGGCGAATAATGGATAGACCATGCCCATCAGCTTGGACAGCCCTTCAGCGATCTGCATGGTCATGCCGGTATGTTCCATTAATGAAGATAAGGCGATCATAAAAAGAGTGCCCAAACTGGCGGGAATGGCAGACTTGGTGGTCAGATTCAGTGCGGGTTTTACCTTACCAACAGACAACCCTTTTATGCGCGGGATGACCAGAACGGTAAAAAATATAGCAACGATCATCAAGACGCCCGGGTGGATCAAAAAGCGGAAGAGGTAGCCGTTCCCGGCTCTGGTCAGGTAGTTGATCCTGCTGGAAACTTCCGGAAAGGCGATCGTCCAGGTGACGCTCGAAAGTACCTGGTTGATCGGTTTTACTGCGGTGACCACCACCATGAGGGCGATCAGGAATCCATAGGTGAGAATGCCGGTGAAAAAGGCTGGAGAGGGTTTTTCTTTGGCTTTCCAGCCTTTGGGACAATTACAGAGCACCACACCGCCCAGGATGCCCACGATACTGGCCGTAAAAGACGACACCGGGATCAGGCCGATCAGACAGGTGAGATATTGGGTGGCTGCCACAACGACCCCCAAGACGACCACGCGCCACCAGTGTTTCTGTTGTTTCAAGACAAAAGCCACGGACAAACCAGACAGGATCACCACGATCCCTAGTAAAAAGGTGGTCGTCGGAAAAAGCTGCACCGCGTCGGACCCTGTTACGTCCACGAGTGTGCGGAACGCCAGGGCCATGCCGCTCATGCTCACCGCCCAGGTGTGTCCGATGGCCGTGGCCGCGATGGCGGTGATCGGTGTGACCCCCAGCACCACCAGCATGGGAGAAGCAATGGCGATGGGTAGCCCGAACCCTGAAAGGTTCTCGATCACGGCGCTCAGCATCCAGGCCTGGATGATGGTGAGCCAGCCCCGGTCCGGCATCAGGTTTTCAAGCGCCGCCGCGATAGCCTTAATGCCGCCCACCTGGTCCACCAGGTGATATAAGAAAAGGGCCGGCCAGATCACCAGCATCACGTTGAGGGTGACCAGCAGGCTTTTTGCCTGTGAAACCCAAAACACCTGCCAGTTCAAACCGAAAAAGAAAATAGCGATGACGATCCCGGCCAGCCAGCCGACGAGACCGGCCTGGTGGCTGCCAGCACGGAACGCCAGCATCAGAACGAGTACGATCAGGATTGGAAGGACGGCGAGGAGGTAGGTCATGAATCCGTATTCACCTTTAAGTTAAACGATTGTGCAATCTTACCGCTAACGGGTGGTTTTTTCCAGTTTCTATTTGAACTCGACTAATACTGGCGAGTCTATTGATTAATCTTCTGTCGATCAATAAGGGTTGCCGCTGGAACGGTCAAGGTTGTTTTGATTGCGGCCTAAAAAAGTAAAGTTTGGACCCCGGTACAGTTAACTCGGCTGTGATTTGATAGTTTTCAAACGGGTCGGTCGTCTGTGAGATGATGCAATCAAACTCCTGGTTCTTGATGCCGTTATCAATGGCCTGGTTCCAGTCCGCCAGTCGCTGCTGCACTTGCTGATCGGTCACGATTGAAAACCGTCCCAGCAGGCTGGAGTTGCCGGGCGCGACCGAGTCGGCGTACTCCGTTTGACCGTTGTTATAGATCGGGTTGATCCCGCGGTTGAGTTTATACACGGCGGCCAGAGGGTTGGTATCGTATATATTGGCGCATTGATCGGCGTAAGAGAAGAACTTCTCGTATTGCTGGTTGGCTGCTTTTGCGTTGAGCACGTAACGCGCGTTAAACGGCAGCAGACAAAAACCCATGATGATCAACTGCAGGGCAAATTTATGCGGGGTATCGGGCAAAAGCTGGTCGATCTCGGGGATCACCAGGAACACCAGGAAGGGCAGCAACAGTTCAACGTAATAGGAATAATAACTCAGGCTGTGCCTGCCCAGCCAGAAGGTGAGCACAAGGATCGCGCCCACGAATCCGAGGATCCAAAAATCGATCTGAACTCCGCTTATCAGGGGTTGGTTGATCTTGAGAGAGAAGTGAGCCTTTGTTGAAAGGCTCTTGAAATCAAATGAGGACAATTTTTTGTGCAAAACGATGAGCGAGAATAACAGCAGCGGCCAGAAAAAGCGGAAAAAGTCTTTGGACTGCAGAACCATGTGTTCGATGTTGTTGCCGCCGTACATGGTCAAATGATGGATGATGGAGTAGTTGAAATACATGGGGAAGAAATGGCAGAACAGCAGGAAAGAGCCGATCCCCAGAACGGCGGTGAAAAGCACGTACAAAAGGCTTTTAAGCTTGGAGTTGAACAGGAAAAGATAAACAGCAATGATGGCGGCCGAAAACAGCAGGTATTGTTTCAGGTAGAAGCAGAAGACACAAAACAGGGCGCTGAGGAACAGATCGAAAGTGGATATTTTTTTCTTGAAAAAAATATAGAAAGCGGCATATCCAAAGAACAGGGCCAGTGTATCCGGGCGGATGCCGTCGAGGTGCCAGAGGAGGCATACCGCGTTCAAAAAGATCAGTACGCCGACCAACGTGGATAACACGGAGGCTTTGCGCTTGCGGAAATACCAGAACGCGAGCGCCAGAAAGGCGGCCAGGAAAACCACCATGGTCCAATGCGCCACCAGGAGCGGCTGGGTGGTCAGCCCGATAAAGGGCAGGATGACAAACTCGAACATGGCCCCGTAGACGAACATATACTGCGGATAGCTTTCGATCGAATAGGGATTGATCCCCTGTGACATGGCCACGGCAGGATAGACCTCTCCCACGTCGCGATAGTTGACTGGGTAAGGATAAGAAAGCCAATTGAAAAGATATTGAAGCGGGTGGACAAGCAGCAAGGCGATCAAACAAAACATCAGGATGGTACTGACGGTCTTGTAATGGGCGAAGTGCCTGACCGCATACCAAACGTCTTTAAGTTTAAAATCATGCCAAATGGCGATATAGAGTCCAACAATAATTAAAATTATTCCGAAAGCAAGCAGAGCGATCTGAGCGTTCCCAAAACTGATCGGGCGGTGTCTTATGTAGTCGCTAAAAATTGAAGCCAATCCGGCAAGGAGACCAAATGCAAAGATGAGACCGCCCTTCTTCTTGTTTGTCTGCATATTCTTTTCCTTGAACCTGATCTAAGCCGGCTGTTGGCCGGTTCTTTGTGATATTGAGATCTAAGATATTTTAACACCAACGGTCTGGCTGACTCACCTTAATTATTGGAAGAAATAATTA
>Ga0172371_10013058_pt1 | contig 10853 bp, 7 predicted proteins | sample Lak12m_FD_114543 | JGI IMG/M metagenome (GOLD analysis project Ga0172371, IMG submission 114543) | Freshwater microbial communities from Kabuno Bay, South-Kivu, Congo - kab_022012_12m | ecosystem: Environmental > Aquatic > Freshwater > Lake | place: Democratic Republic of the Congo: South-Kivu... | reverse complement strand
GTTGAGGTTCACAAATTATTGGCTTCTGAAGTTTACCGTTCGTCGGTAACATTGGCTTCCGAACGCGGTAAATTCCCGGTTTTTAACTACGAAAAAGAGAAGAACAATCCTTTCATCCAACGCATTGGCAGTGTTGATCCTTCCATCCTGGAAGAAATGAAAAAATATGGACGCCGCAACATCGCACTCCTTACCATAGCTCCTACCGGCAGCGTGAGCATCTGTACGCAAACCTCATCGGGAATAGAACCCGTGTTTATGCCAACTTACAAACGCAGGCGGAAGGTAAACCCCAACGATAAAGATGTCAGAATCACTTTCGTGGACGACACAGGTGATTCGTGGGAAGAATATAATGTTTTTCATCCCAAATTTATGACCTGGCTCGAAATTAATGGCCATAACCCAATTGCTGTCATGGATTATCCCGACGAGGAAATACAGAAATTGGTCAGGAAAAGCCCTTACTTTAAGGCTACTTCCAACGACATCGACTGGTTGTCGAAGGTAAAAATGCAGGGAGCTGTGCAAAAGTGGGTTGATCACAGTATCAGTGTTACCGTTAACCTCCCGGCCGACGTCACCGAAGAAATGGTAAGCCAGGTTTACGAAACTGCATGGGAGAGCGGCTGCAAAGGAATGACCATTTACCGCGACGGATCACGTTCGGGAGTACTCGTTAGCCATAGTAAAAAAAATAATGAAGAGGAGTTTAAAGAAACCACAGCGCCCCAGCGTCCCAAAAAGCTGAAAGCCGATGTGGTCTGGTTCAGCAACGATACCGAAAAATGGGTAGCCGTTATTGGAACACTCAACAACAGACCTTACGAGATTTTCACCGGAAAGGCAAAAGGATTTTTCCTTCCCGAATGGGTTACCAAAGGTTGGGTGATCAAATCAAAAGATTCGAATGCAACCAGGTACGATTTTCAGTTCCTCGATCCCGACGGGTTTAAAATTACCATGGAAGGCCTCTCACGTCAGTTCAACAAAGAATACTGGAACTATGCAAAACTCATTTCCGGAATTTTACGTCATGGCATGCCGTTGCATTATGTAGTTGATATCGTAAACAACCTCCAATTGGACAGCGAATCCATCAATACCTGGAAAAACGGAGTTGTGCGGGCACTTAAAAAATATATTCCGGACGGAACCGTAGCTAAAAAGTCGAAATGTCCTGAATGTGGTTCCGAAGGATCGCTCATTTATCGCGAAGGCTGCATGATTTGCACCTCATGTAACCACTCAGCCTGCGGATAAACAAGCCAAAACATTTTTTTTAATTAAAACCCCGGGTTCAGAAATCGAATCGGGGGTTTACTGTGTTATTGTTTTTCGATCCGAACGAAAACCCAAATCCAATTCCACCGCTTAACTTGTAATCTGTCTGCATTTCAAGCTGTCCTATGATTTGTTCTTCCGTTGTCAGATTACTGCCGGGCAAAGACATTTGGTTACGGGGCATTTGTATCGAAAAATTGGCGTTTACACAAAAGCCCCGGCAAACTTTAATATTTGTCCTGAAATCAGCACCCAGGTCAAAACAGGAAAAATTTTGTAAATAATTGGATCCCTGCAATGATGCATCCACACTTCCGAATTTTTCCATTATCCTGAAGCCAATTTTTAGATTTTGCAGGAAAAGTCGGTCATTTGTTTTGTTGTAAATGGTTGGTTCGTGGTAGTCAGAATGTTCGTAACCAATGGAATAGCGAAAAATGAGCTGCCGTCGTGAAGCATCACTGTATTTGTAAAAGTTGTATTCGATGGTTGGAGCAACGATAAACTGCCTGCTCAGATTGCTGTACAAACTGCTGGTTGCTGCACCAATACCCCCGATTCCAACGTGTTCGCCTGCACTTTTCACCAATAATCCACTGATACCAAAGTCTTTATTGGTCGAAACATAACTGTCGGTCAACGAATCATTATCCCAGAAACGATAAATGGATTCAGAAAAATTATACTCCGACTAAATTTCCAGTTTGATATCCGAAGTGACTTTTGCTGCATAAAAACCTGAACGCAAAGTTAAGTTGCTGAAAGATTTTTCGTGGGTGCCAGAACCAGAAAAATCGATGGAAAAAACCCGGTTTCGCCATTTATCAACAACATTGTTTTGAAAATTTTCATCAACATCATCAAACATCACAACCATGTTTTTTGCAAATGAAGTTTTTAATAGAAATGGCACCAGGCCTAACTGAATCTTTTCCAACATTTTATCCCTCAATTCAAACAGTGAAAGGTCGGGATCAGAGGTAAACTTCAAAGTGTCCTGAAGAGTTCCATATTTTTGCTTACCCGAAAATTCCAGCATAAACTCCCTTCCACCGCTGCCTGTAGCAAGCGATGTTACAATAATATGTACGTCAGCCGTGCCTGGATCACGGGCAAAATTCAGGTACTTCATATTTTCTTTCATGAATTGAAAATCGCAGGAAGTACAATTAATGTACACATCCAACACCGGTTCTGCTTTTATCGGATCAGGTTTTGTTGCCTCCTGACCCCACATTTGGGTTTCAAGGTTTAGAAATATTAGGAGAAGATACATTATCTCTTTCATAACACAGCGTTTTTCGTGATGATATTGTTCTTATCATGCACAAAATTAGGCTGATACGACTTGCAGAGCATGGCTGAAAACCATGAGAAAAAAAATCAGGGGTTTTATGGATTAAAGAAAACAAAATGAAGTAATCAAGTTACGCCTCATCCTAAAAGATGATAACACCAACAAATATTTTTTAGTTTTGCAAAAACCATGAAAGAAATAATGAATATTTTCCAGAAACTCGAAGCATTTGTTTCAAAAACATTTAAAACCACATTAGAAATATTTTTAGAGGCTTTAAAGCTAAGTCCAAATGCACAAGGATATGTAAGTGGGTCTGTTACCGAACTTCTTTTAAAGAAAAAACTTGAAGATGCAGGATATGAATTAAAAAGAATCAGGGAAAAATGGGAAGGTAGGAAGCACTCCCGCCATCATGGGGATTTTTATTTCAGAAAAAATGCTCAAAGTCCCTGGTATGTATTGGAGTCGAAAGGGGTAAAATCAAACACCGAAGATTGGAACAAACTCTATAATTATCCCCGACTTAAGAAAATGTTGTTTGATTATCATGAAATGATTCATTGGATAAATCAAAACAAAGAAATAGAACGCCAGATTGATAATTGGATTGATGAGAATTTACCCGGTCTAAAGGATGCGCCCGCGCTTTTTTCTTTTGAGGAAATACATGGTTATTTGAAAAATCCTCCTAAACGGGAAACTGACAAACATGCTTCAATGAGGCTCCTGGCTGATAGAACACGAGATGAGATTGATAAAATGATAGACGATCAGTTGAAATTTGTGATGAGTAAGGTAATGGTTCTTGACACTCACTTTGTTTCAGGAACATCGGGAGCAAGTGATAGAACACAAGCAACGCCCCGAAAAGACGAGTTTAATTTGATTTCGATAGATATCGTATTAAGATATAGTGGCCATAAGTTCTTATTTGCCAACCCTAAACATTTGGATTCTTCAGGCAAAGACGCAAACCATTTACAGCAGAATTACATAATGGGTTTTGTTTTTCCTCAAGCCGATGGTTCATTAATACTTGACCTGTCAGACGAATGGTATGATGATTTTAATGAAGTTTATGAAACCCTTGATAAAGAAGATGCAGTGAGGGAAGAAGATATGCAAATTGATACCAGAAATACAAATATTGAAAATTAAATTTGCCATTTGTCACAAATGTGCCTTACATTTGTCACAAATGTGTTAAAATGGATACCTTATTCGAAATGCTGCTTTCCAAAGAGGATAACCTTTTAAAAAGGTTTGAAGAAATTCACGATTACATTTATGCAAATGATGGTTTGTCGCCTCAGCAAACATTGGAAGAATTTGTAAAGATCTTGTTTATTAAAATTTTTGATGAAAACGAAAGCCTAAAACACTTTTCTATTTCTACCAACGAATGGAATGAGATAAAAATCGGCAAAATAGTTACTTCATTTTCCGAAAGGATTGCTGGTCTGTTTGAAAAAACTCAGAAAAAATATCAGGATATTTTTGAAATTGACGACAGGATAAAATTAAGCCAAAATGCACTTGGATTTACGATTAATAAACTTCAGGGAATTTCATTGCTTGATTCTTCACAAGATGCAAAGGGGCTGGCGTTTCAGAAATTTTTATCACATCACGAAAAAGATGGAAGAGGTCAATTTTTTACTCCCGAGCCTGTTATCGATTTTTGCGTTGCATTTATGCAGCCAAAACCGGATGAAACTATCCTTGACCCGGCTTGTGGCAGTGGCGGGTTTTTGATGTCAGCCTTAAAATTTCTTCAAACCTCTCATACAAACCTCGATACTTCGAAAACCGTTTCAAAAGATATTTTTGGGATTGACATAAACCGAAGCATCGCCCGGATTGCCAAAATGAAATTGCTTTTGGAAGCCAACGGAAAAACAAACATTCTATGCGCTAATTCACTGGAGGATTTGGACAGTATAAAACTTTCCATTGGGCAAAAAGATGGTTTTGATTTGATACTTACGAACCCTCCATTCGGTGCTAAAATAACCCAACCCTCTATTTTATCAAAATTTGACCTGGGGCATAAATGGTCAAGTCACGAAAACGAGTTTTATAAAACAAAAACAGTTTACACCAATCAAAATGCAGAAATACTTTTTATTGAACGATGTTTGCAGTTTTTAAAAGAAGGTGGACGCATGGGAATTGTACTGCCTAACGGAAATTTTGAAAATCCTTCATTAGAATATCTGCGTCATTACATTAAATTAAAAGCAAAGGTATTGGCTGTTGTTAATTTACCACAGGAAACATTTATTCCCTTCGGAACTGGTGTAAAAACCTCACTTCTCTTTTTGGAAAAAGACAGCAAAAATGAACTAAAACAATATCCGATTTTTTTTGGAAGAGTTACAAAATTGGGTTATCAGGGTAATAAAAATGGTACCCCTGTTTATCGAAAAGACAAATTTGGACAAATTATAAAAGACAATTACGGACAACCAATTTTAGATGAAGATTTTACAGCAATTTCAGAAGCGTACAAATCGTTTCAAAATGGCTGTAAGATTGATACAGAACATTCTTTTTCAATTCTTTATGACGAATTGAACGGGCGATTTGACTTTGATTTTTATTCCCCTCAAAATCGCAACCTTTTTTCTGAGGTGAAAAATGTTGAAGCAGTTCGGTTAGGCGACATTTGCGAAATAGTGAAAGTAAAGAGCAGAAAATTAAAAGATCCGAATTTAACCGTTGAATATGTTGAGCTTTCGGACATCAACACCCATTCATACGAAATAATCAACTCAACAACTTATCAAGTCCACGAATTACCAAGTAGAGCAAGTTATGAGATTCAACCGGGAGACATCATCACAGCTATTGCTGGAAATTCTGTGGGTTCAAAAAAACACGCAACGGCAATGGTATCAGACGATTTTGCCGGAAGTATCTGCACAAATGGTTTCAGGGTGTTGCGAAACTTCAAAATTGATAGCTATTATTTGCTTTATTTCCTGAAATCAGAAATGTTTTTGAAACAAATGTTTATGTATCGAACAGGTGCAGCTATCCCAAATGTTTCAGACATTGATTTAGCCAATATTATAATTCATCTGCCAGATAAAAAAACAATCAGCGAAATCAGCGGTAAAATGAAAAAAGCAACTGAACTGCGACAGGCTTCAAAACAACAAATCGAGAGCATTGGTCTGATGTTAGCCTGATTCCTAATAAACCTCAAACTTTAAATTATCAACCAGTTTTTTGGCTTCTTCCAACTTATTTTCTGGAATTGGGTATTCGTAAAAGACAAAATTTCTGCTCCACCATTTGTATTCACTAATTCTGAAAAATAAATAGCTGTACCCCGGATTTTCCTTCAACTGCAAATTAATAACCCTCCTTTTTTCGGTGTTTAAGGGAACAATTTTTCCACAAAAATCAGCAAATTCATGAGTCAAAGTAAGAACTCCGGTTTTCATTTCATTGGCAAAGCCGTACTTGTTGAATTCAGTTTTCCTGATGAAATAAAAAGAAACCGCTGCGCCAATCAATGCAAAGACAGCGCCGATGCTCAAAAGAATTTCGATGGGCTGGTCATGAAAAACGATCATCATAAAACCACCAATACCCAATCCAAAAAAAATGGTATAAAGTGTTGAAGCCCTGTTGATAGCCTCTGGAGTACACTTTTGTTCTTTAAAGCGCTCCCACTCCCGGCCTGTGATCTCCCATTTCGCCAGGATGGTTTCATCAGTAAAAACAGGGATAACAGGGGAACTTACCTGCCGGTAATGAATAATTTTGGAAATACCTTTGTAAATAAGGGCAATTCCGGTAGGAACAAACAGTATTAAAATTACGAGGGTAGTAAACAGGTCAGTAGGTTGGGTGAAAGCAGCACTCAATAAGAGTAGCGTAAAAATAATACCAAGAATGGTAAGAAAGATTCCCCAAATAAGTTTTTTCATAAGCCGGGATTCAGATTAAAATGAAGTTTAAAACCATAAATGAGAGCACTCCTACTAATTCGCTTTTCAAGAACTTGAAGATGCAATAAATTTGTTAAACTGTTTATTATTAGCATTTTGTAATAAAATAATTCGTGCATTAGTGGCTTATTTAATCTTTTAAGAGTGGGGTCAGATTTTTTTCTACAAATTCAGAAGAACCTTAGCCGGATCATTACCACCATAAAGCATTTTGGCCGGGTCTTCCAGCATTTCCTTCACTTTCACAAGGAACCCCACCGATTCGCGCCCATCAATGATGCGGTGATCATACGATAAAGCCACGTACATAATGGGGTGAATTTCCACCTTTCCGTTCACAGCAATGGGACGTTCAACAATGTTGTGCATACCCAGTATGGCGCTTTGTGGCGGGTTGAGGATGGGCGTTGAAAGCATTGACCCGAAAACTCCCCCGTTTGTGATCGTGAAAGTTCCGCCCGTCATTTCTTCGATGGTGAGTTTTCCATTCCGGGCTTTTGTTGCCAGATTTTTAATTTCCAATTCAATTTCGTGCAGTTTGAGGGTTTCGGCATTGCGAATGATGGGTACCATCAGGCCTTTGGGCGCACTTACAGCAATTCCGATATCAGCGTAATTGTAATACACCATTTCATCGCCGTCAATCTGTGCGTTAACTTGCGGAAAATGCTGCAAAGCCTCGGTTACAGCTTTTGTGAAAAATGACATAAATCCCAGTGAAATGCCGAATTTTTCCTTGAAGGCTTCTTTGTATTTTTCGCGGATTTTGTAAATCGGAGTCATGTTCACCTCGTTGAAGGTAGTGAGCATGGCTGTTTGATTTTTTACAGATACCAGTCTTTCGGCAAGTTTCAACCGGAGGGTGGTCATTTTTTTGCGGGACGATTCACGCGTGTTGTCCCACGACGAAGCAGCCACTGATTCGGGTTTGACCTGTTTTATGTTTTCACGGTCGCCAAGGAACTGTACCACCTCGTTTTTTCCAATCCGCAAATGTTTGTAAAAGCTCACCAGATCGGCTTCGGAGAGGTTGTTGGCTTCCAGAAGTTTTTTGGCCAATGGCGAAATATGCAGCCCAACATCGCTGGCTTTGGCTTCTGCCGTTTGGATTTTTGGCGGCTCATTCGCTGCCGGAACGGCTTTTGCCTCCGGTTTTGGTTCGGGTTGCACAGCCTTCTTTTCCTCCTGAACTGCAGGTTTTGAAGGTCTTGCTTCGCCTTTTTCTTCGGTGTTGATGGTGCAAACCACAGCACCCACGTTCACCGTTTCGCCGGCGTTGACAAGAATTTTAATTTTTCCGGACTCTTCAGCGCTGATGCTCAAGGTAGCCTTGTCGGAGTCAATTTCGGCGATTTCGCTGTCTTTCTCCACAAAATCGCCATCTTTTACCAGCCAGTTAGCCAGTTGTACTTCGGTGATCGATTCACCCGGACTTGGGACTTTTACTTCGATGATCATGTTACTATGTCTTTATTGGTTGGTACAGTGCCGCACGTCCGTGCGGCTTTACGTGCCTGTTATCATTATCTGGTACTCTCTGTTAGGCCAGAGCCGCACGTCCGTGCGGCTCTACAAGCCTTTTTCTATGTCTTACCTCTCTATGCTCTATGCTCTTTGCCCTACTTCAGTCTGTGCTCAAAATTGGCCTCAATGACACTTATCGGATTTTCTGCAAACGACTTCCAGCGGTTACCGATACAAATCATCCGGCACTCTTTCTGAACCATTGGGCAATTACATTCGCGGAATGACTTTTCGACAACTTTGCGCTGACGAAGAATGTGGAATTTTCCTGATCCTGTTGCCGGACTTCCACTGGCTGGCCTTGCAACCACTTTCAATTTTACATCTGGAAAATATTGAGAAATAAAATACCAGGCTCCCATATTCACCGGCTCTTCCTGCGACCAGATAAAATCGGTGGCATTTTTGTACTTTGCTAAAATTTCCCTGATCTGCAGAACGGGCATGGGGTACAATTGTTCAAGTCTGATAATGGCCGAATGATCGAGTTTTTTGTTCGTCTTTTCTTCCAAAAGATCGTAATACAATTTCCCACTGCAAAAAACCAGTCGGGTGATCTTTTCTGGATTTGCTGAAGAATCATCAATTATTTCTTTAAACCCACCTGTTGCCAGATCTTCTATCCGTGAAACGCATTGTGGATGTCTCAACAGACTTTTGGGTGTAAAAACCACAAGCGGTTTTCTGAAATCCCTTTTTATCTGCCTTCTTAAAAGATGGAAAAAGTTGGCAGGAGTGGTGGCGTTTGTCACCTGGATGTTGTTTTCGGCGCAAAGCGTTAAAAACCGCTCAATCCGGGCGCTCGAATGTTCCGGTCCCTGGCCTTCGTAACCGTGGGGGAGCAGTAAAACAAGATCGTTCATTACGTTCCATTTATCCTCGGCGCTGCTCAGGTATTGGTCTATAATGATTTGGGCGCCGTTGTTGAAATCGCCGAACTGGGCTTCCCAGATGGTGAGGTCGTTTGGCGTTTCGAGAGAATAACCGTACTCAAAACCCAGCACTCCATACTCCGAAAGCAGGGAGTTGTAAATTTCAAATCTTCCCTGTTTATCGTTGAGGTTTTTGAGTGGAACATATTTTTCTTCCGATTCATCAACCGTAAGAACGGCGTGGCGGTGCGAGAAAGTGCCACGTTCAACATCCTGCCCGCTGATGCGCACGGCGTGACCTTCGGTTAGAAGGCTGGCATAAGCCAATAGTTCGCCCATTGCCCAATCCAGCTTGTTTTCCCTGAAAACCATGTTGTACCTGTCCTGCTGTAATTTTTCAACTTTCCGGTAAAACTTTTTATTGGAGGGCAAACCCGTTAATTTACGGGTTAGTTCTTCCAGGATTTCTTTATTGACAAAGGTTCCAGGCGACCTGTCGAAGTCGTGTTCACTGGCTTTTTTTATGTTTTTCCACTTTTCGTCAATAAAAAAGTTGATTTTGGTTTTTTCACGGGTTTTCGATTCTTCAAAATTTCTTTCTAAAGTCTGGTTGGTTCTCTCTTCGAGTTCTTTGATATACTCATTTGAAATCACATTTTCGCCCAATAATTTTGAGGAGTAAATTTCAAATGGATCAGGGTGTTTTTCGATGGCTCTGTAAAGCAAAGGCTGTGTGAAGCGTGGCTCATCCCCTTCATTATGGCCATATTTGCGGTAGCAAAGCAGATCAATAAATACATCACGCTGAAACTTATCCCTGAACTCCATTGCAAACCGGATGGTGTAAACCAGCGCTTCAACATCGTCGCCATTTACATGAAAAACAGGCGATTGCACCACTTTTGCCACATCGGTACAATACACGCTCGATCGGCCGTCGAGATAATTTGTGGTAAATCCTATTTGATTGTTCACCACGATATGAATGGTTCCTCCCGTTTTGTAACCTTTTAATTGCGACATCTGCAAGACCTCGTAAACCACACCTTGCCCGGCAATAGATGCATCGCCGTGGATGAGGATGGGCGTAACCTTTTTGAAATTCCCGTTGTAATTGTTGTCAATTTTTGCCCTTGCAATCCCTTCCACCACCGGATCAACAGTTTCGAGGTGTGAAGGATTGGCTGCAAGGGTCACTTTTACCGGATTTCCGCTGAGCATGTTCCTTTCAGAAGCATAGCCCAGGTGATATTTGACATCACCGAGCAGTGTTTCGTCTTCATATTCTTTTCCTGCAAACTCGGTAAAAATATCGCTGAAAGCCTTGCGCAAAATATTGGCCAGCACATTAAGGCGTCCGCGGTGAGGCATCCCGATAACAAATTCGCGGGTTCCCAGTTCAGCTCCTTTTTCAAGAATAGCGTCCAGGGCAGGAATCAGCGCTTCGGCGCCTTCGAGCGAAAACCGCTTTTGCCCTGGAAAACGTTTGTGGATGAACTTTTCGAAGTTAACCGCACGGGCGAGTTTTTTCAGAATATAAATTTTGTCATCGGTAGTAAAGGCCAGATTGTTTTTGGTGCGTTCCATGCTTGCGCGAAGCCATGCAAGCACCTCCACGTCACGGATAAACATGTACTCGGCGCCTACACTTTTGCAGTAAGTTTCGTCAAGATGTGCAATAATTTGCTTTAAAGTAGCCTCTCCAATCCCAATTTCGTTACCGGCAGCAAATTTCTTTTCCAGATCAGCCTGAGTAAGTCCGAAATTTTCAATATCCAGGGTTGGCATGTATTGCCGGCGGGTTCGCACGGGGTTGGTGCGCGTAAAAAGATGTCCACGCTGCCGGTAAGCATTGATAAGATTGATCACCTTAAATTCGGCGGGATATACCTGACCCGTTTGTGCTTCCTG
>Ga0172371_10013055_pt1 | contig 10854 bp, 11 predicted proteins | sample Lak12m_FD_114543 | JGI IMG/M metagenome (GOLD analysis project Ga0172371, IMG submission 114543) | Freshwater microbial communities from Kabuno Bay, South-Kivu, Congo - kab_022012_12m | ecosystem: Environmental > Aquatic > Freshwater > Lake | place: Democratic Republic of the Congo: South-Kivu... | reverse complement strand
TGTGCCGCCAGAAATAAGCATATTTGCAGGCCTTACTCCAAATCCTTCAACACACATCCACAAGAATGCACCTAAATAACTGTCAATTGTACCATAATTAATCATATCTACAATTGTGTATGGGTCTTTTCTGAATTTTCTTATTGTTAATGTTGAACCAGAAACAGATGCTGGAGGAATTGTTGCATTAACACGCGAACCATCTGGAAGTCTTGCATCTAATAATGGCTGAGAATAATCTATTCTTCTTCCACTGTATCTTGCAACTCTGCCAACGATGTCCTGAATTTCTTTATCAGAATAAAAAACAATATTTGTGGTCATCATTTCATATTGTCTGTGGAAAACATAAACAGGTTTTTTCGGACTGATTATCATTATTTCTTCAAGAAGCTCATCTCTTAAAAGCAAGTCTATTTTTCCGTAACCAACCATCTCTCTTACAACCGCGTCTGCATAAAATGAGATTTTGCCTTCAGGAATTTTTAACTCAGGAGATGTTTTGATTATTTCTGTTATTTTCTGGAAATATACATTTCTTCGCTGAGTATCATCTCTGATTCTGTAAGGTGCAATTGAAATAAGTCTTGTTGCTGCTTCTTTAATTGTATTTATTATAATTTGCTCGCCGCCAGTTGCTTTTGGAACAGGCACTTCATAATGTAAAAGCCCCTGACCCGAAATTTGACAAATCTTGGCGTCATTATATGATGCAATTATCGTTTTCTCTACTCCTTCAAGACTAACATCTTCTGAATCTGATTCTGAAGTCTGCGAATCAGAAGGATTTATTGCATCTGCTGGAGCCGCATTTTTTGGCTTGTATGTATTGTAATCAACAACATTATCATCTGATTCGGGAGCATTTTTAGTTTTGCTGAATTTTTCCAACTCGTTATTTAAATCTGCATCAGATTGTTTCTTTTGTTTCTCTGCTTTCTTAAATAAATCTCCAACATAGTCGCCCATTCAACCACCAAACAAAATTATTTCTTCGATTCTAAAACAAATTGTGCAAGCATTGCTTCTATTTGAAGTCTATCATTTGCACCTTGTGTAATTCTGAAGTTGTAATCACTTACTATTTCAATTAATTTTATTTTACTGCGAATATCAAGCTTAGATTCATCATAATCAACTAACTCTCTGTAAATCTGATTTATTATATCTTCGCCACTCATTCCATAATCATACATCAATTTGTATAATAACGTTCGCGACTCTTTAAATTTGCCTGATTTTGCTACAAAGATAATCTCTTTTATTTCTTCAGGACGCGCCCTTGCACTTATTGCATAAACATCATGTTCTTTTATTCCTTTTGAATTATTAGTGGCAGCCGCCTGCAAAATATTAATTGATTTTCTCATATCTCCCTGCGAGACATAGAAAATTGCATCCTGCGCGTCAGAATCTATTTTAACATCTTCTTTTTTTGAGACTTCTTTAAGGCGTTCCACCACATCTGATTTTTCCAAAGGACCAAATCTGAATATAACACATCTTGATTGAATTGGTTCTATTATGCGCGAAGAATAATTACACGATAAAATAAATCTGCAAGTTCTTGTGTATTTTTCCATTGTCCTGCGCAATGCCTGTTGTGCATCTGCAGTTAACGAATCAGATTCATCTAAAAAAATTATTTTGAAATTTGCTTCAAAAGGAAGGGTTCTTGCAAAATCTTTTATGGTGTTTCTGACAACATCTATTCCTCTATCATCACTTGCATTAAGCTCTAAAAAGTTTCGTTCGTAGTGTTGTCCAAAAAGATGTTTTGCTAACGCAATTGAACTTGATGTTTTGCCAACACCTGCTGGCCCAGTTAAAAGCATGTTAGGCAAATTGCCTTCTTTAAGATAACCTTTCAGACGTTCGACAATATGTTTCTGACCAATCACATCATCTAATGTTTTTGGTCTATATTTTTCAATCCAGGGAAGCTCTATGGTATTCATCGCATCACAACAGTCTAATAAATTATTTACATAAAATATGTAGTATATATCAATATATTTCCATATATATAAAACACAAACATTTAATAACGTTTCCAAGCTTAAGATTATAATGTATGAAGTAATTAGCCCAGAAAATAAACTGCCTGCAAGAAAAGAGTTTAAACTTACAAAAAATGAGATTATGCATATTGCAATTGCGTGGATTGGAATTACATTTGCGTTTTCTTGGAATGGTTTTAATTTCAGCCGAATGTGGATGCTTTTCCCTATTATCTTGTTTGGTACGCTAACGGGTTTTATTTTCCACGAGCTGGCACATAAATTTGCAGCAAATTATTATGGAGCATATGCAAGATTTTTCCTGTGGCCGATAGGATTAGGACTTGCAATTTTTATGTCTTTGTTAACTGGCGGCGCTTTTGTTTTTGCAGCACCAGGTGCAGTCTATATTTTTGGAGACAATATCAATATAAAACAAAATGGTATTATCTCTTTTGCAGGACCTTTTGCAAATCTTATTCTTGCAGTTATTTTGATTATTGTAGGATTACTTATACCTATAATTTATGCAAAAGCGATTTGCTTTGGTGCGGCATCAATAAATATATTTTTGGGTTTGTTCAATATGATTCCTATTCCTCCTTTAGATGGTTATAAAATATTTGCATGGAACAAAACAATTTGGGTAATATTTATTTTGATTTTTTGTGGATTATTTATATTCTTGTGAGAAAGTGAGTGTATGATTGTAGGAATTGTAGGACCAAAAGGCGCAGGAAAACGGGATGTTATTCACATTCTCAAAAATCAGAAATATGCTATTACTGGTATGAGAGACATTGTTGCAGAAGAAATGAAAGAAAAAACTGTTGACCTAAAATCAGTCCAAATAGAACTTTTTATTGAGAAAATAGAGAAAAAACGAGGACAAAGATATTTTGCAAAGAAACTAAATGAAAAGATAGCTGAACTAAAAAAACAAGGACATAATGATATCGTAGTTATTGGTTTGAAGACAACAAAAGAAATTCAGGAAGTCAGAAAAAACGAAGATTTTATTTTACTGGGTGTAGATGCACCAATTGAAAAACGTTTTCTCAGATTCTTTGAAGAACATCCCGAAAAAAACAAAGGTCAGACTCTTGACGAATTTAAAGAAGACGAATTACAAATTATAAATGCACCAAATATGTCAACATATGTACATCATATGACTGACGCGGTTGTTTACAACGACAGTACACTCTCAGATCTAAAAGATCGGGTTGATTATGCATTATATCACGAACAAAAAAAGAGGCCAGATTGGGATAGTTATTTTATCAGTATTTGTGATATTACAAAATCAAGATCAACTTGTCTGAAATATGCTGCTGGCACAATATTAGTAAAAGACAATCAAATTCTTTCAACTGCATATATTGGTCCTCCAAGAAAACATCCCCATTGTGATGCACTCGGCGGATGCATAATGGAAAAAAGAAGCGATATTAGTGCAGAATTGTGCAGAGCCGCACATGCAGAACAAAATGCTATTGCACAAGCAGCATATGTAGGAATCTCAACTGAGGGTGCAACACTCTATACAACAGAGTTGCCGTGTGCAATATGCATGCGTATTATTGTTAACGCAGGAATCAAAAAAGTTGTTTACAAAGAATTTGTAAATAACAAGGCTGCTTTGGAAGTTGCAGAACGTTCAGGTCTGGAATTAATACAATGCAAAAAATAGTTCTCAATTTTTATTCTTTTTACCTACAATAAATATTAATTTTTTTCTTGGATTATTCTCATTATCCACAATCACTTTGACATTAAATCCTTCTTTTGTAAATGCATGTTCTGCATACCTTAACTCTAATGCACTGTAAGGATAAAATTGTATACAAAATCTACCTTCCGGTTTTAATACAAACCAAATTCCTTGAGCTGTATTTGCAAAATCTTCTTTCTTTTTCAGCCATTGTAATGCAGATGCAGAAACAATGCAGTCAAACTCATTATTCCTAAATATTTCTTTTAGGTTTCGTATATCTCCCAACACTGTTTCGAATCCTTTTTCTTTTGCATGCTCTAACATTTCAGGTATTATATCTAAGCCAACAACATTGCATCCTTTTTCATCATACACTTGCAATGTATTTCCTGTGCCACACCCTAAATCCAATATTTTTGACTGTTTTGATAAATCTATAATTTCCAAAATTCGTCTTGCAATTTTCTGCTGAACATTTTTCATTCCGCTCGATCTTGAGTAATGCTCTACTTCCTCTTTTGTATAATATTTTCCTGGCTCCAAGTAAATCTCTTCTGGCCGTTCATTTTTTACATACCACATTTCGTTTTGGATTTTTTTATTATAGTATTTGAACATAATATCAACAGAATTATTTTGATTTGAAAAAATTGTGTAAAGTAGATTGTTTCTTTTTTTCCTCAAAATCTTTTGTTGGTTTGGGATTCTTTTCTTTATTTTGTTCGTGTTTCTCGTGTTTTATATCTTCTTTTGTATTCTCATTTTGTTTCTCTTCTTCTTTAACATTTTTTTTTACATCATCTTTTTCATCTTTTTTCTCGCGATGTTTTCTCTCAGTTTTCTTTTCATACTCTTCCTCAAATAATTCTGAATTGTTTGGATTAAGCTTTAGAAAATTTTTTGGTAACTCAAAAAATTCAACAATAAATTCTTGTTCTTCCTGACTCGCATGTTTTGTCAATTCAACAAACATGTTTTTGTCTGAAAAGATCTTCTTATAATATTCTAACTCAGAAATTACACGTCGTTTAGAACCGCGCAACATCATTTTTAAAAGATTTGCTGCTTTTGTGTTCTTTGAAAAGATACTTGTTTCTCTGCTCATCATTTTTATGAAGGCAGGAAATGTTATTTTATAACTAAAATTATCTTTTGTAGGATAAATTGCCGGACCTATTATTCCCAAAACAATAAAATACTTTAGAAAGACCCAGTTCTGTCTTACATATATTCTACTCCTGTTTATATCTCCTTTAGATACCAACTCATAGGCTTCTTTCAAATTCTCTTTTTCATAAAAGGCAGGCAAATTCTCTACAATCCAGTTATAAAGCATGTCGAAATCTAATTCTGAAGCATCTCTTATTTCAAATGCTTCTTTTAATGTATGCGCTTTAAATAATCCTATTACGGTCTTAAAAACATCTTGTTTTCTTTCTCTTTTTCCAAGCAATTTTAAGTTTGATGCCTGAACCCCGTAAAAAGAAATGGTGTCTAAATCAAGAATTGCAGAACGTATATCACCATCACAATCCTGTGCTATCTGTTTTATTGTGCCTTCATCATATTTTATTTTATAATCAAGACAAATCTTTTTGAGAAGAACTGAAATTGACAAGTAATTTGGTCGTTTTAATGCAACAGTTTCTGAAAGCTCTCTTACTTTCTGCATTTTTTTGTCTGCATATAAGTCATTTGCAACAAAAACAACAGGATTGGCTGCATCTTTTGCAATTTTTAACACAAGCTCTAATCCACCCTTATCTTCTCCAAAGAAAACATCTATATTATCAAAAAAAAGTAGATTTTTTTGACTAAATATACTTTGACTTTTTGAAACAACAGAGGTTTGTTTTTCCAAACTATCTTTATCGCGTGCATCAGAAGGAGTTAATTCATAAAGAGTGAATTTGTGTTTTTGTGCAAAAAGTCTGACAATTGTAGATTTACCGATTCCAGAAGGCCCAGACAATAATAATGGTTGTTTATGCCCACGCAAATACCATTCTTCAATTGCTTTGACACCATCTTTGCAAAGTAATTCGTCAAGTTGTTTTGGTTCATATTTATCGAGTACATACACAGTATCACTTCATAATAAATTTTTTACATTTAATCATATTCTTTCAGGAGTTCTTCTTTTGTCGTTGCTTTCTTTATTCTCGATTCTTCTTGTTCAACAACCTTCTGAATTGAATCCATTTCTTCTTTCTTTTTATGCATTCTGTCCAGCGTGTAGAAATACGCATTTATTATCGCATCAAGATCTAATTTTCTTTTGAATCCAAGACGCGCTATTTGTTCAAAATATAATTTTACAACATTAAATGCCATTTCTTCATCGCCAATTTTCTTTTTTGCATCTTTTTCAAAATCCATAATCAATCCTCCTGAAGACTTTAATTAATTATAATTGTTACATTATTATAATTAGTGTTTTCTTTTATATTCTTTTCTATATCTGCAGAATATCCCTCAAAACCTGTTGCTGGCTTTGTAAAAGAACCAGTTAACATAACACCATCTGTTGTTTTTTCTGCATCTATTATGTTTAGCTCGCCTGTGTAGTTTTCTCTAACTTTATACATATTATAGCTGTTGTGATAAAATGTTAGGGCAGTTAATTCACCAAAATTCTTTATTCCTGCAACAAAGACTATCGCCGCAAGCATCACAACTATTGCAACAACAAAAAGCATCTCAAAACTTGCCTGCCCCTTACGACCTGCGAAAAACATGAAAGAAATACTGAAAACGAATTTATAAACTTTTTGGTTAGAATATATATTACTTATTCTATAAAGAGCGTGGTTTATTATGGATTCTAAGTCTAAAACTGTAAAATATGAACGCACCAGGATTTTAAGTGCAAGAACATTGCAAATAGGGGAAAGCGCCCCAATATATGTAAAACCAAAAGGTGCAGACTTTAACAGCTATGACATCGCAAAAGAAGAATTAAGCAAAGGCAAAATGCCTTTGAAAGTTGTAAGACGAAGTGTAAAGGAACTCTACGATAAAATTGAAAAATGAGGTGAACTTAATGGGAAACTCAATGTTAAAACCTTTAAAAACAAAGGCAGAGTATATTATTGATGCTTTAGGAAATAAATTAAATGATAATTTTGACAACAACAAAAAACAGATAAATTCTTTGAAATTACCTTTCTCAAAAAGCACAATTAACAAATTAGCTGGTTTTATAACCCGCATGAAAAAAAGAAAAGAAGAGTAATTTTGTTATTAATAATCATCTATTTTCTTAACAACTATTCCTTTTGAAGTGATTTCCATAGGGTGAATCTCTGAAGAATGATTTGTTGCCCTCATTTTTCTTACAAGCAAAGTTCTATTTATTCCTTGCACACCTGTATCTAAATATCTTAAAACAATTACACCATCAGCAACAAACTCTTCAACACCATATCTGCTGTATCCTTTAGTAACTGAATCCATTTCTGAAACAAGAAGACTTGTAACACCAATGCGTGACAACACATATACTATTTCCAGAATTGCTGCACGCACATCTTCGTCTTTATTAAAATACATTCCTAATGTTGCTATCGAATCAATTACTACTCTTTTTGCACCTATTTCTTTCGCAACTCTCACTATATTCATTAACAATTTTTTATAGTCAAACTGCATGTCTGAAATAGAATATGTTTCATCTGAACTCATTCCAATTCTTGCAATTGATGCATCAAGAATAACTAATTTCTTTTCATTCTCAAGCTGACTTATATTCCATCCTAATTTCTGCATATCTTCTCTTATCAAAGAAGGTCTTTCATCTAATGTGACATATATTCCGGGTTCGCTGTATTTTGTTGCACCTGTATATACATATTGCATAGAAAATATTGTCTTTCCAGATCCTGTTGCTCCAGAAACCAAAAAAGATCTTGTTTTTGGCAACCCACCTTCAATTAATTCATCTAATCCATTAATTCCTGATTGAATTCTTTTAATATTATCGCCCACAACAATCACTCCAAGATAGAATACGATAGATATAATATAGGAAAATATAAATAAGTTATGGTATCATTATTTTCTATGGCAGAAGATTATGATGTGGAAATTGGATTAGATGAAGGTATTGCAATTGCAGCAAACCGATATTATTCCGAATCTAAAAAATACAAAAAGAAAATAGACGGAGTAAAAATTGCAATTGAACTTATGAAAACTAAATTAAAGACTGCAGAGAAAATAAAAGTAAAAACAACAGAGGTTATTGAAAAAAGAGAAAAGAAATGGTTTGAAAAATATAGATTCGGTTTTACAAGAAATGGATTGCTTGTCTTAGCAGGAAGAGATGCAACTTCAAATGAAATAATTGTAAAAAAACACATGGACTCAAACGATCTGCATTTTCACACAAACATTATTGGCGCATCACACGTTGTATTAAAAAATGGAAAAAACGCAGTTAAAGAAGATTTTGAAGATGCAGGATTAATTGCTGCAATTTATTCAAAAGCATGGAATGAAGGATTTGGCAGTGTAGATGTATTTTATGTTAAACCAGATCAAGTTTCAAAGACAGCACAATCAGGAGAATTTTTATCAACCGGTGCGTTTGTAATCAGAGGTGAAAGAAACTGGCTGAAAAAAATTTCATTAGAATTTTGTGTAGGAATTGTTAATTTGAAAGTGTTTGATCAGGGAGATGAAGAAATTGTTATGGTCGGCTCAGCAGATGTTTTCAAAAAAGTAAAAAGTCCATATTACATCACCCTTAGTCCTGGAAACAAAATTAAAAGCGATATTTGCAACGCAGTACTAAAAGAAATCAAATTAAAAGGCTATAAACAGTTTGACATTAATGATCTATTGCATATTCTCCCTGCAGGAAAATATGCCATTAAGAAAAATTAAGATTTTAAAAACAAGAACAGAAAAATAAAAAAGATAGAAAAGAAAAATTAATGAAATTAAACATCTTTTATTCCTTCATTAACTACTCGGTAGACTGTTTCTCCATCTGGTAAATAAGGCGAGTCAACTAATTTTGCTACTCTTTGATCTCCTTTGCCTTTTCTTAAATAAACACGCGTTTTACTTGCGTGTCCAACTACATTTCCACCAATTGGCGCGGTAGGATCACCAAATAAAACATCTGGTCTATCCATTACTTGATTTGTTACTAAAACAGCTATATTTTTTGTTTCTGCTATTTTCATTAGCATATACATGTGTTTGTTTAATTTTTGCTGACGATCTGCTAATTGACCTCTGCCTGAAAACTCTGCTCTGAAATGCGCAGTTAAAGAATCTACAATTATTAACCGTATGTTGTCTTTATCTAAAATATCTTTAGCTTTGTCAACTAAAACCATTTGGTGATCTGCATTATATGCGCGAGCAACAAAAATATTTTTCAGTGCTTTCTCTGAATCCAATCCTAATTCTTTTGCAATGGTTAATACCCTTTCAGGCCTGAATGAATTTTCTGAATCTATGTAAATAACTTTTCCATTTAATCCGCCTTGATCTTCAGGCAACTGACAAGTTAATGCTAATTGAAAACACCATTGAGTATTATGCAAAAAGAATGGTTTGTTTCCCCCAATAAAACTATGGGTTTCTGGCACCACTAAATCATAAACCCAATCATTGTATGGTTGTTTAGAAATCTCGGTTATTTTTTCCCATTTTATTTTATCAGACGATAACAATCTCAAAGAATTTAATCTTATTTTTAATTCTCTATCTGATAATAATATTGTCGTCATTTCTAATAATGCTTTAGATATTCTTTCTGCTTTATCTCGAGACATATATCTTGTTATATAATTTTGAAATGTACTTCGCTTTAATCCTAACTTGTTTTTCAACTCAACTGTACTAAATGGTAAAATTCTTAAAGCAGACAACACATTATTTGGAGTAGGATGTCTTAAAAGATTAATTGTGTTTTGGATTTCGTGCAATCTGTTATCAAAAAATTCAACCATATCTTCAAGAGTTTCTGTTGTTACTCTTGATATTGAAGGATTTCGTGCAAAAAAGTTCAAGAATAATATATTATATTTACTATTTGTAATTCTTTGTTTACTCCAATAATTTATTCTTCTGCGCGAACCACTTAATTTTGCATATATGTTTTTGTATGTCTCTTTTATTAGTGATACAGGCACACCATATTTATATGATTTATTTTCTCCAGCAATTTTATTTGTTTTCGTTAGACTATTTTTCATCATATTTTCAATTATTCTCTTACTTTTTGTATCTGAAATATAATTGACATAATATTTTTTCCCCTTAACAAACTTTATTTTTGTAGTTACGGGAATTCCTATGCGTGCAAATAAATAACTCAATTGGTTATTTAAAACGTTAGATTTTGTACATGTATCAACTGTTTTTGAAACATATCCGTCTCCTTCCAAATAACCTCTCAAGAAAGATTCTACAATTTCTTGTGAACCATTTATCACAGATTCTGGAATATATTTTGTGCCAGCCGTACAACTTTGTAAATCCCCTAAAAACTCTTTTGTAGATTTTTGCAATATTATTAAACCTTTTTTCTCAACTAACCTTGGATTATAAGAAAATTTCTTCTTTATATAATTCACAACCCAATTTTGTATAATTTTATTAAAATTTGTAATGCTTACTGGATTTCTACAACCTTCTGCAACATACAATCCAAAGAAAAATGCATCATCTTTATTAATTTCTTCTTTTCCTTGGAATTTTATCTCTGAAGGTGCGCCAATAAAATCACCCTCTGTAAGAAGTCCTGCTGATTTCCAACTAATCCCTTCTTTTGTAAGAACCAATAAAGGGTGCATTTCTGTTAATTGTAATTCCCCGCCGCGCTCTGTGTTAATATATAATATGTCTTTGACTTTTTCCTTAAAAATATTGCTTGCTTTTGCTTCTCTAACATTCCCGCTTAAATCAACACCTATTAACTTAATATGTTTTTTTAAACCAGCCAATATACCTCCATCAAACTCTTTTTCATTAATGGCATATTTGTTATATATATTCTCTATTGTGTTTAGGTGCGCATTGCTCGAATTGAAATAAAGTAATTGTGTATTTTTCGAAACACATTTTCCTGAACCAAATTTACCATAAACCTCGGTAATGCTTTGTGTTTCAATTCCGCCC